>Ga0265338_10002279_pt1 | contig 29242 bp, 14 predicted proteins | sample 42126metaG_FD_193579 | JGI IMG/M metagenome (GOLD analysis project Ga0265338, IMG submission 193579) | Rhizosphere microbial communities from Carex aquatilis grown in University of Washington, Seatle, WA, United States - 4-21-26 metaG | ecosystem: Host-associated > Plants > Roots > Rhizosphere...
CTCGCCGAGGTCCCCTGTTTCCTGCTCACGAAAGGGATCTGCTCGGCCGCCGACCCGTCGAAGTTCTGCGAAGATCTGTGCGGCCGAACCTGCACCGACCAGCAGGTGAGCTGCGAAGGGGTGAGCTGCTGTGACCTTTGCCAGGACTGCACGGCGGACGGCACCTGCCTCGTGAACGACTCCAGGCTATGCGGGGGAGTCTGTTGCCCAACCAGCGCGCCGGAGTGCGTGGACGGCGCTTGTCGCGAGTGCCCGCGCGGGGAGATCCCGTGCGCGTCGGGGCCGGGCCTCTGCTTCACCGAGGATGAGAACAACTGCGGCACGTGCGGGCAAGCATGCGCCGCCGGCGAGCGCTGCTGCGGCGAGCGGTGTGTGAACACCGCCACCGACCCGGACAACTGCGGCGATTGTGGCAGCGGCAAGCCCGGCACCTCTGGTCCCGCCAACTGCACGCGCGGCCAGCTATGCATGGCGGGCCAGTGCGCGGCCTGCGGCAGCACGAGCTGCGCCGGCACCTGTTGCACAGGCAATGGCGGCTCCGAGCCGACGTGCGTGGACCTCGACAAGGACGACCAGAACTGCGGCGCCTGCGGAAACACCTGCGACGCCGGCAAGAGCTGCCGAGGCGGGCTTTGCGCCTGCAGCGACTCGGTCGGCTTCACCACCGACTGCGGCGGCGCGGGCGGTGCGGGCGGTGCGGGCGGTGCGGGCGGTGCGGGTGGCGCGGGCGGCTCCTCGTGGACGGGGGCCGGCGACGGCGCGAGCAGCGCCTCGAGCAACGGCGATCCGCACGACGTGACGTTCGACGGCCTGCTCTACGACTTCCAGGCCGCGGGCGAGTTCCTGCTGGTGTCGGACGGCGCCGGCTACGTGGTGCAGGCGCGCCAGCAGCCCTTTCGGGGCTCGCAGACCATCGCCGTGAATACCGCGGTGGCCGCGCAAGTGGGGACCGATCGCGTCGGCTTCTACGTCGGGGGTGACTCGGTCCTGCACGTCGACGGCACACCGCTCGCCGCCGCGGGCTCTCTGACGCTGCACGGGGGCGGCAACATCGTCTCGCTCGGGGACGGGCGCTACGTCGTCACCTGGCCGTCGGGCGACCTCCTTGCGGTCCGCGTGGCGGCCGACCACCTCGACGTGTTCCCTTCCGTGCGCAAGGGGTTGGCGCGCACCATTGTGGGCCTGCTCGGCGACGCGGACGGCGATACGAGCAACGACCTCGCTCTGCGTGGCGGCGGCGTCCTCGCCAGGCCGATCCGCTTCGGCGATCTTCACCCTCGCTACGCGGACAGCTGGCGCATCACGCAGGCGGAGTCGCTGTTCGACTACCAGCCGGGCGACAGCACGGCGACGTTCACTGATCCGAGCTTCCCGTCAGCGCGTGCCAGCGCCGCGGTTCTCCCTGCCGCCGCCTACAACGATGCGCGCGCCGCGTGCGCGGGGCTCGGGGTGAGCGCGCCGGCCCTGCTGGACGCCTGCACGCTGGACGTCGCCGCCGCTCAGGACACGCGCCTCGCTTCCTCATACACCGACGTGCGCACGCCGAGCGATCACGTGTCGCTCGCGTACTACGCCGCCGACTTCGAGGCGGCGCCCGGCGCGGAGTGGTCGTCGAGCGCGGTGGCCCGCAGCGGCGGTACGTCCGGCCACCCCGCGACCAGCTTCCTCGGCCCGTTCGCGAACCAGACCGTCACCCTCACACTCGGCAACGCGCCAGCGCGCGACACCGTCTCCGTCGCATTCGATCTCTACGTCGTGGGACCATGGGACGGCAGCGCGACCTTCCGCGCGGCGACCGCCGGAGCGACGCTGATCGACACCAGCTTCTCGAACGGCGCCTCGCCCCAGGGTTACCCGAGCGCGGTCACCGACGGCGCCATGCACCCCGCCCGGACCGGCGCGACGGCCACCGATGCCCTCGGCCTGGTTGCGGCGGGCGCGCCGCTGCCGGACGCCGTCTACCACCTCGACACGCAGCTCGCGCAGCCCTCGGCCGGTGGCGACGCCCTGACCGTGACGTTCGCCGTGTCGGGCGCGGCGAGCGGCGTGACCTGGGGGATCGACAACATCGAGGTCGACGCCTACGAAACGCCCGGCGCCACCACCAGCAGCGCCGGCGGCGTCACGATCCTGCACGGCCCGTCCGGCGCTCCGGCCACGGTCGGCTGCGCGGACGGCACGCGCGAGGCATTCGTCGACCAGGCGCGGTACCCGGGCATCGCCGGTTGCCTCGCCACCTGGTTGGGCGCTCTCAGCATGCGTACGCCCGCCACCGGGGCCGCGTGCGGCGATGCCGTGGGCCCCTGCGCCACTCCCGGCGACGCGTGCGCCGCGGGCTGGCATCTCTGCGGCGTCACCGGCGCGGTGTCCGACCTGCGCGCCGTGGTCTCCCCGCTCGAATGCGCGAGCGCCGGCAACGGCACCTACGTCTCGGCGATGTCCCACTGCGGCTCGTCCACCGATTGCGCCCCCGACACGAGCACGGGCGCAAGCTACGCCTGCTACCTCAATGGCTTTTGCTCCGAGTCGGTCTGCTGCGGCGACGGCTGTACCCACTTCGGGATCTGCACCGGCGGCGTCTGGCCGCAAGAGACGCATATCGCGCCGGACGGCTGCGGCTCCATGACCGCACGCGCGGGCCAGGGCGTACTCTGCTGTCGAGACTGAGATCCTGCAAGACGGTAGCGCGGAATTGCCACTGTCCCGGGAGTACGGCAACAGGCTCAGCGAGGCATCCTATTCGAGCCACGCGCCGATCCGGTGCGAGGCTGAACCCCGCTCTGCCGTCGGCGGCCGCCACGGGATCAGTCCGAGAAGTAAGAGCCGGACGTGGAAAACCGAGGCCGCCGGCGGCTGGGAGCCACCGGCGGCTTGATTGTTCAGGTTACGGCGATTCGTAGAGAAGCGTTCCCAACGTTTCGAACCCGGACCAACCCGACGGGTTGTTGTAGAACTTGTGATAGAGCTGGCTCCCGGTGGTCAACGTCATGATATCGATGCGACCGTTTGCCCACGAGGTGGCCGACGGAGCGGATCCGATCGGCCCCGAGAGGTTCTCGAGCCCCGACCAACCAGCATTGTAGAACTGGTGATACAGGGTTCCACCGGAACCCGCGAAGATGTCGAGCCGTCCGGACGCCCATGAGGCGGCGCTGGGTGCCGTATCGAAGCAGCAGGACAGGCTCTCCCACAGCCCGGACCAGTTGGGGTTGTTGAACCAGGTGTGGACGATGTCGTTGCCGGTGCCTTTCGCGAACAGGTCGATGCGCCCGCTACCCCAGGAGACGGCCGCGGGAGCGGAGTTGACGCTGCCCCCCACATTTTCCCAGGCGAGCCAACCGTTCGTGTTGTCGAAGGCGCGGTGCCAGATATTGGTGCCGGATTTCGCGAACACATCCAGGCGTTGCGCTCCCCATGAGGAGATCGCGGGAGCGGAGTCGAAGCAGCAACCGAGATTCTCCCAGTTGGCGAAGCTGCCACCTGCATTCCACCAGCTGTGTGCGATTGAGCCTCCCACGTTCAGGACGACGACGTCGATCCTGTTCGTCGCCCACGACACGGAGGCGGGGGACGACTGCGCGGTGATCGCCGGCATCGCTTGCCACGGACCAAAGCCGGCATTGTACGTTCGATGGATGATGCTGTTGTCGCTCTTCCGTCCGAAGATTTCGAGCACGCCCGACCCGCGAGCGTTGACGGACGGCGCGCTCGCCAGGGTCAACGGTGTCGAGAGGGTCGTGATGAGCGCGCATTTTGGCGAGCCCAGCCCGGTGGTGAGATCGAATCCGGCAGTCGCGTTGAAGGTCGTCGTTCCACCGGGGATGCTAGGGTTCGAGCCGACGGTGATGTCGTTGAAGTTGGGCGCGTAGGTGCTGCTCGCGATCTTGTACAAGGCCGGATTGGCGAATCCGACTCGCGCTAGGCCATTGTTCGCCGCCTGTTGATTGACGAGCGCCATGAACCCGGCCCAGAGCGGCGTGGAGAAGCTGGTCCCCCCCCACAAGCTCTGTCCACCGTTGACATACAGGTCGATAGTATCCGAGTTGGCGGCGACGTCGGGCGCGTTGCGATAGGTAGTCGAACCACCATTGGCAGTGGTTGCCAATCCAACCTGATACGAGGGGATCGGCGTACCGACCCCGGTATTGTTGACGATGTTGGAGAGAATTCCACCACCGCTCTGCGGCCAGGTGGTTTCGGAAACATAAGTCGCTCCCGCACCGCTCATGTTGAGGTCGGTTCCGCCAACCAAGGTCACGTTGGGCTGGCAACGCATGTCATTGACGCCGCCAATCTGGCCCGCCGTGAATGCGCCGGCGTCCGAGGTGAGATTGAAGAACGACTGCCCCTGCACCGCCATCTGAACCAATGCATTGCGTGCGGTGCTGCTGATGTTCCCTGGAAAGTACGACGACGTCATCTGCCCGATCTCCGGGTGCGCCGCCATGTTGGTCAGGATCGCGTCGAGGCTGCCGCGAAACTCGACGATCTGCGCGGCCGGGGCCATGGAGAGCACCATCTCGATGTCTCCGGTGTCCTCCCCGGAAGGTGCACAGCCGGGACTGCCGGCACAGCCGGCAGGGCCATTGATCGTCACGGCGGGGCCGGGCAAGCCTGCCAAGCTCCGATAAGTGGCGATGTCCGACGGCAAGAAGCCGTTTTGCAGGGAGACGATTCCCACCGTTTGGCCGCTGCCGTCCAGGGTTGTGCAGGACGCATAGGCGTGGCGGTAGTCTTTGCCGAAGATGGATCCACCGGCCGATCCTCCCGACGAGCCATGCCGGGCAACCACGAAGTTGTCGAGGCCGCCGATGTGCTCGACCGGCGTGACCAGGTCGAGGGAGGGCTCGCGATCGGGCCCAAAGAATTGACTGTTGTCCTCGCGACGTCCGTACTTTATCTGGATGTGGGGCTTGCTCGATGTCATCGACCTTTCCGGTCGCCGCGACAACCAGTCGATTCGCGTGCTTTTCGACCGCCAGGCCATGTGAGCTGGCCCAGTCGAGCACCCTCTGGTAGTCGACCGGCGCCGCGCCGAAGCGATCCGCGAACTGCTCGGGGGTCAGGTATTGCCGGAAAGATGGGCTCTCGGGATCGGAGACGTCCGCAGCCAGACGGGCCAAGCCTTCCTGATCGCGAAGGGGGAGCCCGATGGTCAGAGTCAATTCCTTCGCTTGCTCCATTCGATCGGAGAGAAGGCTTCGGAGCATGGGCGTCGCGACATGGCCGGAGAGCATTTGCCGGCCCACGGCGCCCAGCCCGATCGCTGGCCCCGACTGCACCGGCGAGCTCTCGGGGGTCGGGCTACTCGTTCTCGGATCTCCACATCCAGCGATCGCGACAGCGCCGATCGCGGAAAACATGGCCGTCCTGGCTCGATTTGACCTGAAGAGCCTGGAACGATTCGCATCGTTCAATTCTAGCGACGAGCTCGGTACGCCTATCTTCATCTCATTCTCCTTTTGCCAACCAGCGCGGCTTGGTTCCCAAGCCACTCACACAGACAACTCCATTACGTCCGACGGGCTAAAATTGGTTGGCTCGTACCGGCGAGCGACGAGTGAAAGAAGAGGTTGGCGATCTGCTTCTCGAATGGCAGGTAGCCGAGCTCGTACGTCGTGCCGTGGATGCGTGCCGTCGGCTTCGACCATCCAGCGACTCAGATAGTGGACCGCTTGACGGTGGTCCGGTGGCTCATCCAACATGCCCACGCATGGCGAGCGAGGCGCAGTCTGACGGCGTGTTGGCGGTGGCTGGCTGGCGGGTCGACAATCCGGACCAAAAGGAAGCGCGCTTTCCACCAGCCGCCGCTGATGTCGTCAAATCGGGGATCAGACGGCTGCTGAAGGCTCACAACATCGACGTGGTCGTCGCCTCCGCAAGCCCCGGCGCCGACATCCTGGCGCTCGAGGCGGCGACCGAGCTCAAACGACGCATTCGCATCGTATTGCCCGTCGAGCAGGATCTCTATCGGCAGAGCGCCTTGGTCGACGGCGCCGGAGATTGGAAACGGCGCTTCGATGCCCTCTTGAACTATGACCCGACCAAGCGCGAGGTCGTCGTCGTCGTCCCGGACACGAACGTGCCTGACGCGGGCGCTCGCGCTCATCGTCGGATCTTGGATGACGTCCGACAACTGGCTTCGAAAGCCAACGTGACTCCGCGGGCCCTTGCCATTCGGGACAGCCAGGTCAGCGAGATGACCGACACGACCAGCGACTTCGTTCAGCAGGCGTCCGTCAACGGGATCGAGATCCTGAACCTGACCACGAGACCGGTGATGGCGGCGCGCGGCTACATGGAAGGCCAGGCCGACCGCGACCCGGAGGACATGCTGGACCTTCGGGACGATCTGGCGCGAAGTGAGCCCGTCGTCGCCAGCCAGCTCACGCGCGAGTTGGCCCGGCGGTTCTTGCAAGGCAAGAAGCGCATGAGTTATCAGGCGGTCGACCGCCTCTGGAAGGCTTGCAAGGACGTCGAGGCGTTTGGCTTCGCGCGCCGCATCCTCAAGCGCCGGCGGGAAGGCACCGCCGACATCATGGGCGAGAAGCATTACAAGGACGCGCCTGGCGAGCTCAAGCTGCGCCAGCAACACGCGCTCTGCACCTCGAAGGATCCCGACCTGTCGGCGGCCATGCGGCATGACTGGGCGCTCGCGATCCTGGACGCCGACGCGACAGAGTCCAAGAACGATCCGGAGCACCAGGGGATCGCTGGCGGCATCTACAAGCGACGCTGGGAGTGGGACAGCTCCCGGGCGAGCCTCGAACGATCACTTCATCACTACCGCAAAGGCATCTCCGAGGCCGTCCTCATCGGGGCCAAACCCGGCAGGCAATCCCTCGTCCGCGCCGATTTTTCCAATAGCGGGTACGTGGAAATAAACTACGCCTTCGTGCTGGATCTCCTCGCCTGCGTGGGCGCAGACGAACAGGCGAACTCCCGCTACAAGGCCGAGGCGCAGGCCATGCGGACCAAATTGATAGCTGCCCTCGCCCTGACCGACATGTGGTCCTGCGCCACCCTCGCCGAGGCTCATCTCGGGCTCGACCAGTTCGATGAGGCGACGGACGCCATAAAGCAATACATGACCCAGGACCCCGCATCCTGGGAGGTGGAGACCACGCTTCGCCAGCTGGTTCGCCTGGCACACGTCCGGGGGACCTCCGAGCGAGCCCGCGACGTCCTGGCCCCGGCGTTCGGCACCCTTGTCACTCCAGCACACAAGGCCGCCTCGCAATCCCTGCTGATCGGGCGCGTCGGGCTCGCCCTCTCCGGCGGAGGCTTTCGAGCATCCCTGTACCACCTGGGTGTCCTGGCCCGCCTCGCCGAATCCGAAGTGCTTCACCACGTCGAGGTTCTGTCCTGCGTTTCAGGCGGCTCGATTGTCGGCGCCCACTACTACTTGTGCCTGCGCGAGGAGCTGACCAAGAAGGGCGAGCAACTCGAACCCGAAGATTACGTGCGCATCGTGAAGCGCGTGATTGAGGAATTCGTCGCCGGAGTCCAGCACAATTTACGCACCCGGATTTTCGCGAAGCTCTCCGGCAGCTACGCGGCCGTGAGCGGAGACGATCGCCGGTACGCGCAGCGTGTCGGGGACCTTCTCCACGAGGCCTTCTACGCCAAGGTCGACCCCAACGGCTCGCGTATGCACGAGCTGCTGATTCAGCCCAAGGATGCGCCTCACGATTTTCATCCGGGGCGGCACAACTGGACACTCAAGAACAAGGTCCCGGTCCTGATCCTCAACGCCGCCACGCTGAACACGGGGCACAGCTGGCAGTTCACCGCGCGATCGATGGGGGAGTCACCATTCTCGATTCAGGCAGACGTCGATAGCAACCCTCGACTACGACGCGCCAACTACCATCAGCAGATCAAAGATCGCAGCGTCTTTCTCCGCGACGCGGTCGCCGCCAGCGCCTGCGTCCCTGGGCTGTTTGCCCCGCTTCAGCTCGACGGACTCTACCCTGAATACGAAGTGCGCCTGGTGGACGGTGGGGTGTTCGACAATCTGGGCACGACCAGCCTCATCGAGCAGGACTGCCAGGTCATGCTGGTCAGCGACGCCGCCGGTCAGCTATTTGGCGAAACGATGTCCACCGGCGGACACTTCCCGCCGTTTCTGCGCAGTTTCGGGGTCTTTCAAGAGCGCATTCGACAGACCGGCTATGACAACCTGATCAAACGAAAGCAGGCCGGGCAGATCCGCGGCCTGGCTTACGTGCATCTCACGCAAGGTTTGCGCAGGCCGGCAGTCAATTGGAACGGCTGCGAAGATCCCCTCCAAGCCAACGAGCAGCTTCCCGACGACGCGGGTGTTCGTTCTGGCACGGGTGACGGCGTGGACGGGGGGATTCAGATGTATCTGGCGCGGATGCGCACGGATCTCGACGTGTTCAGCGAGATCGAGTGCGCAGCCCTCATGGCGAGCGGCTATGCATCGATGGGCTCCCAGTTGAAAAAACTCGAGCTCGACCTTCCGCCGCTCACCGCTCCACGCCGGAATGAGCAGTGGTTCTTCTCCCGTCTGCTGCCCGTCGTCGGCGGCCAGGAGCACGACCCCAACGCGTTCGCGGTGCTAGGCAAGCATCTCAGCGTCTCTTCCTCGAGCATCGGTCGCTCGATGAGGCTGGATGTGGGCCTGAAGGTTGTGGGATCTCTGGTGGCCGTGCTGGTGGCAGCGATTTGCGGCGTACTGGTCTACACCTTCCGGCATCGCTCCATCGCGACGATCGGAAGCGTTGCCATGCTGAGCCTGGGATTGCTTCTTCCCCTCGTCTTCGGCAACTGGATCGGCATCGTGCTCGACCCTCGCCGGGTCTGGCGCGAGCCCCTGCGCAAGTTCTTGACCGCGATTCCCCTGACCCTGGTCGCGAAGATGGTCATCAAATGGATCGATCCGCGCTACGTCGAGCGCGGCCGCCTGGCAAAGGTCTTCGGTAAACAGCCCTGAAGAATAGAAGGCTCCCGCTCGTCCTCCGCCGATCGCCCCGGTCAGGCGAACGGGTCCCACGAAGGGTTGCCGCGCAACGTCGGCGTGGTCCAATCGATCCAATCCGCGAGCTCAATGCAGCGAAGCGCCGTTGGTAGCGCGCGTTGATCGCGTTGAAGAGCAACTCTCCACCCGCCGCTGATTGCGAGCGACGACGCGTCCTTGCTCGGGCCATCGCGCCGGTGCTAACGTTGGCACCCAGTGGACCGATGGTAGAGAAGCAATCGCCGCCGAACGCGCTGCTTCGGACCCCGGCTCGAGAGGGCGCTCCGTCGAGTCGCGCGCTGACCGTCGTTCCGAGCACTTCGTTGCGGCGCACCAACTCACCGAATCCCGCGGCGGTAGTCCCGTACCGCGCTCGACTATTTGCCCACGCGTCGTGGGCGACGCCGGGCGTCGCGTCCATCGGCATCTTGCTGGGATCGTTTGCGTACCTTCGACACCCTTCCATAGGTGGACCCTTGGTGGCAGTCGTGTGGGCATCGCTGATTCCGATGTTTTTCCGCCGGCGCTGGAATCGTCTCATTGAGCGCGTATCGATATGGCTGATGAGGACGGTGCGGAGCCGAGCGGAGCCGAGCGTCCGCATCACAGGTACGGTCTTCGCCAACGCCTGCTTTCCGACGGCTGCGGCAGGGCAGCCTGCGGTCCTTGCCCGGTACCAAGGCGGTGCCAGCGCTGACGAGACGCACGGCATCGACTTCCTCGTGGTCGCGGACAGCGGACCGCAGTTCATCGTCCACGTATCCGAACAGACGTTTCTCGACGCACGCCCGTCTCATGCACGGCGCGGTGAGCTTGCTGAGTGCTCGATTGGTCCGGGCGACCGAGTCGCCGTCGACGGCATGGTGGTCTCGGAGGTCGACGCGGGCGCCGATCGGGAGGGGCTCCGCGGCACGCCCTTGCGGCTCGCGCTCGTGGGGTCCGAGGACGTTCCACTCGTTATTCGCCTCATCTCTCCGGGTCCTCGTTGTAGATGAGCGGGAATGGTCCAATTGGACCTCACCCCTCCCGGCCGCATTCGCCGCCAGTCATGGTCGCCTCCAGCTTTGGTTTCCATCCTGCAGACAGCGCGGGAGCCGCAGCGGTCCAATCTCTTCCGAGCGCGCGCGTGGTGACTCCTGCTACGCGAAGTTAACATTGGCCTGTGGCCGGCTCGATCTTCAAGACCCGGATGTTCCACCGCCGCTGCGCGATGATATAAGGCGGCATGCGCCATCTCTTGAATATCCACACCGTGATTGCCGCCGGCGCGGTCGCGCTGGCTTCAACCATCTGCGCGTGCGCTCAGCTTCCCTTCGCAGTGCCGTTCGCGGCTCCTCCCGCGGCAACTCAGCCCGCGGCGCCGGGCTCTTTGGCGGGAACATGGATGGCGACTGGCTACACGTGTCCTGGAAGCAAACTGCCACCCGAAGAACAGATCAAGATCACTCAGTACGGAACCACGGTCACGGCAACAAAGGTCGTCGGTGACGACTGCGTGCCCTCGGGCGCGATGACCTGGCAGGGGACCGTGACCGGATATTCGTTCCCGGTCCAGGTGCAGGTGTCATCTGGTCCGAGAACGCCGCTTTACCTTCGTCCGGCGACGGTGACCCTCACTGGACCCGAGACGCTTCAAGTTTCGGCGGGATGGGTTCTGAACTATCGCCGCGTCGGACCCTAGATCCGCGCTGCGGCTGGGGACAGTTCCACTGGCTCGACACGCCCGCCGAACGTCGCGCTCCGAGCCTCAGCTTATCTGCGAGCGTCATGTCCTCGACCTGTCTCTGCTACCCGCGCAGGGCGCGTACTATACTCGCCAACATGAACATCCAGGGCGTAGTGGTCGCATTGGCGGGCAGGCGGGTGGATGCGACCGGGGCCCCTCCTCGACTTCCGCAGGCGAACATTCCGACCGTAAAACGGGCGATCGAAGAAAAATTTCGCAGTCTTTCGGTGGCGGCGCTGGTTTCCGCGGCTGCCTGTGGAGCTGACCTGGTCGCGATCGGGGTGGCGGCGGCATCAGGCGTCCCGTTTCGCATCGTGCTGCCGTTCGCCCCCGCCCGCTTTCGCGACACGTCGGTCGTCGACCGGGGCAGCGAATGGGGTCCTCTCTTCGACACTGCGCTCGCCAAGGCGCAGTCGACGGACGACGTCGTCGTTCTCGAGGACGGCGATGAAGCCAACGACGATACCTATCTGCGTGCCAACGAGGCGATCATCGATCAGGCCCAGGCGATGGCTGCCGGCAGACCGGTCGTGGCGATCGTGATCTGGGACGGCCGCCCGCGCGACGGCGTCGACGTGACCGCGGCCTTCGCCGCCAGCGCGCGGAAACGAGGCCTATCGGTTCAGGAGATCGGCACGCTGTAGTCCAGGCGGCGCCGCACGAACGGCCGATTTCCGACAAAATGTGCCGCTCGCGTGAATAATTGCTCACGTCGAAGTATCGCGCTTATGCGTAGCCGGTCCTTGAAACGGAGACCATCGGCATGAACCCATACATCGAGTTTCCCGGAGAGCAATCACTGCGCCCGCCCGGCGTCTTTGCGGACACGCGCTTCTTCTATTTCATCTTGCCGGCCGACCAGGATCGCCTGCGATCGCTTTGTCAGCGCTATCTTCGCAGCGGTTCGGGCGAGGGTCCCGCCTACGAACCGCTGGGGGTCGTGTTGCTGGCCTTCACTCATGTCACGGATCTGACATCCGGCGATCCTCAGCGCGGCACGATAACGTACAAGGACATCGCCTTCTGGGTGCCGGTGTGGGGGGGCAAGGTACGCCCGCTTTGCCTGTTCCCGGTGTTCATCTTCGTCGACGATTGCACGACCATGGTCACAGGGCGCGAGATCTTCGGTTTTCCGAAGCAGTTTGGCCGCTTCAAGATGCCGCTCCGCTTCGACGAGCTGGCGGGCGCGCCATCACCCGCCTTCAGCGCCGACGTCATCGGCACGCAGGCCCCCGGTGGCGTGAACGACTGGCTCAATCTCCTGACGATCAACCAGATCACCAAGAAGGACACGGACGATCAGAATGCGTTTTTTGCGGCGCTCGGCCGATTGGTTCTGCCAAAAGCGCTGCGCACGTTCACGGTTCCGGACTGGCTCTCCCATCTGACGTCGATCGGCGCCGTGGGTCTCAAGCAATTTCGGGACGCCAGCAGTCCTGCGTCGGCCTGCTACCAGGCGATCGTCGAGGCACCCCTTTCGACCGAGAAGATCTTTGGGCGCCCGCGGTTCCTCTTCGACGCGTTCGAGTTGACGACACAAAAGGTCTTCAGCCATCCGATTCAGGACGTCCTGGGGCTTCAGCAAAGCCCGCAGCGCGTTCCCGTGGCCATCTATCTCGAGGCAACGACACGGCTCGACGATGGCGTCGTGGTCTGGCGCGGGGCCTGACGCACGCGCCGCTCCCCCCGTGTCGACACGGCGGGTCTCGGGCGCGCTCAGGAGCGCGGGCCCGGCGATAGCGACGCGCGCTGGATGACGTCGATACGGATGCCTTCATTGGCCGGATAGACACCGAGCTTGCCGTTGAGCCGAGGCAGCTCGAGGCTCCCGGCGTGGTGGAGCGCGACCAATTGCCAGGCATTGTTGTACATCGCACTGCCCGAGCTGCCGGGTTTGGTTGGCGTTCGGTAGTGAATGTAGGTCTCGTCCGCGTCGAGAACCCGGTTGTCGTACAAAGAGAGCGACAGCGCGCGACCTTCCGGGTGTCCGATCGCGATCAACCGCTCGCGACCCTTCGGATCGATCTTGTCTTTTGACAAAGGCGCCGCCACCAGACCGACGGGGGCCGGGTGGAGGCGAGCCAACGTGGCGTCCAGGCGCGCCGAGCTCCAGAGGATCTCTCGAACCGCGTGGACCTTGGCGCCCACGGCGTCGGCGCGTTCGAGCTCGAAGCGAACGATCGCCTGGTCCCACGCGAGCGTCCCCCGCTCTCGCGGTGCCGGCTCGAGCACGTGCGCATTGGTCATCAAGATGAGCTCGTCGGGGTCGTCACACTTCAGGAAATCTCCGGCTCGCACCAGGAAGCCGGTCCCGCCCCCCTGCTCGAACCGATCGGTGATTCGCGCCACCAGACGGCACCGTTCGAGCCCCTCCTGGTACCAGGCGAACGTTCGCGCATCCTCGCTGCCCAGCTGCTTTTGAAGGTTCGAGCGCGGGGCCCGTAGCTGCGCGGCCGTGACGTCGAGGCGGCCTCCTTGCCGTTTCAACAGCTCCGCCTCCAGACGCGGAATGATGGTCATTCCCGGTTCTTTGTCGCGCGAAAGCTGCCAGACCTCGAGCACCTGGCGCAGCGGGCTCGCGATGTCGAAGGCGCCGATGTTCTTCGCGGCACCGAACATACGGAAGGAATCGATCGCGCCATCGTTATTGGCGAGGGCCAGATTGGCCTCCGCGGCGCTGGCGTAGTCCCAATACACCATCTTTCCGTTAGGCTTCTCCTCAATTCGCCTGAGCACCTCTTCGGACAGCTCCGTGGCGTCCAGACCGTCGAGCGCGCCATCGATCATCACGCCGTCCTTCTTCGCGCGCGCCGCCAAGGCGACGATGTTGACGGCGTGGTAACTGGGATCGGTGCCGATGCGATAGCCTTCTACATAGCTCGCAACGGCGCGCAGCAGCGCGTCGCCTGCGTCTGGCACACCTGGCGCGTTCACGTAGCGCTGCTTGAACAAGCGGCCCATGAGTCCGCTCACCTCCGACTTGTCGTCTTCCGTCAGATCGCGCCGGGCCTTCAGATCGCCGAGCAACGTCTGCGCGGCACCGAACATGCCCTGATCGATCAGCGCCTGCGCGTATTCGCGTCTCACCGCCGGCGTGTCGGTCCCGGCCTGGAGAAATGCGTCGGCGACCTGCTGAACGACATCAAAGTAGCGTTTCTTTCGCAGCCGAGACAAGACCTGTTTCGCGACGGTTGGACTGTCGGAGATGGTCGGCCCGGGAGCGGCCAAACGCTGCGACAGCCCGGCACAAAGCGCTTCGGTCGCCGGTCGATCGTCCTCGTTTAGCGCCGCATCCAAGCGATCGAGCGCGCCCTCACCCCACACATCGGCGGGTGGACCACCGGCAGGAAGGTCCCCCGTGGTCCCGCCATCTTCGCCTGGCGCCGCGACGTTCTCGCGATAGGACAGCACGCGGCTTCCTCTTCCGAGTGATCGCCAGACATAGTCGGCCGACTCGCCGATGATCTGGATCTTGGACGCAGCCGCCTCTCCCTCACACCGCGACACGATTCCACGCGCGGCCATCAACCCGGTCATCACGGTCGCTTCAACGCAACCCAGGTTGATGGGGTTCCGCGTCCAATCACCGCCCAGCGACAGATTCCTCCAAAACGGAAGCTTTGGATCGTTGGCCGCGTCGGGTGGCAGTCGATACTGCGAGCTATTCGGGAGGTTCAACGTGTAGAGCTCGGACGGCAGGACATTGGCGCGCGCATATTGGCTGGCCTTGAAGCGGGTGAGAGGGCTCCCCTCGCCCCTGCCGGCCCCCCACAGGAAGCGCCACTCGAATCGATCGGACTCCTTGAGCGCTGGCCAGAAATAGGTGCCGTGCTCGGTCAGGTGCGCGACGGCATTTCGGAACGCCCGCTCGTCGGCGGCCGCCTTGGTTTCGCCGTCAATACGATCGATGACACCGCAGAAATACGCGAGGCTCTTGACGTCGTCGTGGCGCCGCTTTTCGAGCGCGAGCGCCGGCGACATGTCGATGTATGTGTCGATCGGCTCGACGAAGGTCCCAAACACCGGCGGCGGACCGTCCCATTTCAAGTCCCTGAGACTGCCGCGAAACCAGACCTGGAACGCCTGCGTCGGAGTCGTGGCTGTCTCCGCCAGCATGCGGCGCCAGGTGGGCCCGATCTCGCGATGGTCGGCGAGACTGGTCGTGATCGCGCCGAGCGCCGCGACGGGGATTGCCAGCACCACTTCGTCGAAGTCTTCGCCGGCGCGGAGCACGCGTGGCTTTTCGTCAGAACCCACGCCGGTCAGCTCACGCGGCGCCTCCAGGTCGAGCCGACCGGCCTGGACCTCGGCGCGCAGCGCCTCGCCATTTCGAAGCTGCGCCCAGTCCGGCTCCGACGGCCAGCAGGGGAAGTCCGCTACCCAGCGCAACGGCGCGTACTCGCCGCCGTCGTCCTTCAATTGTGCCTGCCTGGTCAGGTGAACTTCGCGGATGACCGGCTCGCCGCGCTCGTTGTCAGCGCTTTGCAGGGCGTCGACGCGGTGAAAGAACTCGAAACGCACCTTCCGCCCGCGCAGAACCTCGTAGATCGGTGAAAAGACGACGTCGCCCATGCCCGAGGACAGCCGGTAGGCAAAGGCCCCCTTGTAGCCGAGAAACAGCTGGAGGACGCCGCGCAAAGCCGAGCCGGCGGCGATGCGTGGTTTGTTGTGGTCGCCATTTTCGAACGCGAACGCCGAGTTGTAAATAAAGCGCACGGTCGGATTGCTCATCAGGTACGTCGGATCCGCACCGTGCTTGGCGAGCCATTCCCGAAGATCGTATTGGTTCAGCTCTTGAAGCGCTTGCGACGGATCCCGATCGCCGTCGAACACGTCGGCGGAGAGCCCCGTCGCGACGGCAGCGAAGGTGTCGCACGCCAGGTAGAGGCGATGTCCTTTGTCACCTCTGTCCCACAGCCGGAGGAGGCGGCGGGCGTTGCGCAACGCCCAGGCGGTGAAGCGCAACCGCAGCGCGAATCGCGCATCCTCACCGAGCAGGCCCTCGTTCTTTGCGACCGCCAGTGACTCATCCAGCGCCGGTGCGGCGATGCCGTCGAGGGCCTGGCGCAAGAAGTCCTCGGGGCCGAGAGGCGCCGTCGTTCCCTCCAGCTCCGTTCGTTGCGAAACAAAGCGGCGAAAGACCTGCTCCTCCTTGGTCTCCTGGTCAGGCGCCACTTCTGGTCCGGCGCCAACGCCCAGGCTCTCCGCCACGCCGTCGCCGAGGCTCTTGCGGACCTCGGTGACGCTGGCGAGCATCTCGGCGGCCTTCGTGAATGCCAGGCTCTTCTCGGGGGCGACCGGATCGGCGTTGCCGGGCGTCAAACCATTGCTGGGAATGTAAAGGTTCCACTTCGACCAGTTGTCTCCGCTCTCGGTGGAACGAAGCTCGTTCACCACGAAGTGCTCGTGGGGATAGAACGCTCCCTTCCCCGGCACTTCATCGATGACGTGATCAATCGCACAGGGCGCGCCGGTCGGCGACACCCAACCCGAGGCCCGAAGCGTGTCGTAACAACTGCGAAGCAGCCTGAAGGCGTTGTCGTAAAAGCCGAACCAAACGTGAATGCCGTGCTCCTCGATGCGTTCATCGAACGCGGCGTTGCGCCCGCTCGCGCCCTTGCCGCCCAGCCGCCAGCCCATCTGGTAGACGGTCACCTCGTATCGCTCTTCGAGCGCGGGATCCGTCAAGGCCAGCGCGGTCGACAGGGCCCCCGCGCCGCCGCCGAGCACGGCAACGCGGATCCGCGCCCCCTTCGCATCCGAGCGAATCATGACGCCCTCCAAACCACGGTTCCCACGTCCATGCGCATGGCGGCTCGAAAATGAAACGCAACCGGCACGCGCTGGGTGTCGGGCTGGATTCCCAGAGCGGCGGCAACCGGGTGGCTGTCGAGATCCATCAGCCGCAGATCGAAGCCATCGAAGACGATCTCCGGTTGACCGAGCGTCTCGACCCAGCTCAGCGGCGCTTCGACGATCGCCTGATAACACGCCGACGCGGGGCTGGCGATGTCTCGGAACTGCTTGATGCCGACGACCGGAACCGCCGCCAGGCGGGATAGCCACTCGGCCGCTCCTCCCGGACCCGGCAGGATACCCGGCGCGATCATGCGCTCGATGACGGAAGTCGCGCTCGCGACATCTCCGCGGGCGGCACCAGCAACCGGATCAACCGTCGCAATCGTGCGCCAATCGTTTGCGCCGCCCGCGGTCAACGTACCGACGACCTCGGCACGAAATCGCCCCCGCTCGTCGGCGCTCGCCTCGGCGATCGACCTTGGCATCTGAAAGCGGCCGAGCTGTTTGGGCAGACCGAACGCCTCGCGGCCGGTGATCAGCGCCGCGGGGCTATCGACGAAGATGAACGGGGGAAAGAGCGCGATGGGAGCCGTCGCCGCATTGGCGAGTGGCACCCAGAACGCGACGTCCGTGTAAGAAATCGTGCCCCAGTCCGGCTCCGCCGAGGTCACCGAGCCGAAATGCGCGAACGCCAGCAAGACCAACCCGAGCGGCGAGTAGGACGCCTGTCCCCGGGCCGGACCATTCAGGTAGGTCTGGCAAAGATTGCGCTGGACCTGATAGTCGGCCTTGAGGACGAAACAGAAAATGGAGACGTTCCGGAAGACACCGGGAGCGATCAGCGATTGTTCGGCGGGGAACGGTAGGTATGGTCGCGCGCTGGGCACGTCCTGCTGGCTCGGCATGTCGAATACTCCCGCTGGATGTCAGGCTCGTGAGGGGTCCGATCGGAGTGAGACCGCAGCCCGACCGGTTATGCGTATCGAAACGGACAAGTCCGACATTTCGGGTGAGTCGAGCCGCCCCCAAAGAGCGTCAAGGCTCGCTCAGGCTCCCCGACTCCTCTTCTGCCAGCAATCGCGTCAAGCTGACTTCGATCTGACTGCGGACCATTCGGAACATCGAGCGCAGGTCCATATCGTTCAACCCGAGCGCCTCGGCCAACTGCTGGTGCGTCCCCTCGATGAGCTTGCAGCGCGCCTGCTCGATCTTCCTCGAGATGGTCGGCTGACTCACCCGGTTGATGCGTGCGATCACGGTCATGGTCAATTTCTTCGCAAAGCACATCTTCAAAAGGAGGCGATCCGCAACGGATAACGAGTGCAGCGCGGTCACAAAAGCCTTCCTTAACGCGGACTTCAGTTCCGTTGCCAGAAGCCGCGCTTCACCCCCGTTCGGTTTGACGATGTCGGTTTCCAGAATCTGATCCTCGATGGGGATGGGCGGTTCCTTATCACTCTGGCTCGCCAGGCGGAGCGCAACCCGTCTGACGACAACGCGAACCCAGCGGCCCAGGGGCCCACGTGCCTCGTATTGCGCGATCTTGGCCGGCTCATCTCCGACGGATAGAAACAATGTTTCGAGCGTCTTTTGGCGAACGTCGTCCGCGAACGAAGGGGATGAATTGAACGACCGCGTTCGGCGTTCGACGTCGGCCAGATAGCGGGTCATGAACGCGCTGATCGCGCCGGGAGCTCCATGAAGGCAGGCACAAGCCAGATAGATGTCCGCGTAAAGATCGTCGGGAACCTGCTCGCCGTCCTTGAAGCGCTGTCGCACGTAGTTAGCGAGGACAGCGCCATCGACGGCAAGGGTCGGCCAGGCTCGCAAGCCAACGACCCCGATTCGTTCGACCTGCGCTTGAAGGCTGCCATCCGAAGGAGCCATCTCCCCCCCCTTTGGTGCGATCGAATCTTTACCCAAGTCGCGGTGAGTTCGCAAACGGTCCCGCCGACAACGTTTACTATTTCGCCCGCCGGTCACCGCGACTAAGATTGCGCCGCTGGCCAGTGGAGGTCACGGCGTGCACCACCTAAACGAAGGGCTCGTGCTGAGACTTCTCGACGGCGGGCTGCCCCCCGACCTGGCGGGGGAGATCCACGGGCATCTAGATGACTGCCTCGACTGCCTCGATCTGGTGGCGCGAACGGCGGAGGACGAGCAGCGCGAGCGCGCGCCCGATCGCGCCGAGGCCCCCGAGCGGATCGGACGCTTCCAACTCAAGGAAGCCCTCGGGTTCGGCGGGATGGGGGTCGTTCGCGTCGGGGAGTGCCCGGAAACGGGAGAGCGCGTGGCCATCAAGCGCGTCCTCGAGGTCGACCAAAGCATGGTGCTGGCGCTGCGCCGCGAGATCCACGCGCTCGGCGAGCTGGATCATCCGGGAATCGTGCGGATCCGCGAAGACGGCGTCGCCGAGGACGGCTCCCCTTGGTACGCGATGGAGTTGATCCCCGGCGATACGTTGAAATCCCGCATCGAGCGCCTGCCGCCAAACCGCGCCGACATCGGCTTCTCTGGCTTGCGCCCCATTCTGGGCATCGTCCGCGATCTATGCGAGACCCTGGCCTTCCTGCACAGCCGCGAGCTGGTGCACCGGGATCTGACGCCGGCGAACATCGTGCTCCGGCACGACGACTTTCCGGTTCTCGTCGATTTCGGCCTCTCCCACCGTCGCGTGGCGCCGGGGCGCGAGTCGATTGACAGCTGGGCTCACGCCTCGGGAACCCGCCCCTTTGCGGCCCCCGAGCAATGGAGAGGCGATCTGGTCGACGCCCGCGCCGACCTCTACGCGCTCGGATGCATCCTCTACCAGATCACGACTGGGCGGCTTCCGGAGCGCCGGCGCTTCGCCCGCCACCGGACCGGTCAAGCCGCCCGCAATATCGAAGCGCCGTCGGCAACACTGCCCGACCTTCCGTCGGCGCTGGATGCGGTGATTCTGCGGCTGCTGGCGGTCGATCCCAGCGATCGCATCGGCTACGCGCAGGATGTGTCGCGCGCGCTCGAGAGCGCCGGGGTCCGCGATTCCCTGATACAGAACAACCAGCCGCCGCGCTCGTACGTCTATCGTCCCCGGTTGGTCGGTCGCGCCAGCGAGGTCGCGGCGCTCGAAGCGCTGGTGCAACGGTGCGCGAAGGGACAAGGCGCGCGGGCCTTTCTCGCCGGCGAAAGCGGGATTGGCAAGACGCGCGTCGCCATGGAGATCGCGGCGCGTGCCCGCCGCCACCACTTGGCGATCGTTACCAGCAGTTGTGCGCCGCTGGAAATGCGCAGCGCCGGGGGGTTCGCGGCCGACGTTCCCCCGTTGCAACCATTCCGCGCGTTGCTGACCGCCCTGGGCGATCGCGCGCGGCAAGGGGGCGCGGCCATCGCCGATCGCTTGTTCGGCGCGCGCGCAAAGATCCTGGCCGCGCACGAACCGACGCTCGCGAAGCTCCCCGGGCAGGAGAAGTATCCCGATCCCGCGGCGGTGGATGCCGACGTCGCGCGCGTGCGCTTGTTGATGGCGTTGGAGCAAACGCTGGCCGCGGCGGCCCAAGACCATTTCATGTTGCTGATCATCGATGATTGGCAATGGGCAGACACGCTGTCGATCGCATTCCTGGATTCGCTGCCGCCACGATTCTTCGAGCGATGCGGCGTGCTGATTCTCGGGACCTACCGCACCGACGAGATCGACCCTGCGATCTCCGCGCGGCTCGAGGCAATGAGCGACGAACATCGCGTGCTCACGCCGTTACCGGCCGGCGAGCTCAAGGTGATGGCGAGCGACATGCTCGCCTATCCCGATGTGCCGGAGTCACTGGTGGCTTTGCTGGCCCAAGAAGCGGATGGAAACCCGTTCTTTTTGACGGAATACGTACGGCTGGCCGTCGACGAAGGGTGGTTGACTCGCGACACGGACGGCGCTTGGAAATTGGTCGACCATCGGGCGGTGCGGCGCGCGTCGGTGTCGGGGTTGCGGGTGCCCCAGCCGCTGCAGGCCCTCTCTGACCGTCGCCTGGCGGGGCTCTCTGCACCTGCTCAGACCTTGAGCGGCTTCGCGTCGGTCCTCGGACGCAGCTTTCCGATCGAGCTCCTGAACGCCTGCCCCGGCGTCGCGTCGACCGAGATCCCGCACGCAATCGACGAGCTCTTCACGCGTCAGATCATCGAGGATCAGGGCGGGGCTGACTTTCGTTTCAAGCACGACCAGCTCCGTCACGCCGCCTATCGCGCGATCCCCGCGGCGGACATGAAGAGCTATCACCGGGCAGCGGCAGTGGCGCTGGAGGCCGTCGCCGAGAGAGAGGCGAGCTACCCAGTGGACGCACGGAGATCCGAGGGCGAGCCCGCGGCCGCGGGCCCACTTGGCCGCGCGGCGGCGCTCGCCCACCACTGGGGCATCGCCGGCGAGACCGTCATCGAGCGCCGTTACCGGCGCGTGGCCGGAACGCAAGCCTTCGCTCACGGCGCCTACCGAGACGCGGTCGTTCACCTGGCACGTTGCCGTCAATTGCCGGCCGAGGTCCCCGATCCGACGGCGGATCTGGCACTCGAGCGGGAGCTGGCCGAGGCGCACTTCGGGCTCGGCGATATCGCGGCCAGTCGCGCTGGTCTCGAGTCGGTGGTCGCGAAAGCCGGGTTTCCGATGCCCAAGGGGAACTCCGCCGTGGCCCGCGCCGCCGTCGAAGACGTCGTGAGCTACGCGCGAGGTACGATCCTCGCTCTGCGCGGACGCGCGCCGACGGCGAGCCGGAGCTTGCTGCTCATCCAGGCGGCGCGTGGCCACGAGCGATTGGCGCACGTGCTGTTCTTCGAGAACGAGACGGTCGGCGTCGCCGCCAGCTCGCTCCGCGCGCTCGCCGCCGCGGCGGGGATCGGCGATTCCCCCGAGCTCTCGCGCGCCTACGCCAACTTGTCGCTCGCGTTGGGACTCGTGGGCGCCGGGCCGATTGCGCGTATGCTGCAATGGCGCGCGCACGCTGTCGCCGCCCAGGTCCAAGACCTTGCGGCGGCCGCCTGGGCTCACGAGATGCAGGGCGTTTACGAGGCAGGAATCGGCAAGTGGCACGCCGCAGAGCACGCATTCACCGAGGCCGGCGAAGTCTGGCGCCGGCAGGGTGACCGGCGGCGCTGGGAAGAGTGCCTGACCCTGCTCGGGATGACGCGGTTTCACGCCGGCGAGACAGCGCGCGCCGCGATCATGCGAAACGAGTTGCTCGCTCTCAGCGATGCGGCGGGCAGCGAACAGACCCGAGGTTGGGCGCTGCTCGGTCAGGCTGAAGATCGCCTGCTGGTCGGCAATTGCCAGGGTGCGCTGGAAGCGCTGAAGCAGGCGGAGACTCTGGGGCCGGCGATTCGTCGGGTGGAGCGCTTCTGGATGCTCGGGCTCAGAAGCCGCGCTCACTTGTTGGTTGGTGAATCTACGGAGGCGGCGCGCCACCTCGATGCCGCGCTGGAGATCCTCGAAGGGGTCTTGCCGGTGGCGTTCTACGCCCTTGAAGGCTATTCGGGTATCGCGGAGACCGCGCTCGCGCTGGCGAGCACGGGCGACGACGGGCACCTGAGCAAGGCGGAGCTGGCGGTAAGCAAGCTTTCGCGATTTGCGTTCTCGTTCCCGATCGCCGTCCCGCGCGCTCGTCTCTGGCGCGGGGAGCTCTGCCGTCTCTCCGGCAACTCGCGCGCGGCTGCGCGACACTTCGAGGTGGGGCGCCGGCGCGCTCAAGACCTCGGCCGCAGCGGCGACGCCGATCGCCTGGGCGCACGACTGGCGGCCGTCGCCAACGCCTGATTTGTCGCGCGGCGATCCATTTCACGTGAATTTATCGCCGAGGGAGCGTCTCCCTTCAGGCGATGCCTCTTTCACTGTCCGAGTTGTTGCGCTGCGACCGATTGACACTCGTCCTCAAGAGGCTCACGGACCTCGAGGAAGTTTTGAAAGAGGAAATGGCCAAGCCGATGCAGGCAACGTCCGATCGGCAACGGACCCAAAGCCTGCTGCTGGCGGCGAGCCAAATCGGCGATCGGATCCGGCGTCCGTCGGTGGAGCAGGAAACCGCCGGCGAGGCCGATCGAGCGACATTCCGACTGGCGATCGCTGTCCAGGCTCATTTGCGGCGGCACAACCTGGCGATTGCGTCCACGGACGGGGCGCGTGTGGCGCCGTCCACCCAACCCGAGCGCGTGTTCTTCGCGGGCCGTCCCGATGTCCGCCGGCGACTGGAGCGGATTTGCCGGGAACGCGGGCTCGACCTCGTCGCCGCTTTCGAGGGTCCGGAGTTCGACGCCACAGCCAGAGACCTCCTGCGCTCCTCCGCCGTCGCCATCCTCGACGTCGGTGGACGGGGTCCGTGTGACCTCGCTGATGGTTCCTACCAGCTCGGTCGAGCGATCTCGTTCGGCGTACCGACGGCAATTCTCGCGCGGCGGCGACAGCGGCTGCGGCTTCCGATCGCGGGGCCGTTGATTCGCCTGACCGACGTGGCGCACGATCGCGAGCGCTTGAACCTGGCGATCGACGGGGCGCTGTGCCCTCCCGCGAGATCGCTGGACGGATCGGAGATGGAGCGGACGATCGCGGCGCTCGACCGCATCGTCGAGAACGCCGGCCCGCTGGTCGCCGCGGCCATGCGCTCGGTCCGGCGAGCGAGCGCCAACGCCGAACCCGATCGTTTTCGCGACGCGGTCGAGGATTTGATTGGCATCCTCCCCGCCGCACGACGGCCCGCCATCCTGTTTCCAAGCTTGCCGCCCTCGTACCCCGCACCGGGCGAGCGGCGCTTGTTGCACGCCGCCCCCGGCGGCCAGCTCGCCGCCCAGGCCACCGGCCCGGTCGAGTCGGCCAGCGTCTCTCGCGGAGTGCGGTACGTCCGGTCGGCCTGGAGACCGCTGCCTGGCGCCGTCAACACGATCTGGGACAACATCGGGTCGGCGACGTTCTTGGTGGCGGAGCTCGCCGGTCTTGACCCGCTGGTCGCTCTCGCGGTGGGAATGGCAGACGGGCTGGGAAAGCCGACCCTCAAGGTGTTGAACAAGTCGACCCCCGGAAGCGAGATGCCCGCGAGGGCCCTACCGAGGGCCCTGCCGCCCGGAGACGTCCAGCTTTGGTCCGACGGCGCCGCGCTTCACGGCCACGTCAGCCGTTACTTGGACGCCGCGCCCGGCCCGTAGCGGGATTCCGATTGGTTCTCGAACGAGGGCCGATCGACCGGGGCGTAGCGACCGGCTCGGCCTTGCTTTGAACGAGCGCGAGCGGACAAGGTGACGCTTGCGCGAGCCGCCGGTCGTAGGTGTCCTGGAGGAGCACACGAACCTTGGCCTTGGCGCGAAACAACTGCGTCCCGATCGTATTGATCCGCGTGCGCAGCTTGAGGGCGATCTCCCGATGGCGGACTCGCTGAAAGTACGCGAGCTCGAAGAGTTGACGATCGCGGGCGGAAAGCCGGGCAACCGCCGCGCGCAGATCGCCGAGCGAAATCAGGTCCAGCGGATCGCGCTCGGCCGCCTCGGACGCCGGGGACGGCAACGTATCCGGCTCGATGCTCAGCGGCACCGGCGAACGCCAGCGATCGATGGCAAGGTTGCGCAGGATCGTGCCGACCCACGCCGCCACGCACGTGCCACTGCGGAACGACGCATAGTTGCGGATGGCGCGCTCGAGGGTGTCCTGGACCAGGTCGTCGGCAGCCGCGGCATTGCCCAACATGTGGATGGCGCGCGCGTAGAGCTGCGGGCGCAATTTCACGATCTCGCTCATGAATCCGGAACCGTCGCCGGGCGGTCCACAGCCCGTCGGCGAGTTGGGCGTGGGAGTCTGCGTCTCGATCTCTCGTGTGTGAACCATGTCTCTGTCGTAGGAGAGACAACGTCACGGGCGCCTATGCAGCCTTCTCGACGAGACCGACGAATCCGAAATTGCACTCGATTTCAGCGCTTCAGCACTGTTCGTGCGCAATCTCACGATAGCCCTCGACGTGATGAGGGGCTAGGAAGCGAGTTCGGGAGTTGACAGAGAACTTCATATCGGACTTTTGTGTGTAGAAGAAGCGGCCCCGCGAAAGAAAAAACCCCTTCGTCGTTATAGCGATGGCCGCGTACGGGCTGCCGCGCACCTACCGCACGAAGAGGAGGGTTGTGACGTGAAAGAGCTCCTAGTTTTCACCAGCCTCGCGATCGTCTTCGCCAAAGGAAGCGCTCCGATCGCGGCAACGAGGACGCAAGCCAAGGACCGTTCCCACGGCAACGCGGCGCTACCGGCGGCCGATCTGCTGCTGGAACCGTTCGAGATCGACGTTGGTTCGCTGAGGGGCAAAGTCGCCACCCTTCGAATCGACGAGCGCCGCGAACAGATCGCCGACTGGGCGGTCTACGGCACGCTCTATCAATCCGGGCTCCCCGCCGACGCGATTCGCACGGCGATGTACGACAAGGTCCCCTTCCGGCTGCCCTTGCTGGAAGAAGCTGCCCGATGGGACTACGGCCCCGGTCGTCGCGTGCTCCTCCCCGATGGACAGGTCTGGCTCTTTCACAGCGAGCACGATCCGTTCCCGGACGTGACTGTCGCGCGGCTCGCCGACCGAGTCCGCATGGAGATCGGCCAGCTCCCCGCGAGCGTGCGCGTGTTCTCATTCGAGTCGGATCTGGCATCCGGCTCCATTCGCGTCCGACACACCCGGGACGTGGGCAAAGACCAGCTCTTCTCCCCGGCTTTCGGATACCACGCGGCGCGTGTGTCGAGCGCGGCGCAGCTCTCCGCCTGGTTGAGCCGCGTGGACGACTTGACCCACGTTCGATTGTTGCCGGATGGCGCGGTCGAGCTGGCGGGGCGGCAATTCGACCAACTGCGGACGTCGCCTGCTGGATTTTCGGCGGTGGCGACTCTTTACCGCGCGCAAGCAACCATCGACGACAACCACAAAGCCGTCGAAGCCTATCTGAAGAGCGTCGTTTCAGCGTTCAATGCGCTGATCCACAGCTACAACGCGAGCGCTCGCTCGGGTGGGTTCATCTTGCCGACGGGGTCGGCGTCCTCATACGCGGAGATCGAGCGATTGCTCGACGCTGCGCCCATCACTTCGGGACAGCGGGGTCTGTCGGCAGATGACCTCTGGGATTCGCTGGGCTTGTCACCGCGGCCGCGCCCCGGCCTGACTCGAGCGTTTGGTGGCGCGATGTTTGGTGCCAGCGAAGAGCAGATCGAATCCTTGCGCAAACGCGTCGAGGCGTTCCAGCTGGCGGTCGCGACGCGCGAGGTCGCCATCCCCGGCGCTGGGAAGCTTCTGCCGGAAGCCCCGGGGTTCTCGCTGGACCCGAGCTGGGACGTCGCGGGATTGAAGACCGATCTCGGTCTGGTGCTCTACCAGCCGAACACGTTGCTGCTCCGCGCGCGAGCGCTGGCAAAGCCCGTCACCTCCGACGACGAGATCGGCAGTCCGTCCCTGGAGGCCGCGTTCGGACTGAACAAATCCGTGCCCGAAGGCCGAACGGTCACCCTGCCGCCCGCCTGGCGGAAGCGGGTAGAGAGGGTCATCGCGGTTCTACCGCGCACTGGTACCCAGCTCGACAAATCCGTCTTGCTGGACCTGGAGCGGTTGTCAGAGGACACGCGAAACAACGACAATCCCGCCGATGAATCCGCGACCGAGCTGATTCAGTTCGCCCTCAATAGCCACCGGATTCAATGCGCGCGCTACGACGGCCCCATGCAGGGGACGGAGGTAGCGATGAACCTTTTCTACACGGACTATCTCGCCAAGGTTCTCGCAGGTCTCGACTTCCACAACAAAGCACCGATCAATGAGGTGCTCGGCTTCGCCACGGTCCCGCAGACGGCGCCCGATGTGGAAGCGGAATTCTGGGCGGAGGACCTGGCGCGGCCGAGCACGCGGCTTTGGTTCGGCCCCAAAGCGGAGGGGATGACGGTCTCCCCGTCCGGAGACGAGCTCAACTTCGACCACATCGCGAGCCGCGTCTATTCGGCCGGCTCGCATCCGCTCTTTCCGGGCCGCGAACAGGCCGCGAGCGAGACGACTGGTCGGGTGCTTCGATGGTGGGATCGCCATTTCGACCAGATCGCCAACTACGAGCAGCAGTACCACCTGCAGAACCAGATCATGAAGTGGTCCGTCGTCACGGGTTGGCTGGAGTCGAAGCAGCGGCTTCGATTTCTGGCCGCACCGGCGGCAAACGGCGAAGCGGGACGGGAATTCGATCGCTGGTACCGGGAGCGAACCGACCTCCGGTACCGCGAGGCGCTGGCGGTTCGGCCGCGCTCGGAGTGGGCGAACGGGACCGAGTGCATCGACATCCTGCGATCGCGGCCATACATGAGCGACGGCCACTTCAGCGTGCTGTCGGGCGGCGTCTCGCTCGGGTCCAAGGGGACCGTCGAATCGGCGATACGCCTCAGCGATTCTCTGCCGGCTGCCCTCCGTCGCGGCGGCCTGTCCGGAGAGATCCACGCCGGCTCGTCGCACCTCAAGACGACAGGCGGCACGACGTTCGATCTACCTGCCGGCAAACCGACGTCGACGATCTCGCTCGCCGACAATCAGAAGCCGCGGGGCGGCGGTATCGAGCTCAACGCTCATCGAGTCGAGACGACGATCGCGGCAGGTCACGGTGAGGGCAGCGTGGCCGTCAACGTAGGCGGTCACGGGCTCGGCCAGCTCAAGGTCCGGCATACATCCAGCGGCGTCCGCCTCGACTGGTCGGACGGGATCATGATGCGCGCAGGGAAAGAAGCGTCTGCGCTGGCCAGGCGCGCTCAGTACGGCGGTTTGACCCGCAACGCGAGCGAGCTCGGGCTCCGACCGCAGGCGGGCTCGTACTTCATCAGAAAGGCCGACGGGACCGTCCAGGCGGTCATTTCGTCGGCCGACTCGGCGAAGGAGCCGGCCGTGCTGTTGAAGGTCGGCAGCGGCGAACCGTCGGGAAAGGCGCTGCTGAAGGCGTCGGAGGGCGACTGGATCAGTGGTCTGTTCGGATTGAACAAGGGAGGCAAGCCCAAGGTCGAGACCGCGATCGCGATCGAGGTGCCGCAGCAGACCGGCTCGCGGATGGTCGACAACCTCCCCTGGCAAACACTGCACCTCGAGGAGAGCAGCAAATCGAGCTCGGCGCCGACGGTCACGCGCGCGTTCACCGACGCTCCGCCCGGTATGGTCACGCGCCGTGCTCGCCTGCACACCGGGGACAGGCGGATCCCGGTGGTCGAAGCGTCGTTCACCGACAGCGGCGTTGCTCTACGACGGCCGGCCGGAGCCAATGCGCGGTCCGCGTTCAACGACCTGTTCACCAATCTCGGGTTGTCGCACACCGATCTCCGGCAGATGCTCGACGCCGCGCACGCCGGGCAGAGCGATATCTACATCGGGCGCGCGAGTGGGTCTGCGTCGCCAAGCCCTCACCCGGTCCCGGGACCTCCGGCGCCGGGGCTCGTCGACCCGGACGTGTCGATCCGCGCGGCATTTTCGAAGCTGCGCGACCGCGATCTCGATCAGGCGATCTCCTTCGCCACCGCCGCCGGCAAGGGGCCCCGTGGCCCCCCAGGCTCCGCGGCAATGGCACGCTACGAGCAGGCAGTGGAGAGCCTGCCGGTTTCGGACGGGGGCGATGCCAAGGTCCTCGCCGATTATCTGCGCGTCCAAGGGAGCCCCGACGGGTACGCGCTGCTGGCGCTCGACCGGCGCGGCCACGCGTTGCACACCGTCGCAACGATCCCCGAGCATCGCACACCCGTGTCCGCGGCCGAGGTCGCGAAGGCCATCGGCGACGGCGACGTCCAGGTGGTGTATGCGCAGGACGCGCCCGTGCTCGCGCACCTCGACTGGGATGCCTCACCGGGCGAGACCGGCGCGAAGGTCGTCGCCAATCCTTCGCTGCGCTGGGAAAAGATCGAGCTTCCCCCCGCCCTCGCCGGCGTGGAGCCCACGCAGCTGGTTTCCGACCGAGCGCACTATCTGCGGCGCGAGGTCACCAACCGCCGGGTGCACGGGGACGCCGATCGTCGCCGAAACGTCGCGTACATCGCGACGCAATCGTGCGACACGAACGGCGATGGCGTCGTGGACGCGGCGGAGCAGGCCGCTTGTCCCTAGGCCAAGCTTCCGACACGACGCTCGGCGGGTTGCTCACCCGCCTCACGGCCGCCGAGCAAGCGGGGAACGCGTCCCGCGTCCACGCGTTACGCGCTGAGATCTTCGAGGTCGGCGCGGCGATGCGCGCGCAATTGCAACGGAACGTTTCGCCGTCAACGGTCGACTACCTGCTCATGGCCGCGATGGGGCGCGACCTGGAGAGCGCCCGGATGAACGACGAGGCGCGCAAGGTGTACGACGGAGCGCTCGCGCACGCCGAGCGCCAGGGACAGCGCTACTGGCGCGCTTTCCTTCTCCTGCGCGCGGCCCACCTGGCAATGGACGAGAACGCCACCGACGAAGCGGGCCGGGGACTGTCATCGATGCTCGACACGTCGACGGCGGGTTGGGAAGCCGCGGCCTCGCGCCCGATCCCTTCGCCCGCAGCCGAACCCCCTCTCGCCGATCTGCGGGCACAGCGCCTCGCCGCTCTCGGACGATACTGGGCGCACGTCGGAGAGCTGGGAAGCGCCGCGCGCGTCTATCGCAGGGCGCTGGAAATTTTGAAGCAGCAGCCCGACCCGTTCCTTTTGGACGACGGCATCCGCCTGGCGCTGGGATAGGTGCTCATGGATCGCGGGGCGGCGCGCGAGCTGCGTGCCCTGATCGACGAAG
>Ga0265338_10002280_pt1 | contig 29236 bp, 30 predicted proteins | sample 42126metaG_FD_193579 | JGI IMG/M metagenome (GOLD analysis project Ga0265338, IMG submission 193579) | Rhizosphere microbial communities from Carex aquatilis grown in University of Washington, Seatle, WA, United States - 4-21-26 metaG | ecosystem: Host-associated > Plants > Roots > Rhizosphere...
CCCATTCGCGAGGACGCTCGACCCATCAATCCGTACCTTTACCGCTTTTTTTGTTCCGCCGGCTCCGGATTCATCCTAACTTCGGCCCATGATTTCAAGAGTTTCGTTCGTATCCGGACATTTCAAAACCTGGGCGGCCATCGTTGTTCCGGCCGCCGTGCTGCTTTGCGGTTGCGGCACCCCATCGACGAATCGGTCAGTTGCGGGACCAGCCCAGCCGGGCTTCACTCTGTTCCTGGTTGGCGACTCCACGATGGCGGATAAGCCGGTGATCCCCGCCAATCCCGAACGCGGCTGGGGACAGTTGTTGCCCCTCTATTTCAAGAACGGCGTGCGGATTGAAAATCACGCGGTAAACGGCCGGAGCAGCAGAAGTTTCATCGACGAGCGCCGCTGGGCAACCGTCACGAACGCGCTCCGGCCCGGCGATTACGTCGTCATCCAGTTCGGTCACAACGACGAAAAGAAAAACGACACCAACCGGTACACCGAACCCTTCAGCAGTTTTAAAACGAACCTGGCCCGGTTCGTATCCGAAAGCCGCGCGCACGGAGCCACGCCCATCCTGGCCACGCCCGTCGCCCGTCGCAAATTCGACGACCATGGCAGCCTGATGGACACGCACGGCGATTACGTGCCGGCGACGCGGCAGGTGGCGCAGGAGCAACAGGTGCCCCTGCTTGACCTGAACCGCCGCAGCACCGAATTGCTCGCGCAACTCGGACCGGAATCCTCGAAACGGCTTTACGACTGGATTCCAGCGGGAGAATTCGAACGTGATCCGAAGGGCCTGTCCGACGACACGCATTTCAACGCCTACGGAGCCAGCCGCATGTGCGACCTGGCGGTGGTGGACATTAAGACGAATGCCCCCGCTCTGGCGGCCTGGCTGAAACAACATTCCGCCGCCGACATCAACCAGGCGGGTGCGGAAAAATGAATGACCGGTTGGGTGTCCGCGCTTTAGCGTGCTCGGATGGCCCGGCACCGTGATGGGTAGACACCGGGCTTGGGCCGGATTGAAAATTTATCCCGCCCGCGGGCCGATACGCCTTGGCCTGCGGGCGGGAATTGTAACCCCCGCGTTAAGTCATTCGTAATCGGCGAGCGTGGTCAGCCCTTCCGGACTGGCAACACCGGTGCCTTGAACAAAAACAATGTGTTGGTATCCGAGATTCCGCAACCCGACGAACAGCGGCGTGCCCCGGTCGCGGAACTGGCTGCCGATTTGCGGCTCGGTGTAATTTTCCATGATCACCACGGCCGTCCGGCGGTTCGACAGGCCTATGGCCTTGGCAAAAAGCTGGTCGTTGTTTTCCCGGATGGAAAGTGTCGGCTGGACCATCTGGCACATCCCATCATCCAGGGATTTGATGATCAGAGCCGTGCCATCGGTGTTGTGAAACGCCTGCGGCGGAGGTGGAGTCGCGCACGACGTCAACAAGAGCGGCAGGGCCGCAAGGGCCATGGTGCAAATCATTTTCATAAATCCCGGTTTTTTTCGTTATCCTGGCGTCTCGCCATGGTTGAATCTGCGTACCAAATTAATTTCCCCAAGTTGTTAGCAGGTCTTGCATTGCAGCTTTAGTGCCACCGGTTGTGAGGTCGAATCCGAATCATTTTTGCCGGCGAGTGTAAAACTATTAGGCGGCTGATTATTTTTTAAGGCAATGAAAGGTCAGTCGTCTGAAAATCTTACAACCCGTTCCGGCCGGGTTGGAGCAAAACCTCCATCCGGTGGCTCAACGGCGTTCTACAGGAAGCTCAGCAGCAACCCCGGCGCGCATCCCAGCAAAATCACCAGCACCGCCAGCACAACCAGTGCAAACATCACAATCGGTTGCACCTTGATGGCCGGCGCACCTTCGGCGGCGTCCAGCACATACGCCTGTTTCAGCACCTGCAAATAATAGTAAAACGACACGGCGCTCATCACGATAGCCAGGATCACGAGCCAGAGCAGGCCCAGATGGCCGGTGTCCGCCGCCACCGCCGCGCTGAACACGAAAAATTTTCCGATGAACCCCGCCAGCGGCGGAATGCCGCCCAGCGAAAGCAGGAAGACCAGCAGGCACAACGACAAACCCGGGGCGCGCCGGCTGAGTCCGGCAAAATTAGCCAGCGCGTCGCCGCCCGTGGCCTCTTCCACGACTGCCACCACGCCGAACGCACCAAGCACCGTCAGGGCATAGGTGATGACATAAAACAGGAGCGCGCTCTGGCTGTACTGCGTATTGGCCAGCACGCCGAGCAGCATATAGCCCGCATGGGCGACGGCCGAGTAAGCCAGCAGCCGTTTCACGCTCGATTGCACAATGGCCGTGAGATTGCCCAACACCATCGAAAGCGCCGACACCAGGGCCAGCACCGGCACCCAGCCGGGCACACCGCTGTGCCAGGCCGCACTGCCGGCCGCGCCGGCAAACCCCACCACCAGGATTTTGGACAGGATGTAAAAGCTGGCCACCTTGGAACCGGACGCGATGAACGCCGCGCTCGGTGTCGGCGCACCTTCATACGCATCCGGCGCCCACAGATGAAACGGGACGGCCGCGACCTTGAAACCAAACCCGATCACCGTCATCACGATGGCCACCGCCAGCAACGGGTCCAGTCCCCTGCCCGCCAGTTTGGCGGCGATTTGCGGCAGGTTGGTGGAGCCGGAAAGCCCGTAAAGCAAACTGAAGCCGAACAACAAAAATGCCGCGGACATGCCGCCGAACAGGAAATATTTCAGGGCGGCCTCGCCGGACCGGGCGTTGCGCTTGTTGAACGCCGTAAGGATGTAAAGTGAGAGACTCACCAGTTCCAGCGAGATGAAAATCATCAGCAGATTCTCGGCGCTCACGAGAAACATCAGGCCGATCGTCCCCAGCAAAACCAGCGAGAAATATTCACCGACATGCTCGGTGAACCTGCCGGAGGTGGAAATTAACGCGGTAAAAATTGTCAACAGCAGCAGCATGTCCTTGATAAAATTCGTCCGCGCATCCACCACCAGCAGGCCGTGGAACGGGTCGGTGGCTCCGTAATGGGTGAACGTGAAAACCGCCGCCAGCAGGCAGCCGACGCAGGTCACCAGCGCGCCGGTTTCAAAACGCCGGGCCAGGGATTCACCGCGCAGCGCAATCAAATCCACCGCCAGCACCAGCAACACGGTGATGGTCAGGACGGTTTCCGGCGCGGCAAACTGGATCACCTGAAAGTAGTTCACAGCGAACCTCCCTTCAGCAACCGTTCAAATAACTGCGAATTCAGGCAAGGCTGTATCCAGTTCAACAACAGGTTCGGGAAAAGCCCGATGACGAGCGACGCGGTCAGGAGCATCACTGCCCCGATGCGCTCCGGCACGGAAATGGGTTCCAGAGGATGGTCGTGGCCGGATTTGGCTGGCACCGGCGTGTCCGAATAAAACGCCCTTTGCCACGCGCGCAGGATATAGGCCACACCCACTACGATGCCCACGCCCGCCAGGATGGTCATCCGGGGAAACACCGTCCACGCGCCCCAGAGCACCTGCAACTCAGCCACGAACCCGCTGAAGCCCGGCAATCCCATCGAAGCCACCCCCGCCAGCACAAAGGTCACACCGGCGAACGGCAGCACTTTGCCCAGCTGCATCGTTTGCAGGTCGTTGAAATCGCGCGTATGCGTCCGGTCATAAACCATGCGGCCCACGACGGCGAACAACAGGCCGGCAATGATTCCGTGCGAGAACATTTGCAGCACTGCCCCGCTGAGCCCGAAGGTATTGAGCGTCGCCAGGCCCAGCAGCACAAAGCCCATGTGGCTCACGCTGGAGTAACCGATGACAAACTTGAAATCCCTTTGCACCAGCGCCACGCCTGCGCCGTATACGATGCCGATGACCGCCAGCGCGGCGATTTCGTTCTGCCACATCCGGACGCCTTCGGGAAACAGCAGCATCGCGACGCGCAGGCAGCCGTAGGCGCCGAGTTTCATCACCACGCCCGCCAGCAGCATCGAGCCGGCGGTGGGCGCGGCCACATGGCCGGTAGGCGCCCAGGTGTGGAATGGCCACATGCCGGCCAGGATCGCGAACCCGACGAAGATCAGCGGGAACACCCAGTGTTGGAAGCCCAACGGGAACGTCACTTGTGATAATTCCACCAAATCGAGCGAGGCATGGCCGGTCTGGGCGCGGGCCACCACCCAGGTGGCGATCAGGCCGATGAGCACCAGATGGCTGCCGACGAACGAAAAGAGCGCCAGCTTCATAGCGCCATATTCCTTGCGCGTGCTGCCCCAGCGCGCGATCAGGAAATATTTCGGAATGATGGTCAACTCATAGAACACGAACAACAACAACACGTCAAAACTGAGGAACACGCCGTACACCCCGCCAATCAGCGCGAGGTAGAAGGCGAAAAACTCCTTGGTCCGCTTCTCGATGTTCCACGAAAACAAAATACCCGCAATCGCCGCCAGGCCGGTCAACACCACGAGCACCAGGCTGATGCCGTCGGCGGCCAGATTGAAGCTCGCGCCGAGCGACGGAATCCACGGCACTTTGACAATCGTCACGACCTTGCCCGGGTCGGGCTGCTGCATCGCCCCGGCGAAGGCCACCACGCAACCGGCGACCGCCGTCAGCAGCGCGATGATGCGCGCCGCCCGCGCCGCTTCGCGCGGCAACAGCATCAGCACCAACACGCCGATGAACGAAATATATATGGTCCAGGCCAGCATGGTCAGAAATTCAGTTGTTGGACCATCTTCATGACGGTTGAATCAATCACGCCCAGCACGAGCTGCGGCCAGAGGCCCAGCACGAACATCAGCGCGATGGGAACGATCACCAGCACGCGCTCGGACAACGTGAGGTCCGGAAACTTCAACCAGCGTTCGTTCAACGGGCCGCAAAACACCCGCTGGATGATGGTCAGCATGAAAATCGCCGTCACCAGCAGGCCGAGCGTGGCCAACGCGGCCGCCCAGGGCGCCAGCGGGAACACGCCCTTGAAAATCAGGAATTCGCCCACGAAACCGTTCAACCCAGGCAGCCCCAGGGACGAGAACAGCGCGATACCCATCAGGCCGGTGAACACCGGCACCACCTTGCGGAGGCCGCCAAAATCCTCCAGCCCGCGCAGGCCGCCACTGCGCTTCTCGATCAGCCACACGAACAGGAAGAGCGCCGACGCCGTGAGACCGTGGTTGAACATCTGCAGCAACACGCCGTTGAGCGCCGCGGCTTTTTGCAATTCCGGCTGGTTCACGCCCGCCGCCGCGCCAGTCACTGCAAACAGCGCCAGAAGGCAGTAACCGAGGTGGTTGACCGACGAGTAGGCCAGGATGCGCTTGAGGTCGCGCTGGGCGAACGCCGCGCAGGCCGAGAGCACGATGGTCAACAACGCCAGCCACATCAACGGCGTCAGCACCAGCCGGATCTGTTCGGGGAAAATCGGCAGCAGAATCCGCAGGAAACCGTATACGCCCATCTTGGACATGACCCCCTTCAACAGCATCGTCACCGGGCTGGGCGCCTCGGCATACGCCGACGGCAGCCAAGTATGGAACGGCACCACCGGCACCTTGACCGCGAACCCGAGGAACGCGCCGAAGAAAACCAGGAGGCCGATATGCGATTTCCAGCCGATCGCTTCACCCAGCCGGGACGTGATTTCTCCGCGTTTGGCCATGTCGGCCAGTTCGATAAAATCAAAACTGCCCGTCGCCAGCCGGATGGCCAGGAAACTCAACAGCAACGTCACGCTGCCAACCATGGTGTAGATGAAGAACTGCGTCGCGGCCGGGCCGCGTTTGGGTCCGCCCCAAAGTTTGATGAGGAAGAACGCCGGGATGAGCACCAGTTCCCAGAACAGGAACCAGTGGAAGAAATTTAGCGCGGTGAACGTGCCGAACAACCCGGCCTGCAGCCACAACACCAGTGCGTTGTAAATATGCGTCCGGTCGTCAATGCGCCAGGATGCCAGGATAGACAACGTCGTGACGATCGCCGTCAGCATCACCATCAGCAGGCCAAGCCCGTCTACGCCGAGGAAATATTCGATGCCGAGCGATTTCACCCATTCGTGTTTCTCCACGAATTGCAGGTCTCCGGAAGCCGCGTCAAAATGTTTCCAGAGGCACAACGCCCCGGTCAGCCCCACAAGGCTGCAGGCCAGGGCCAGGCCGCGCGCGAGCCGCCGCTGTTCCGCGCCCAAGCCGACAACGATGATGCCGCCGAACAGCGGAACCAGGATCAGGATGGTCAGCCAGGGGAAAGCGTTCATGACTTGCGCCCCCAAATCAGGAATAGAACCAGCACCACCAGCGCCGCGCCGATGACCCGGAGATACGTCTGCACTCGGCCGGTGTGCCATTCCGAAATTTCACCGCCGCCCTCTCGCAGAGTTTCACAGCCGACGTCAAAACCCAGATCCACCACAAATTCATCCGTGAAGCGGTACAGCCGCGATAACCCGAGCGTTACCCAGGTGACCAGCAATACCACCCCGCCCCAGATCCAGCGGTCCAGGAAATCGCAAAATCGCGCTGCCCAGGCGTTGAACCGGACCACGGTCGCGTCGTAAATCTCGTCCACGTAATATTTGTTCTCCAGCAGCCGGAAAACTGCCGGTTGGGCAACCTGCAACACGTCGGGTTCCGCCGCTGTCTTCCGCAGGCGCTGGCCGTACAGCCGCCAGCCAAGGCCAAGCCCGGTGAACACAATCACCGCCGAAGCCAGCATCAGGCCCAGCGTGCCGCCTTCAGTTAGTTTCCCGAAATCGAACCCGACCGGTTCGCCCTTGAGAAACCCGTCAAACCACGGCCAGGCCGGCGTGCCGATGAAACCCAGCAAGATGGCGAATCCCGCAAGGATGACGAGCGGGACGGTCATAACGGCGGGGCTTTCGTGTGGGGCAGCGTGATGGTCTTGGTGAGCAGACGACTTCTTTTTTCCATGGGAATGAGCGGCCTGCTGCTGGACACCTCCACGATATTGGCCAAAGAAAACCAGCGCCACCTGGCGCGTCATGTAAAGCGCCGTAAGCAGCGCCCCGGCGCAGCCGAGGAAAAACGGGATGTGCGACACCGGCCAGCCGTGCGCCGCGTGCAGGATTTCGTCCTTGCTCCAGAAACCAGAGAAAAACAGCGGGAACCCCGCCAGCGCCAGCATGCCGATGGCATAAGTCGCAAACGTCACCGGCATGAATTTTTTCAGCCCGCCCATTTTCCGGACGTCCTGTTCCTCGTGACAGCCGTGAATGACCGAGCCGGACCCGAGGAACAACAGCGCCTTGAAGAAGGCGTGCGTGATGAGATGAAACATACCGACCGCTATACCCCCGACGCCCAGACCCAGCATCATGTAACCGAGCTGCGAAACCGTGGAATAAGCCAGGATGCGTTTGATGTCGTTTTGCGCCATCGCGATAGTGGCGGCAAAAATCGCCGTGAGCGCCCCGATCCACGTCACCACGTTCAACGCTGTCGTCACCGGCACGCCGTGTTCAACCGGGATCGCGCCCGCGGCCATCAACGGATAAACCCGGGCCACCAGGAACACGCCCGCCGCCACCATCGTGGCCGCGTGAATGAGCGCGCTGACGGGTGTGGGGCCTTCCATCGCGTCCGGCAGCCAGACGTGCAGCGGCAACTGGCCGGATTTGCCGACTGCCCCGAGGAAAATCAACAGCCCGATGGCCGTGGACACCGCCATGCCGCTCGCGGTCAGGTGCGTCACCATTTCAGCCAACTTGGATTGTTCAAGGCAGCCTTGCCCATCGGCGTAGAAATTCAGCGTGCCGGTTTGGGCGTAGAGCCAGACCATGCCCAGCAGCAGGCCGAGGTCGCCGATGCGCGTGGTGATGAAGGCTTTTTTTGCCGCCGCGGCCGCGCTCGGCTTGTGATACCAGAACCCGATAAGCAGATAGCTGGTCAGGCCGACGATTTCCCAGCAGATGAAAAACAGAAGCAGGTTGTTGGCGATGACCACGCCAAGCATCGCCGCCGCGAACAGCGACAGGAAACAGAAGAACCGCATGAAATTTTCGTCATGTGCCATGTAGCCGATGCTGAAGATAAAGATCAGCAGGCTGACGAACGAAACCATCACCAGCATGATGGCCGTGAGCGGGTCCAATACCCAGTCCAGGTGCAGCCATTGGCCGCCGAACTGGAACCAGTCGAACCCGGCGACTTCGCGGAACACACCACTCTCGCTATGGTGGAGGAGCGTGGCGCTGAACGCGCACAGCGAAAGCAGGAAGGCCACGACCATCGAGCCGACGGACAACGTCACCGCGAGCTTGCGTTGACGTTGTTTGTTGACGGCAATCACGCCCGACGCCACCAGCGGGAATGTCGGTATCAACCACAGATGTTGAGCGATCCAGGTCATTGTTCAGGCATAGAACGGCGCCAGATGATAACCCACGGCTTAAGCCGTTTTGGACTGTGGTGGCAGAGCGCAGCGGCGACACCGCTTTTCGGACGCGAACACAGCTTCCAAAGCGGCGTGGCGCTCCGCTTCCCGCCGCACTCCATAACGGATTGCGTCCTGGCGCCTTTGTGCTTTTGCGTTGAATTTTTCAATCGCTTCATCCCTTCAAATTCCTCATTTCATCCAGATTGGCGGTCCGGTAATGACGATAAACCGCGATGATGAGCGCCAGGCCCACCGCCGCTTCCGCCGCCGCGATGGCGATGGAAAAAATCACGACCATCAGGCCCGACAACGCCTCCGGGTTCGGGCCATAACGCCAGAAGGCGATAAAATTCAGGTTCGCCGCGTTCAGCATCAGCTCGATCCCGATCAGGGCGAGGATGGCATTGCGCCGCGTGACCGCACCGGCCAGGCCGATGGCGAAGAGCAACGCTGAAACCAGAAGACAACCCTGCAACGGCGTCATGGCTTCCTCCCGGAGTTATCGGTTTTCAGTTCTTCCTTCATGGCAATGATGACCGCACCGATCAACGCTGCGGTAAGCAGCAGGCCAATGACTTCGAGCGGCAGGACGTATTGGGTCATCAGCTGGTCACCGATATTTTTGACTGTGGCTGCGGGTGCCGGCGGCATTTCCCCGGGCAATCCCGTGGTGTGCAGCGCCGCCCAGCCGAGCGTGGCAAAGACGACGGCGGAAATGACAATCCCGCTGAGCCAGCCGGGCGCCAGAATGGTCTGGTTCGGCGTCGCGTCGCTGCGCGTCAGCAATACGGCGAACACGATGAGGATGGCGACCGCGCCGACATACACCAGGATCTGGGCGAAGCCGACGAATTGCGCGCCGAGCGCAAGGTAGAGTCCCGCCAGACCGGCCAGCGCCACCACCAGCGACAACGCGCAATGAACCAGATTGCGCAGGCTCATCGCCGCCGCTGCGGCAAACAGCGTCACAACGGCAATGATGATGAAAGGCAGAGACATGGTTAAATCGTTGAACCGTTGAACCGTTGAACCGTTGAATCGCCAGACTGTTGAAAAATGGCGGGCACGCGCCGGAGTTTGCTCCGGTTCAGCAATTCAACGATGTAACGATTCACGTTTCTCATTCCGCGTAGCGATACGTGCGTTTGCCGAGTTTCTGATTTTCCATCAATCCCCGGCCGAGGATGGCATAGGCGCCAAAGATCAGGCCGGCGCAGAACACCCAGCGGGCGGGGCCATGGCCCAGGAAATGCCAGAGACCGGCCGTGAGGATGTTGACCAGCGCCAGGGGCAGCATGAATTTCCAGGCGAAGTTCATGAGCTGGTCCATCCGCAACCGCGGCAACGTGGCCCGGATCCAGATGAAAACGAAAATCAACGCCACCAGCTTGGCAAAGAACCAGAGATACGACGGCACCCAGGTAAGGAATTCGAATGGCGCGGTCCAGCCGCCCAGGAACAGCGTAATGCCCAGACCGATGGCGGCGAACATGCCGAGGTATTCCCCGAGGAAAAACAGCGCGAATTTGAACCCGGAATACTCCGTGAAATAACCCGCGATGATTTCGGATTCCGCCTCCGGCAGGTCGAACGGCGTGCGGTTGGATTCCGCGAGCGACGCAATGAAGAACAGGATGAACCCGGCCAGGCCCCACGGCGTGAACACAAACCAGTGCGCAATGCCATAGGTATAGTGGTTTTGCGCGGCGACGATGTCCACCGTCTTGAGCGAACCGACGATCATGATGACCGTGACGGCGGACAGGATGAGGGGAATTTCATAGCTGATCATCTGGGCAATCGCGCGCATGGCGCCCAGCAACGAGTATTTGTTGTGGCTCGACCACCCGGCCATGAACACGGACAGCTCCACCGCCCCGCCGACGGCGAAGAAAAACAGCACGCCGGCGTCAAAATCGGCGGCGGTCATGTTGCGGCCGATGGGCAGCACCGCGTAGGCCATCAGGACGGGGATGAGCATGACGACCGGGGCCAGGAAATGCACCACCTTGTCCGCCGTCCGCGGCACGATGTCCTCCTTGGTCAGCATTTTCAGGCCGTCGGGAATAAACTGGCCGAAACCGCACAGGCGGATGTTGGTGAACGGGATGCCGACGCGGTTGGGGCCGTAGCGGTTCTGGATGCGGCCGATGCCCTTGCGCTCGAAAATCGTGATGATCGCGAACATGGTGGCGAACACCAGCGGGATGAACGCCACGGACAGAAGCGCAGACGCAAACGGACGACAGGCGTCGGGAACAAATCCCATCGCCTGATGCTTCAAAATAACAAAAATCTGATCCAGCGTGTCTACCATGGTTTCAACCACCGGCTTCGAGAGCAGGCCGGAGGATTATCAATTGCCCCGCGCAAATCAAGGACAGAACATTGAATGTCAGCCAGAGAGGCCGGCGTGAGCCAATGAACAGGCCGATGCCGCATTGGTGGGGTTTCACCCCATATACGGACTCAAACGATTATCCGACGCTTAACTTGCCTTGCCAGCTTATCGAGAGATCCAGCATCCCGAATGGTAACAAGGAATTCGGTGTGCGGACACAAAACAAAATGGATAAACAGGAAGAATAAAATATGACGAAAATTTATGCAAATCAGGGTGGTATGAACGGGAAGAAACGGGTACCAACAGGCTTTCTCCTTGCGGCCACCGTAATGGTCCTGTGCCATGTGGCGACGGCGGCGCAAACGCCAGTAAACCTTGGAACGGCCGGCAATTATGTGATCCTGTCAAAATCAGGAATCTCAACTGTTCCGACCTCCGTGATTACTGGAGATATTGGAGTGAGCCCCATCGCCGCGACCGCCATCACCGGCTTTTCATTAATGCACACCTTTGGCAGCCCATTCGCGACATCAGCACAGGTAACCGGAAAAGTATACGCGGCCAATTATGCGGTTCCAACTCCTGCCAACCTGACCACGGCCATCGGCGATATGCAAACGGCGTACACTGACGCCGCCGGACGAAGCATCCCTGACTTTACCGAACTGGGTGCGGGCCACATTGGTGGGTTGACCCTGGTCCCCGGTCTCTACAAGTGGGGCACTGATGTTTCAATATCATCAGATGTTACGCTCAGCGGTGGCCCGAACGCTGTCTGGATCTTCCAGATCGCCGGGAAAATTACCCAGGCGAACGGCGCGAAGATTTTTCTGGCTGGGGGCGCACAGGCCAAGAACGTCTTCTGGCAGGCTTTCGGCAATGTCTCCCTTGGATCGACCAGTCATTTTGAAGGAATAATAATGTCCAAAACCTCGATCAGCCTCGCGACCGGCGCTTCGATTAACGGCAGACTGTTGGCACAGACTGCGGTTACTCTTCAAGCCAATACCGTTACAGCTCCGGCGGCGGTGGCGGCAGCGGCCACATTGGTGTCAGCGGCAAAGGTCACCGGTCCATACGTGGATGCCATTGGCCAATCAGTTAATCTCGCAACCAAGACCATGACGGTTCCCAAGTCAGGTGGCGTGCAGTTCTATCGCATCCGGTCAGGGACAGCGCTCACCATTACACGCATCACCATTTCCGGTGGTAATGTGGTGATAAAGTACCAATAGACTGATTTTGTCTCGCATCCGGGCAGCGGCCGGTCCGCGACGTGCCTGTGCCGGATGGTCGCCGAGTGCGACAATTGTTAAATAATGCTCCCCAGACTCCGACCAAAAAGGCATAACCCAAAATCTGGAACATCGAACATCCTACGCTCAACATCCAAAATCGAATGAGGAGACGACGCGCACGGCTTGTCTCGTCGTAGCAAAGCAAAGGCGGAGGCGACGCGCCCGGCCTTTCGCGGTTAAATCCGAGCCTGAGGTTCACGCTCTGTTGCTTCCGTGTGCGCCTGTTGAAATCCCCTGCTCTGGTTGAATGGGTCATCGTCCAACCATGGGTATTTTATTCAGGACGGCTTCACTGGAGCGGCACAACGCGGTAAAATTGCTGCCGATTGGTCGGCGATGCGTAATCGATGTAGACGTAAGTCGGCGTGGCCAGCGTGACCGTTGACAATGTTGTCCAACCGCCGGATAGATTGGATGCCGCCTGGACCGCGTAGGCTGATCCCACCGGCCCGTTTACCGTGATCCCGGCGAACATCTTGAGTTCCATCGTCGCCAGCGTGACCGTCGGGGTGGTGACACTGCCCAACGCATTGCTCACGGTCGCGCGGTAATTCCCGACGCTGGCCAGACCGAAGTTGGTGATGGTCAATGTGGCGTGTGTACTTTGGCTCGATTTTGGTCGGAGAGTTGCACGAAAAGGAACGGGGAAATATCCGGACAGCGAAATACCGGACACGATAAAAAGGCCCGCTTCACGGCCTACCTTGTTCACGCGGCGGGACTGGGAGGCGGGGTCGCAGCGGCTTTCGCCTTGGCTTCGGCGGCGGCTTTCGCTTTCGCCTCGGCCTTGGCTTTTTCTGCAGCCAGACTCTCATCCGATACCGTCGCGTCCGTGGGATGGATCTTCCGATAATGCTCGTTCGATTTGGCGAGCTTGTCCTTGGTGTGTAACAGGCCACCGAAACGGTCGTCGGTGCTCAATTCAAACTCGGTGTCCATCTTGATGGCTTCGAACGGGCAGACTTCGACGCAGATCTGGCAGCTCATGCACACCGAAATATCAATGTCGAACGTCGCCGGATAAAGCTGGGGCTGGCCCTTGTAATCCGGCTTCTTGTCCTTGCTCTTGATGATGTAGATGCACTGCGGCGGACATTCCTTCTCGCAAATCTGGCAGGCGACACAGCGCATCCCCTTTTCCCAGTCGTCGCCGTCATAGACCAGGAACGGGAACTGCCGGGTGTTTTCCTTCGGCTCCAGGCGTTCCTCGGGATACTGCACGGTGGTGAGCCGATCCTTCGAGACGTAACTCCCGAAGAAGTTCTTCGCCGTCACCGCCATGCCTCTGATGATTTCTTCGCCTAACATTTTTAATCCATTGGATGTTGGATGTTCGAGGTTGGATGTTCGATGTTCTGAAATTCCAAATCTTTCGATTGGGAAACATCCAACATCCAACATCCAACGCTCAACATCGAATCGTATGGTTTCACCGGTCCACCTCCCCCAGCACGATGTCCACGCTGCCCAGGATGACGACCGTGTCTGAAATCCGATGGCCGAGGCACATATCCTCGAGAATGGTCAGGTTGATGAAACTGGGCGGGCGTACCCGGTAGCGATACGGATTGGCCGAGCCGTCGCTGATGAGATAGAAGCCCAGTTCGCCCTTGGGCGCCTCCACCCGACCGTAAACCTCGCCGGCCTTGGGCCGGAGCCCGCGCAGCTTCGCCTTCGGATCCATGACCGGCCCGGCCGGGATGTCGCGCAACGCCGCCTGCAAAATTTTCACGCTCTCGCGCATCTCCAGCACCCGGACCATGTAACGGTCGTAAACATCGCCGTGGTCACCCAGCGGCACTTTGAAATCGAACCGCGGGTAGAAGCCGTACTTGTCCACCTTGCGCAGATCGTAATTAACGCCGGAGGCGCGGAGCATGGGGCCGGTGATGGCCGCGCTGACAGCCAGGTCCCGGGGCAGCACGCCGACACCTTGAGTGCGCGCGAGGATGATCTCATTTTGCGTGAGCAACGCTTCAAATTCATCCAGGAATTTGTTGTAGCCATCCGTCAGTTGTTTCGCCTGGGCCAGCCACTCGGGTGTGACATCGCAACGAACGCCGCCGAAGCGCATGTAATTGCACATCATTCGGGCGCCGCTCACCGACTCGAACAGGTCGAGGACCTTTTCCCGCTCGCGGAAGGCATACATCATCGGCGTGCCCAGCGCGCCCATGTCCTGGGCAAAAAAACCAATCAGGCAGGTATGATTCTGCAGGCGGGTCAGTTCGGCCATGATGACCCGGATATATTCGGCGCGTTCCGGCACCGCCAGGCCCGCCAGTTTCTCGACACTGAGCGCGTAGGCCCAGTTGTTCGTCATCGAACAGAAATAATCCAGCCGGTCCGTGTATGGCATCGAGGCCAGGTAAGGAACGTTTTCGCCGATTTTTTCGTGGTTGCGGTGGAGGTAACCGAACACCGGCTTGAGTTTCACCACTTTTTCGCCGTCCAGCACCACGTCCATCCGGAACACACCGTGCGTGGACGGATGGTGCGGCCCCATCGAGACCTCAAGGAGTTCGCCGATGGGTTCACCGGTCTCGTCCGTCTTCGGCAGAATTTCGTAATTCGGCTTGCCCGCGGGTTCGGCGACGGTATTCACGGCTTCACCTCCGGCGGATAATGCTTTTTGGCCAGTTCCAACACGTCATCGTGCGGCGTCGGCTCATATTCATAATCATCCGGCGCAACATAATCCCGGCGCATCGGGAAACCTTCGAACTCATCCCACATCAGGATGCGCCGCAAATCGGGGTGGCCGTCTAGGCGGATGCCGTACAGATCATAAACCTCACGTTCCTGGAACTCGCAGCCGCGCCAGACCGGCGTCAGCGAAACGGCGGGCGCTTCATTGGCGCGGTCGGCCGTGCGCTGGCGCAAAACCACCGGACCGTGCTTCAGTTCCATCGAATACAGGTGATAAACCGCCTCGAGAAAGCCGGGCCGGACGGTCTTCTTGACCTCTTCGACTTCCTTTTCCACGCCGTCCACGACCTGTTTGACCTTGGTCTTGGTGGTGATTTCCGCTTCCGGCCAGTCCACGCCGGTCACGTTGGAGCAGAAATCCAGGCGTAATTGGGAATCGTCACGGAGGAATTTCGCCACGGCGAGGATGTGGGCCGGGTCCACGAGCAGCGAACGTTCACCGGCCGGGCAATCGTTCGGGAGCACCTCAATTATTGCGCCCGGTACGGCCGCTGCCAGGCGCGCTTTGATTTGTTCAGGGGTTTCCACGGTTCAACGCTTGATGGCCGGCGGCTGCCAGACGGCGGGATTGCTGGACGGTTCGAGATCGTGTTTGCCATAGGCCGGCACCGGAAAATCACCGGGCACGTCGGCGTTGAGATGGCGCGGGCGGTCCGGTCCGGTGAGCTTTTGTTTCAAGATTTTTTCCTGCAAGGTCATGATGGCGTGGATCAGCGCCTCCGGCCGGGGCGGGCAGCCGGGAATGGCCACGTCCACCGGCAGATACCGGTCGATGCCCTTGAGCACGTTGTACCCCTGCTTGAACGGACCGCCGGAAATCGCGCAGGCGCCCATGGCGATGACGTACTTGGGCTCGGGCATCTGGTTATAGAGCCGCACCACCAGCGGCGCCATCTTCTTGGTGACCGTGCCGGCCACAATCATCAGGTCGGCCTGCCGGGGCGATGGCCGGAACACCTCCGCGCCAAAGCGGGCCAGGTCGAACCGGGCCATGGACGCGGCCATCATTTCGATGGCGCAACAAGCCAGCCCGAACGTGAGCGGCCAAACGGAATTGGCCCGGCCCCAGTTGTACAGCTCCTCGAGGGTCGTGGTGTAAACGCCCTGTTTCTGCAGCTCGCTTCTTAAACCTTCGTCAATCATGATAAAATATCCCGGCGCCTTGAACCCGGCCGGTCACCTCCACGTCAGCACTCCCTTGGACCAGGCCCAGACGAGTCCTTCCACCAACAACAGAATGAAAATGACCATGGCCAGGAACGCCCCGACGGAAAGTCCACCGAAGGAAACGGCAAACGGCAGCAGGAAAATCGTTTCCACGTCGAACACCAGGAAAATGATGGCGTAGAGGTAATATTCCGACCGGAAGGAGACCCAGGCGTCGCCCTTGGATTCCAGGCCGCATTCGTAGATGGCGTTTTTGTCCTTGCCGGGCTTGTTGGGCGAGAAGAACCGGGCCCACGCATACGCCGCGACCAGCGGTCCGAGCGCGAAGGCCACGGCGATCACCATCAACAATACAATGACCCAATAAGAATTTTGGGATGTTTCCATCACACGTCCATTTGCTGGGAAGCACCAACAGCGCAACCGGTTCCGCAGAAAAATGCGCGGATTGTTCGTGATTGAAACAATTGTTGCGGACACCGCCGCCGTGCTGCCTGCCAGTGCCAGAGGCTAAGGCAGCGGAGGGAGAAGTCAAGCGCGACGAAATCAAAACCCGTTGCCCCGGTTAAAATTGCAACGGATTGACTGGCGGTGAATCCCGGAGGTGCCGGCGTTCCGGCTCCGGGATGGTCCATCCGGTTTCAATCCGGCAAGGGCTGGGATTTAGAACACACCGTTTAGTGCGAAAAGGCCACCCCGATCACGAGAACCCCATACACCGGAATCAAGGCAATATCCGTTGCGACGCCCACCACAATGAGCGGTGATGCCAAAATCTTGCCCGTGACCGGTGGCTTGGCGCTGCCAGGGCTGTACAAACTGAAGTTACGATGTATCGTCAGTTTCTCCAATTGCGCATCCGAGAGCTTGATCGCTGGATAAACCACGCCTTCGATTTGGATTTGTTTGGCGTATATGGTTTTCAACCCGACATTCGCGCGGAATCCGCCTTTCTCCAGCTCCGCCTGTTCCTCCGGTGAAATTGGATTGGGACCGCCATAAACCAGGACCAAATCGCCCCATACTTGCTTGTTTTTTATATACAACCGTCCGCCATCGGCATGAACCTTCATGCGCCGGCCGTCCAGCTTCAGTTGCGAAATACGTTCCAGTTCTTCACCCCCCTTGTTGAGCAGGTAAGTCTTCTTCAACCCGATAAAAGCCACAACGTGCTCCTGTCCCAGTTGCTCGGTAAGCGCCGCATCGGGGCGACCGACGGCAACAATTTCATCCTCCAGTACCGGCTTGGAATGGGAACTTCCACCACTGCCGATGCTGTCAACTGCTTCCGTTGCCACCATCGTCGCACATCCCAGCGAACCCGGCACGGACACCGCCAACACGAACACCAGCGCCAGCCATTGAATCTGGCATTTCATCTCATCCCCTTCCCGGTGATGCCAACCTTCAAGCTTCCGGTTATTCGCCGTTAAGGGGTCACTCAAGCATGCGTTTTTTTTCATTATGTTCGCTCCGATATTGCAAATAATCCGGATGTGGCCGGCTTCCTCTCCGCAGTCGTCTCGTCACCCACGCCCGCGTCATCGGCGTCCCACACCGCAATTCCTTTGCGCCGCCATAGGTTCCCATCTTTAATCAGGCGGCATCCCGTTTCAACTTCATTGTCGCCCCCGGCCGCCGGGTTTACCTGGTTTCTCTCCGCCTGCATTCGTCTGCCTTCCTTTCGGGTGCCGCCGGTTTAACATCGCGATGCCCGGGTCAAAGCGCAGCAGCCTCCCTTCCTCAGGCAGACGAACAACTTTGAAGCCGGGCAGAAACCCAAGGCGGCCGTGGTCTTGAGGAGGCAGAAAACAGCCAGGCAATACCATCCGACTTGAGGATCCACCAGCATCGCCACCATGACTGCGAACGCCATGACCGTTCCCATGCCGTGGGCAAATCGCATGGCCGGAACGTCTAGAAATACGTAATGCTGCGTCGGGCAAACCCGGAGAATGGTCTGTTGGTAAAGCTGGATCATCGGGGAATATTGGACCTTCAAAACAACCGATAACGCCAGAATGGCAAACACCACAGCCACCAGCCAGACGCTATGAAGGCACAATGCGACCCATAATATCACCGTCAGGGAAATCCGACAAAACGCAAACGCCGGACGCGGGATTTGCACAACTTCGGGCCCCATCGAAATCGGGAAAAACATGCCCGTCCGATCGCGATACTCCGCGTAATCTGGAAATTGCGCGATCAAAGCCTGCTCTTCCAACTTCCCCCGGTAATACATGGCGGGGACAAAGATGAACAGGGCAGCCAGCAGCGCGGCCCAATTTTGAAACACCAAGGAGGCCCCGATAAACATCCAGATCAGGCTCGCATAAAGCGGATGCCGGACGTAACGATAGGCGCCCCCGGTGACGAGCGAGTGGTCCCGGTAAATGATCACCTGGTTTCCCCAATTCCGGCCCAGGGCAAACCGGCCCAGGATGTTCACCGTCGTTCCCAGCACCAAGAGCGCCAATCCGGCAATGGCCATCGGAAAACCCATGGCCGGAATTTCATAAACTCCGAGGCGGAATCGGATAAGCAGATAGCTGACCGCGAAGAACGCCAGCATGGAGCCGGTTTTAACCAGGCTGGGCCGCTCACTGCGGATGGAGTGCGACCGCCGGGCGAGCTGGAAATTGATGAACACAGCGGTCAGCACGGAAACCGTGCAAAACGTTACGATCAATCGCGCGCAGCCCGGGAACGTTTGCAATTCCTGGACCAGCCGGCCGGGAATGTCAATTGGCGACGAGGTAATGAGTGGCATATTTGGATCGGTGCAACAGGTTGTAGGCAGAGAATGGTATCTTGTGTAAATCCGGAGTGATGACATGAACACACTCCTTCTGCATGGCTTTCAGGTCGAAGTTATAGGCATCGAGGAACGAAACCACACTGAGGCGAAAGATATTGTCATTGATGTATTGGACCCGGTCGGTTTTGGATTTAAGCAGAAATGACGGCGAGAATCGCCCCAGCATTTCGCAACACGAACGGGCATCATTGGTCGCCGCGATGAATTCCTCCGCCCGGAAGGCAAACGTGTTGCGGATGTACGGAAGGTACTGGCGCAGGTCAATGCCGCGGGTAACCGGAACGTAGTTGCCTTGTTTCCGGTAAAGAAAAGTCACTGCCACCCGGTCCACGTCGCAGGGCAATGGGGCAAAATCGGCCATCTTGACCAGTCCGGCGGTCTGGGCCTCGATTTTTTGCAGGACGCCCGTGAGGGTGGCGCGGCTTTGCGACGGCGCGGCCACGGATCGCCGGCCAAAAAATGCCATCGGTTGAAAATTGATCCCGCGAATGTTTCGATGCCGCATGGCGAACGCCACCACGTCCCCGATCTGGCCATCGTTTTCCCCTGCCTGCACGGTCATGACCAGGGTGGTCGGCACATTGTGTTTTTCCAGCAGCTGGACGGCCCGAAGTTTCTCGGGCAGGTAATCGCGACCGCGGAGCTTTTCGGACACGCGCCCGTCCAGTCCGTCAAACTGCAGATACACTTCAAAATTTCCTACCAGCCGCGCCAGCTCTCTGACGAAAGGTTCGTCCCTGGCGATGCGAAGTCCGTTGGTATTGAGCATCACATAGGCGAGTCGGGTGCTTCGGGCATAAGCCAGCACGTCCAGAATTTGCGGATGGAGCGTGGGTTCGCCTCCGGACAGCTGCAGGATTTCAGCATTCCCATGCTCGGAAGCGATGTAGAAGTCAATCATCCGCTGAATGGTCGGCAACGAAAGCTCGCCGGGCTGACCGGACTCCGCGTAACAAGTGGGACAATGCATGTCGCACCCGGTGTTGACCTCGACCAGGCCGATACAGGTGTGCTGCTCGTGATCGGGACAAAGCCCGCAATCGTACGGGCAGCCCTTGACCGATTCAGTCTGCAGTTCGCACGTCGAGCCCGGACGGCTGAACTCGTTGCGATGGATGAAATATCCCGCGTTGTCTTCCAACAACTCCTCCTGCCGGCCATGAAACGCACACTGTTTCCGGATATAGACCCGGCCGTCTCGCCCCACGATCTTGCCGGGAACGGTCTTCAGACAATCCGGGCACATGCTCGTGGTGGCTTCCAGAAAATCGTATGGTTTTTGCTCCATGGCTTAAGGCTGAGTCACTTGGTTGGGAGATTGCCGCTGCCGCAGAAAAAAGCCTGCCGCTCCAAGTCCGGCCACCGCCAGCGCGGCAAATTGATAGCCGGAGAACGCCCCGACAATTTGCGGCGTGTCGCGCATAAATTCGTGGAAGAAGCGAAAGACTCCGTAAGCCATCAGGTAGACGTGGAAATGCTGGCCGGGCAGAATCCGCCGCCAGCGCAAAATCAAGACCACCGTCAGCATCAGCGCATTGAAAATGAATTCCATTGGGACAGCCGGCCAGCGGGCGACCCCATGCACATCGTTGATGGTGTACCAACGGGCATCGCGCACGCGTCCCAGGCAACAGCCCTGCAACAGGCAGCCGATGCGGCCGAGCATGACGCCGGTCGGCACAATGATTGCGAACCAGTCGCCGGTTGCACCGCGGTAGCCGAGCAGCCGCTTGGTGATTTCCACGGCCGCAAAACCGCCAAGCAGCGCGCCGGTGATGGATTTGCCGGTGGCGAGGACGAGCCAGCGGTTTGCGTCGTGCCAGTGCAGCCAGCCTTCCGCGCCGAGATAAACGAACTTTGCGCCCAGGAACGCGCCCGTCAGCGCCGCGACGTAAACCAGCACAAGCCGCGAATCCTGCCGCGCCAGCCGCGACCAGAGCACGATGCTCACGAAAATTCCCGCGAGCATCAGCCAGCCGTAGGCGGTGGATTGGGTCGAATACATTTTTGTCAGAACTCAAATCTGAAACGATGCGCAACAACCGAAGAAGAAAGCGATAAAACCATTCAAAAACATGAGCAATATCACACCGAAGAACGCTGAAGCCGTTCCTCGCCGAAACAGCAAAAAAGAGGAAATAAAACAGCAAGCCACACTCGTAATGCAACCCGACCACAGCAGAGAACGACTAGCCGAATCGGAAACATTTTTCAGCATTCCGTTTGCGCCCAATATGAACGTCGCCATCAGCATGGCTGCCGGGGCAAATGCCAGAATCAGCATAATAGGAGTCGTTTCACTCGGTTCCGCCGGTCGATCCGGTTCGTTATTCATAAGCGAAATTCGTCATGGGGCAATCCGGCCCGTGCCGGAACAGCCAACAAAAGCCACAATGAATGCGTTAAACACAAAAAAGAACGGGACAAGAAAGAAACCTGTCGCAAATCGAGCCCCTTCATTTTCCATCCGGCGTACCAGCCCTATGCTCGCGACCACACTGCAAATCAGGTCCACCACCAGCAGGAGCGGCATCATTCCCTGGCCCGGATTTTTTATCTGGAGACAGGCAATCCCAATCACGCTCGGAGCAAACCCGGCTAACAGCCAGATCGCCATGCGAACCGATTCGGCCTCTTCATCGGCGGGAGGTTCCGGCAGGTTGTGTTCTTCATTCATAATTCCCGATCATTGCGTTTTGCCATCCGCAAAACCGGAGTAGTACCGGCAGAAAGAATCCAGTTTTCCGTCCGGACGGATGACGTGTGTGCAACAGCGGTCAATCCGGTCCTCATCCCACGTTTGCGCGTCCATGAACGGTTTGACGAACAGCCGGAAGGTGTGCGATTCGTCCAGCTCGAACTTTTTCAGCAGCTCGCCCAGCGGCTCGGATTCGCAGCCGCACTTCATCAGGTCCTCCAGCTTGTAACGCACCTTCGTGCCCAAAAATCCCTGCACGTTCTTGAAGTCGATGAAGTCGCTGACCGACCGAACCAGCCCGCCGATTTTGAGCAGGTAGCCGATGGTCGCACAATTCGGGTCGCCGCACGGCAGCGGTGTGAAATCCTCGAAACGCAGTTTGCCGGCCGACTGTCCGACGGCGGCGAGGATGATGTCAGCGGTGTTGAGGCGGGCTGCAGGTAGGGCGGTGAGGGTTGATTGATTTGGAATACGTCCGCTGGTAAACACGGGTTGGAACGAAATTCCGCGCACGTTCGGCCAGCGCAGGCCGAAATCAATCGCCCCCCAGACAAACGGCAGATTTTCCGGCGTCACGGTCATGGCAAGTGTGACCGGCAGTTCCATTTCCCGGCAACGTTCCAGGCACCGTTCGCGCAATCCGCGCAAGTCCGCGCCCCGCAAGAACTGCTGCCCGGCCTCCTGCGTGCCGTCGAATTGCAGGTAAAGCTGGAACTTGCCGTAGCGAAACGTCGCAGCCAGTTCATCGGCAAATGCGTTCTCCTGCGCGAGACGGACCCCGTTGGTGTTCAGCAGCACGTAATCAATTTGGGGATGCGACTGCAACCAGCGGAGCAGTTCGAAGAATTGCGGGTGCAATGTCGGTTCGCCGCCGGAAAGCTGGAGAATTTCAATCTTGCCCTTGCGGTCCACCACCCCCTGGATGCGGCGCTGCAAATCGGCCAGCGGCACGGCATCCACTTTCGGGCCGATGCCGGCCGGCGAATCCGCGTAGCACGTCGGGCAACTCAAGTTGCAGGAGTTGACGATTTCGATGAGGGCGAGGCAGGTGGACAATTTTTCCTGGATGCCGAGCGCTTCCCCGGGATCGGCATTGCGTCCAAGGGTGCCGGTGTTCGAACCATCCGCGGAACAGCACGAGCCTGGGCCGCAACCGCAGGACTCATTTTCGGCCCGGCCCTTGGCGAGCCAGTAAAAACGGGCGTCGGAAGCAATGCAAACGCTCTCCGCTCCGTGCTCGGGACAGGTGCGATTGAGCAGGACCCGGGAGGGGATTCCGCCCGTGCGCCAGACTTCGGCCGGACAGGCCACCCGGCAGACCGGGCACCGCGACGTCGTGCGTTTCAGCAATTCGTCGGTGAGTTTTAGACTCACCGACGGGTGGGCAAGGGTTTTACTGCTCATAATCCATGTTTTGAAACTGTCGCGGCACTCATGCAGCCGACAAAGCAAAGGAAGCAGCTCAGGCAACACAACAGCATTGCCAGCCCGAAATGTGCCGCTGCTCTTTTAAGGCCGACGAGGTTGGTTCTGCCCATGATCATGCGGGTGCAAACCAGACCGGAAATGAAACTGCCAAACACCCCAAAGATACCTGCCAAATCGACGATACCCACAGCCAGCGCCAGAAAACAGCAAACCGGAGGCACAAACAACACGATGAAAAACCTGGGCCAGTTTATATAATTTGCTTCAAAAGCCGGCAGCGCGGCGGTGCCTGACGAATCGGGTTCCAAATCGCGGCCGCAGAACGGGCACCAGGCCTCCGCATAATTTGCGGGCAATTCTTTTTGGCAGTGCAGACAGTTCATGAGAAAATCAAATCAGAACGACCAGGCAGCCAACAAACAGGAGCCCAAAGGACATCGCCAGATAGACAAAGAGCATCCCGAATGAATACGCCAGGCCCTTCAGGGCCAGAGCCAGGCCGGAATTTTGATTGATCTTCGCCAGATAAAATCCCGTGAGCAGGGCGCCAAGGACGAAACAACATTCGATCGAAACGATGCCGCCCCGATGCGCGATCAGAATGAAAGCGATCGCAAATGGCAACAGCAGGAGTACCCACACCGGCAACAGGCGGGGCGATTGATGGGCGCCCAATTCGGCAGCATGCTTTTCCCATTTTTCTTCGGTCCAAACATCCAGCCGGGAAGAACGGGGATACAGCGGCTGCTTGAAAGCAATGGGCGGGGGCGCCGCCAGGCCAGCCACCGGCAACGGGATGAAAGCCGCCCGCGGCGGGATGAACAACACCCTTGCGCACCCCGGGCAATCAATTCGTTCGCCGCAATAAAGATCGTCGCAAGCGATATGCTGGGAACAATGCGGGCAGGCGAATTTGATCTCGCTCATACCGGCCGGGGTTGGGTGGACGCAGGATCGCCGTTTTCCGTCCCGCGAACCAATCGCGGCTGGCGCGGGTAAAGCAGGATATAGCCGAGCGATATCAATCCGGCGACAATGATGCCAAATCCTGCCTGCTGGAAAGTCGCCGTCCCGCGCGCCAGACAGGCCAAACCCAGAACCAGTTCGAACGCTCCGCGGGCGATCCCCACCTGCACCCAAACCACGTGGCGGATCGGGTTGGTCGCCGCCACCACATAACCAAGGCCCATGGTCGCCAGGGCGCAGCCCCAGAGACCGATGATGTAGCTCACGCCCTCCGGCAGATCCTTGAAGTGAAAAGCCAATTCGACCTGTTTAGGCAGGAAGATCAATAGCGCACCCAACAAAAAAAGCACGGCCGCATCAAGTAATAACAGGTTACGCAGCAGGGTCAGTTTCATGATTTGATTTTGGTTGATTCAGCGACCCATCCGGGGCTTGCGCCGGGGGACGGGCCACATTTACAGTTCCAGCACACGGCTTTTTCGGCAGCCAGCGCCGTTCATTTCATTGCATTGAACAACAGTTCCCATTTGCCGTCATCAGCCAGTTCGCCGCCCAAAGCAACGCCGTCATCAATGCCCCGAGCAAAGCGTAGCTCACCCGGATTTCCCGCAAACCGGCGGCGAGCCAACAACCGGCGGCAACCGGACCCAGTGCCGTGAGCGGATTGGTCACCAGGAAATCAGGCAACAACAGGTGAAGGATGCTGGGCAAAAACGCCAACGCAAAAAAAAATGGCCGGGCGGCGCGGGCGAGCGGATTACTAAATGGAAGGAGATGACTTTGAAGGGAATGAATGAATGTTTTCATGCTTCAACATGCGCCTGACGCGACGATAGCGGTTTACCGGTCAAGGGCAAGTGATTGTTCGCCCACGAATTGTTGGCGTGGAATTCCTGAAGCCAACGAATCGGCGATGGACTTGAAATTGTCTTCATGCGTCCTTTTAACAGGAATGCTTCGAAAAGTGTGAATTGATAAAATTGCCGCAGCATCGCCTGAATCAATGGCCGGAACCGGGATCTGAGGCCATTTGGCAGTAATGTTGGTCAAAAACAGGCGGCGAAACTTCTTGCGCTGGCACCAAGCGTTGGCCATATTGATTATTCCTAATCGCGGGGTGGAGCAGCCCGGTAGCTCGTCAGGCTCATAACCTGAAGGTCCCAGGTTCAAATCCTGGCCCCGCAACCAATTCAAACACCCCGCCTCGAGCGGGGGTTTTTATGTCTGAAAGCAGCTGCTATCAGGTTTATGTCATCAGGAACACCGCCGGAAAGCTTTACATCGGCCTGAGTGAAAATGTTTCCAAACGCCTGGAACAACACAATCAAGGCGCTTCAAAGTGGTCGCGGCATCGTGGGCCATGGTCGTTACTTTGGACGAGCGAACCATTGTCACTTTCCGATGCGCGTAAACTGGAAAATCGTCTCAAACGGCAAAAAGGTGGAGTCGGTTTATGGTTTCTAATCGGACGGCGAAGCTCGTCAGGTTCATAATCCCGCAGTGCGGGATCCCAGGTTCAAATCCTGGCCCCGCAACCAATTCAAACACCCCGCCTCAAGCGGGGGTTTTTATGTCTGAAACCAGCTGCTATCAGGTTTATGTCATCAGGAACACCGCCGGAAAGCTTTACATCGGCCTGAGTGAAAATGTTTCCAAACGCCTGGAACAACACATTCAAGGCGCTTGGCCGGGCTAAAGGAACTGCAGCCGGGATTCCTTCAGGTAACGTGTCTCCAGCAGCGAGGCGATTTTGCGGATGATGTTCCGCCTCAAGTCCAGTTCAACCGGCACATTCGGGTCCTGATGCGCCTCATTGATGCGGGTACCCACCACGAATTCAACAATGTCACTCTCCAACATCAGCGCCACCAGATCGCTGGCCGGATTTCTGCGCTGGTCCTCACCCAGGGGCCCGTGTTCCAAAATCTCCGCCACCCGGGCCAGAGTCACCGTGCCTTCGGTGACGAGGTCAATACCGTCCATCTCCGCCGCCGGCGGGATTTCCGGGCTGAGTTGATCCAGGGACATCTTAACCGGCCGGTTCAATAAGCGGGACACGATATTGGCGGTGGTTCCGCCGCAAATGGCTTTCCGTCCGCTGAAAGCCCTGACTTTCTCGGCCAGTTCGCCGTCTCGTTCCTTGCAAAAAGGCGGCCCGGTGATGATCAGGAACCGGCGCGGACGGCGGTAATAGACCACACCGCAGGTGATGTCGTCCTTGGGCCCCCGGCCATCATGCCGGGCGGCTTCGGCGACCAACCGGCGCGAAAGTTCGTGGGCGGAAATTTCATTTTCCTGTTCGACCTGCCCGCTCAGAAAGTGAACCACGTTGGCCTGTCCCCAGCCCAGCGGCATTCCCGCAAGGCCCAGGCCGGATTGGCTGACACCATCGGAAAAATAAACAATCCGGTCACCTAATTGCGTGTCGAATTCGCTGTAATGGATAATGCGGTCCTTCCAGGCCTCCAACGTGAAACCGGTCCGCTGCAGCGGTATCGACGTTTGGTTACGCAACAACACCAGCGGTGGATTGCCGTGCTCAATCACGCGGGTTTTTCCGTCCTCGTCCAGGTCCACGATGGTAAAGGTCGAGTAGCTGATCTTGCGTTTTTCGCAGATTGGCAGCGTGTCCATGATCGTCTTCGCGCTTTGGCGCACATCCACAAACGCCGAGGTGTAGCGCAAGGCCATCGTCGCGGTGAGATTGGCGAGCACGCTCGCCTTCACGCCGCTGCCCAGGCCGTCCGATAAAACGGAGATGATCCGGTCCTCCGCCTTGATTTTGCGGGACAGGAACACATCACCCGAGACCATCTGCCCCTGCTTGGCCTTCTGGCAAAAATCAACGTCGATAAAGCTTTCGCCAGTCATGGTCGTCCTTGGGCTCGTCCGGTTTGGCGGGTGAAAACGATTCGATGATCGAGTTGAGCGTGATCTCGGATTCGGCGGCATTTTCACCGAGCAGGTAGGCGATTTGCTGCGTGGTCGCCAGTTGCTTCTGGATCACTTCCCGCGCCTTGCGAATCACCTGCGCCTTCTGCACGGCGGGCTGGGTGATATCCTGGATGATGCCCCCCACCACGGAGTGTTTCTCGATGCTGAAAATGGTCGCGTGCAAAATCGTGCTCTGGAAACGCAGGTCGCGATCCAAAACGTCCTCGCCGGTTTTCAACGTGTTGTGAAACAGGCTTGCAAACGGCATCACCTCGGCCAGCGCCACTCCTTCGAGTGACGGCGGCGCCGTGCCGGTCAGCGGTGGATTCTTGGCAAACAGCGCGGCAAACGCGGCGTTGGACTCAATGATCCGCAACGCGTCGTTCACAATGACAACGGCCGAAGGCATTTTCTGTATCAATGCATTGGCCTTCTTATGCGCGAGCTTGCGCATGTAGGTGACGCACATCGCCCGCTCGGCCTTCTGGTTGATGAGCGCAATGGCGAATTCACGGCACGAGTCGTAGCCGCAGCCGCCGCAGTTCTGCTCGTCGTCCGGCGAAAATTTGCCCACCTGCCGCAAGGTCTCGCGAATCTGCGACTCGGGATAATGCACCGCCGGCGTGGCGGCAACGCTGAAATCAGCCTGGATGTCCATGGCAGGCGGGCGCGGCAGTGCGGCATCCGCCGCCTGCCCGTAACGCAGAATACGGCAACGTTTGACGGCGGTGCCGTTGCGACGCGAAGTCCGGGGGCCGTTCACGCACCCACCCTCGCAAGCCAGCAGCTCCAGAAACAAACCACCCTCCGGCTTCAAATCGCCCAGTCCGTCAATCGCCTTTTCGATGGCACTGATGCCCGAAAAGGCCATGAACGAACAATCGTTCACAGTGCAGAGGGACTTCATGCCGGCAATCATGCCGCCGTCCACCGGATACCACGCGCCTTCCGCGGAGCGTTCGGGAATGAAATGATCTTCCGGCGTTTCCACCATGGCGCCCGGGGAAATTTTCTCCTGCTCCAACCAGCGCCCCAGATCTTCAAACGTCAGCGCCACATCGAGCAAGTCCGGGTGTTGGGCCGCTTCGATCTTCTTGGCAATGCAGGGCCCGATGAACACGATCCCGGTGTCCGCGCCAAAGTTTTGCCGCAGCAATTTGCAATGCGTCAGCAGCGGCGTGAGCAGGCCGGTGATGAAACGCGCGCTGGCGGGACGGTGTTTTTGCAAATAGCGCACCACCGTCGGACACGCCGATGAAAACAGCACGCGGTCCGGCTGCTCCTGCAACAATGCCGCCGCCCGGGCGGAAACCTGCTGCGCTCCCAGCGCGGTTTCCGAGACCCCAAAAAAGCCCAGCCGTTTCAAGGCCCGGATAAGCTGCCCCGGGCGCACGTCGGGAAATTCGCTCACAAACGACGGGGCCAGCGACACCAATACGCGCGGTTTCGTCGCCAGCAATTGCCTCGCTTGCGGCAAATCGTCCCGCACGCGTTTGGCTCCGTTGGGGCAGACCTCAACGCAATGACCGCAAAGAATACATAACTCCGGAATGACGGAAGCATAGCCGCCTTCGACCTTGATGGCCTTCACCGGACAGTTGCGCACGCACTTGTAACAATCCTGGCATTCGCGTTTCTCGGTGTAGATGGGATTCAGGTAATTCACGCCTTCTCCTTCGGCACAAAATGATTGAGGAGGCCGATGATGACGATCGGGTCCACCTCGTGATATAGCTTGCCGTTGATGCTGACGTTAGGCCCCGATTTGCAATGGCCCTGGCAAAGGTGCCCGCTCAGTTCCACCGCCGGCGGCAAGCGGTGCCCCCCCAGGTAATCCTGGATGACTTCGATGTTCCGATTGTTCCCGCGGGCGAAACAGGAACTGCCCATGCAGATGATGATGTTGGCCGACAAACTTTCACGCATGGCAAACCTCACAGGTTGGAAACCCCAAAGGCGCTGCAAAAATCGGGCGCCGCCGTCCACCCGGCCCGGCGCCGATGTGGCGGCCGATGCCACGGATGCGCGCCGCCAGGCAATGATGGCAGGTATCACCGGTTTCGGTGACGCAGGCCTTGCCCGGATAAATTTCATAGAGCCGCCGATATTTGAGCGGCGTCAGATTGGGCATGAAAACGTTCGCGCCCCGGCGCAGCCCCAATTCCCGGCCGTTGCGCCGGTTGATCGTGGCCAGGGCTGTGGTCGCCGGAATATTCGTGTCGGGGCACAGCAACCGCGTCAGCGCGACGGCTTTATATACCATCAATTCGGTGTTGGGTACCTGGTCGGAGGAGGCGGCGGGAAACATTCCCGGCGCTGCTCCCAGCGGCGTGGCCGGATGCGGAATGAATGGACCGATGCCAATCATGTCCAGGTCCAGTTCGCGAAAGAGCGCCAGATCGGTTGCCAGGCTTTCATGGGTCTGGCCGGGGATGCCAACCATGACGCCACTGCCGGTCTCGTAACCCAGCATCTT
>Ga0265338_10002281_pt1 | contig 29233 bp, 31 predicted proteins | sample 42126metaG_FD_193579 | JGI IMG/M metagenome (GOLD analysis project Ga0265338, IMG submission 193579) | Rhizosphere microbial communities from Carex aquatilis grown in University of Washington, Seatle, WA, United States - 4-21-26 metaG | ecosystem: Host-associated > Plants > Roots > Rhizosphere...
TACCAAGCCTGTGGTTCTGCGCCCGGCTGTCCGTACCATTCCATTCCGCGCGGCCGCAAAAATAATTCGGCAACGTTGAGTTCGCGCGCCTGCCCGAATGCCTTCGCGAGCGGATATGCAAAAATCCATTCGAAATCGTCGGGCAAGAAAACGAAGTACTCCTCTTTAATCAAACTCACGCCTTCATGCAACCGCTGGCCATAAGTCGCCCCCGGACGATGCACGACCTTCACGCCGAACTTATCGTAATACGGTTTTTGCGCAACTAACGACTGCGAACTGTCGATCACCCAATGGCGAAGACCCGAGTTGAAGCGATAGAAAGACCCGAATGAGCGGTCGAGGTAAACGGCTCTGCGGGGATTGTCGAAATTGACGAGAGAGAGCACGTTGATCATACTACTATATAATCATGCGACGGCTTTTGCTGCCACTACAATTCGTTTTGCTTGTCCTTCTGGCTTATGCCTATTTGTATCCCGGCAGCCAAGCGCTCATCGACCAGCGCACAGACACCGTGATGAGCGACGACACCGATCCGGCGACGCTGCCCTATCAGTACGGCAATCTCATTAAAGTTTGGGAAGAGCATCCTTCCCGTCTTTTTCTCGGCACCGTGTACTACGAAGGGCACGATCCCGAATTCGGAATGGCGTACTGGATGCCCTGGTGCGAGCGTTGGATTGTGCTGTTCTGGTCGAACTTTTTTCCCGTCGAGCAACTCTCCACGGCCTTGATCTTCACATTGATGCTTCTGAACGGACTTTGCATGTACGGGCTCGCCCGTTATTTGGACTGGAACATCTCCGTATCGTCAGGCCTTGCCCTCGCCTGGGCGTTTTGCGCCTACACCCGCGCGCGCGCCAAAGTGCACGGCGCGATGGTTGGCATTTATCATCTGCCGCTGCTCTTCCTCGGTCTGTTTCTCGTCACGCGTGGCAAAGGGCGAAAGAGTCTGCTCGGCGCCGCCGCCTGTTTTCTCGGCGCCGTCACCGCCGCGACTTACTACATCATGAATTCGCTCTTTCTCGCGCCATTCTTTTTACTCTTCTTGGTCTTTCAACCGGAAGCGCGGCAAAACCCTAAACGTGTGTCGGCTCGCCTCGCGGTCGCGCTTCTTCCAGCGATGCTCTTTCTCGCGTTCAATTATTTTAAAACGATTCCGAGCGACGCGCGCATGAGCACGGCGCAGTCGTACCCCCAAGGCGGCGAGATCGCCGACGGTTCGACTCACCCTTATCTCTACTATTATGCCGCGCACCCCATCGACTATCTCGGCGGCGACATCAGCTTGCACAACATCCCCGATGACCCGAGCCCCGCCCGCCAGTGGATCAACGAGAAAATCATCGATTCCATCCGCGGCACCCCCAGCAACACGCACGAACGCACCAACGGCATTCGCTGGAGTCTTTTGATTATTGCCGCCGCCGCACTTGTGTTTCTCGCACTCGGCCGCTTCAAAGACGACAAGATTACAAAAAATAATCTGATTTTCTTCACGCTTTTTGCGCTGTTCACGTTTTGGCTGTCGCTCAGTCCCGACGTACCGTTTAAGAGCATGGGGCCGTCGCTCTGGCTGCAAAGTCTCGTACACCAAATGCGCGTGCCCTCGCGCGCCGGGATCAATGTCAACTTTGCCGTGTTGATGATAGTTGGTTTTTTCCTCGCCGGCAAAATTCGTTGGCGCAAACTCGTTTACCTCCCCGGCGTTTTTCCACTGCTAATGGTCGCAGGCTATCCGCCACTTGTGCAAAACATGCCGATGGCCCCGATTCGCCCGCCGTACACCGAGCTACTGAGGGACAAAGGCGAGTGCGGTGCGGGAATGTATTTTCCGTTCGTGAGTTTTTATCAAGCGGGCAACATCGAGTACATCCTTCTGCAGCGCATGCGCGGAAGCGACTGCAAGATCCTCAACGCCATGATGAACGTCAACCGCGTGAAGTTTCTCCTGCAGCGCTTTCCGCCGGCTTACGATTACCTGAGGCAACTCGATCACGATCAAACGCGCACAGCCGAAACTCTCGAGCGCTATGCGCGTTGTGTGCCGCTCACTTGGTTGATCTTTGATGGCGCGACTCCGCAACAGTGGCGCGAAGATCTTTGCCACCGGCTGGGGTGGACCTTGTATCCCGATTTGACCTGCGTCTCGCCGAACAAAGGCCAACCGCTGCAAAGGTACCCCGATGACTGCGGATAAACGAACGGCGTCGTATTTCGTGGCGGCCAACGTTTTTGCCGGCGGCTTGCACTATTTTTATCAAGCGATCGCGAGCCGCCAATTGAACGCCGCCGACTTCGCGGCCCTCAATGCGTGGTTTGCGGGCCTCGCCCTGTTTTTTCTCTTCAGCGGCCTTCTGCAGTACGCGGCCAACTTCGTGCCGACGTCTCCCCGCGCGTTACGTAAAGGCATTATCGTTATCAACATGATCGCGCTCGTTACGGTTGTACAGTGGCGGACGATGCCCGCCGGCGAAACGGCCTTCAAAGGGGCCTTAGTCGTTCTTCTCGCCGCGGCCTTGGGTTGGTTGCTTGGCCAAGTGCAAGCGCGCTTAATGTTTTTTGCGATGAGCGTGGCGGGGCTTATCGTCGCACTCAGCAAGGTCGGATTGATTTTTGTTTCCACAATTGGGGGCGCACTCGTCGATCGATATGCTTTCGCGCTTTTTGCCTGCTACCTGCCCGGCCTCTGGTATCTCAGCGCCGCTTTGTGGAAACAATCCACAACTCCGGAGCCCAAGAAACAGGCATCCACCGCAACGCTGTGGCAAGCCGCCTTCATTCTGTCGGCCGCGGCGGCGATCATTCCGCAAGTCGATCTTTATGTCATGAGCCGCATCCAAAGCCCGGCCGACTATCAAGACTTCGCGCACGCAAGTCTCTTCTTCAAGGTGATATACTTCCTGCTGTTTATCTTCGCCCAATGGCTGCTTCCACACCAAATTCGGGCTACCGAACGACCTAAGAAAAACTGGCTGATCTTTGCTTTCGGCGCGCTCATGGCGTCGGCAGTCCTGACGGCGGTGGCGCCCTTTATCAGCACCACCGTGCTCGGTTGGGACCATGCGCCTGACAGCAAACTGATTTTCCTGGCCAATCTCAACATGAGCCTTCTCACGTGGATTTTCTTTGAAATTCAAAGCGCCACCGCCAGCTATGAGGTGCGGGTTCCGGGCCTGATTTTGGGCCTATTGGTGGTGGAATCCTTGGCTCAGTGGGCGCTCGCTTTAAATCCAATTTATTATCTCTCAGCGGCCATTATCGGGCAGGCGGTTCTCATTCTAATTTTGATCTTTTGGAGCCGCCAAGTTATACCCATACGGTGGACCGCTCGTTTGAAGGGCTCTTAGCCAGTATCATTATACATATTCTTTTGGTGGTGGCTTTGCTCAACGCCAAGGTGCCCGCCCCTGCGGAAATTCCGACCGAAGTGACTTTGGTTGAAAAGCCCCAACACGGCAAAGAGATCGTCAACTTCGAAAATAAAAAGCAAAACCTCGATCTCAACGATTTAAAACGCAAGACCGACTATCTCGCCGACCAAGCCAACCGTGTTAAAAAAGAAACGCAGGCGATGAAACTGGCGGACAAAACCGTCAATGCTGCGAAAGAACTTTCGCTCCAGCCGCATTTGCAGCCGCAAGACATGCAGCCGCGCAACGTTGGCGGCCGTTCGCAACCGAAGACGCTCGAAGATGGTGAAACAGAAAAGTCGGTCAAGTTGCCGCAACAGCAGCTGCGTCCCATCACCATCGGCGAAAGCACCTCTAACTTTTTAATCCCCGGAGTCGCCGGTTCGTTCGCCACGAGTTTGAACACCGACCAATTTACCTACTCCGCCTTTTACCGCCGAATGGGCGAGCAGTTCCACTATCGGTGGGGACAGAACATCTCGAATTATGAATCTTCGTTAAGCCAACAGAAGTTGCAAGTCCTCTCCTCGCGCGACCGCACGACTGTCGTCGAAGTCGTGCTCACGCCCACCGGCCAGTGGAAGAGCGGGGCCGTTATGTACTCGTGCGGAGACAAAGGGCTCGACGACGCCGCACTTCGGGCTTTCAAAGAAGCCGCGCCTTTTCCCAATCCGCCAAAGGGAATGATTCAAGCCGATGGTCTCATTCACGCCAATTGGCAACTCACGGTGGTTTATCGCCCACTTGGCTTTGGACCTGCCGGATAAAACTAGCCCGAAGATCTCGAAGACCACCTGTTAAACTAAAAGACGATGCGCGCGCTCGTCTATGCCATGTTAATCCTGTCCTCATTTCCAGCATTTGCCGGATTCTACGAAGTCGGCGCCTCGGCCAATTACCGCTATTCCGGATACGATCCCAACAACTACGTGCAGAGTTTATCGTACACCGCCTCGGTGTCTTATTACTTCATGGAAATGTGCGCGGTTGAAGTTGGCTACACCACGGGTTATTCCAAGCAAGTAAGCGGCGGAACGGGAACCACGATTGATCCCAAAGAAACGATTGAAGACAACATCGCGCTGTCCTCCGCGGATCTTGTGATTTCATTTGCGGGACGCCAAGATCCGTTTCGCCCCTATGTCAAACTCGGCGGCGGCTATTTGATCAAAGACCGCTACCGCCGCGTGAATCAAGACGATGAAACTCTGATCGCGCACCAGGAAGGTCTCGTTCCAAGTGGAGGCGTCGGCCTCGCGATCAATCTGACGACCGCCATGAGCATCAAGTTCGGCCTCGACGCGTGGACCTCTCCGCCTCGGCAGCAACCTGTGATTGTCGACTACGCCGGCCGCGCCGGAATCTCTTGGATGTTCTAAGTGCGCAAACTTCTCATTGCCGGTTTTACCCTGTTCGCCTGCACCGGATGCCAACTCGGTTACTACATTCACAGCGGCTATCACCAAGCCGTCTTGATCAATAGCCGTGAACCGATCGATAAAGTCCTCAAGCAAAGCGGAACGACCGATGACGAGCGCCATAAACTCGAATTGGTCAAAGATGTAAAGAAATTTGCGGAAGACGACTTAGGCCTCGCCAGCTCTTCGAACTACACGACGTTCGTGCGCATCAACGATCCCTATGTCACTTATATCGTGCAAGCGGCGTACGCCGAAGAACTCAAACCGTATCTGTGGCACTTCCCTATTATCGGCAATGTGCCGTACAAGGGTTATTTCACCAAATCGCTCGCACTCGAAGAGGCCGCGGGCTTTGACAAGAACAAATACGACACCTATGTGCGCGGCGTGACTGCGTATTCAACGCTCGGATGGCTGCAAGACTCCGTGCTCTCGACGATGTTGCGCTACGAAGACTACGAGCTCGCCGAAGTTTTGATTCACGAGACGGTGCACACGACCCTTTACATCAAGAGCAACGCCCAGTTTAACGAGCGCATGGCGACTTTTCTCGGCGAAGAAGGCATGAAACTCTACTATCTGAAAACAGAAGGCGAAGGGTCTTCCGCGTTAAAGAAGGCCGAGAACGATTCGCATGATCAGAAGATATTCTCGGTGTTTATTACCAAAGAGCTCGAAAGCCTGAAGAAGTGGTACGAAGAAAATAAAGGTCATGTGACCAGGGAGGCGAAAGCCGCCCGCCTCAAAGAAATCCAAGCGCGCTTCAAAACCGAAATTCGCCCTCAGTTCCTTGCGGACGGCTATCACGATTTCGAGAAGCGCGAGCTCAACAACGCGTATCTGCTCGCGCTCCAAACCTACGAGTATAGTCTCGTAGACTTCCAGAAATTATACGAACACTTCAACCACGATTTCAAAAAGACCATGGAGTGGCTGAAGACCTTAAAGGGTGACGCACACCCCGATCAAACACTCAAAGACTTCGTCGCCGCCGGCGGTGCGAAGTAAGTGTCCTTTTCAATTTCGCGCATCACTTTGCGGTGAACGCGGCCGATTCGATCTTCAAGCGGCCAATCTTTAACCGGATCGCAACTCCCGAGCCACTCCCGAAGTTGACGGATGTGTTCAAACGACACACGGTCTTCTTCCGAATGTTGCAGTAAGAGTTCCAGATCTTTTTCTACCCCAGGATCCATTTCATTCTCCAGGTATTCAATCCACCACCAGTCGGTAGCCCCACTTTCATCACTCATTATCCGTCGACCTCCACTTGAGTGCCGCCCATTTCCATTACGGAAAATTGAGCGGGCAAGGTTTGCGACCAACCCTTGAGCAGCAGATTCCCCTGCAGCCGCTCTTTTAACTTCAACAGCGCATGCCTGTAATTGGCTTTGGCCGTGTCGTAAGGGCAAGTCATGATTTCGGCAATCTCCTTAAAACTCAAATCCTCAAAAATCCGCAGTGTGAGTGCGGTCTTTTGGCGATCGGGCAAGCGCTCGATCTCCTCTTGCAAGATGGCGCGCACGTCGACGGCCATCAGTTTATTTTCGGCCTCCGCGGCCACCGCCTGCTCCACCGTCTCCGCACTCAGCGTTTCCCGCGAATGCTTGCGGAAGCGGTTGCGGGCCGTGTTCACCGCGATCTGATAAAGCCAGCTCCTAAAACTCGAACGGCCCTCAAAAATATGCAGTCGCTTGTAGGCTTTAATAAACGCGTCCTGCACGATGTCTTCCGCGGCGTCCAAGTCTCGAGTCATGCGGACGACGACTTTCATCAGAAACTTTTCATGTCGTAACATCAGCACCTCAAAAGACTGTTTCGCTCCGCTTTTTACTTCCTGTATAAGCTGAAGGTCCGTCTTCATGGCCTAAAACTCCCCCGTTAGACTGGGCCTACGCCCGAGTCGGTTAATTTAATTTTTTGAGGATGAGTGAATTCGATAATTCTAAAGACGTTTCAGCAGGTTGCAGCGTGCATTTTTGTTGGAGATCCTTCTCCACCGCCCTCGCATTACCCTTAGAGCAAAGGCGGGACCAGTGACAATTTTGTGTGGAAGCCATTTTACGGCCTCGCGGGTAAAAAAGGCTCGGGGCCTTTCGACACCGGTGTCACCCGCGTGTTAGCGGCGCCGGTGGCAATTCGCTACGGGACCATCGTGGTGGTCGCACTATTTATATGGACTCTTCGGATTGGGATTCTTTACTGCATTCCAGGCCTTCTTTCGTATCGCCCGATAAAGAGGAGACAGTCCCGAATAACCCCAATCTAAACCAGAGTTTCTTCCCAATCCGTGCTCTCTTCTAAATTTAGCGTCGTAGAGCCATCGGCGTGGCCATTTGAAATGTTGAACCATCATCCATATTCTCTCCGAAAAGAGCTGCCGCGATTTCGGACGAATCGCATATACAAACTCACAGTCCATTGCTTCCGCGCACCTACGCATCATCTTTATACTGGCATCGTCTTCATGGGCTTCAATCGTCCAATACAGGGAGTGAGCCACTCCCATTTTTTTGGCAACTCCGCGGATCGACATTTGCGAACCCTCGCGGGCCTTCTTCAGCCAGCCGCCTGTCGCATTGATCTCGAGGAATGGGAGCACTTCAGCGTCGATGGCGAGTCGGTTATTGCCTCTAAAATATTCCATTCTAAAAAGATTATGAAACAAGGTCCTGTATGACCTCCACTTATCGTTCAACGTAGTCAGAACGTTCTCCTTTCCTCAGAACGTTCAGGCCCCCGCTGAACGTTCTAAATGTCCTGAACGTTCAGTGCATATGCAAACGTTAAGTGGAGGTAGTCAGTGACCCTGGTTAGAGCTCGCCCTCTTATGTCCGTGTTAATGTGCGGAATCCGGACCCCGCTCTTGGGATCCGATTATGCCTAGCTGGCGACCGAAACTCTGTTTCGACCGTTGTTTTTGGAGTGGTACAGCGCCTTGTCGGCGCGTTCATAGATAAATTCCCAGCCCGCATCGCGCTCGTTTTTGAACGCGATACCGATGGAGATCGTCATGGGAATTTTCTTACCCTCGAATGAAAAATTATGCCCTTCAATCGTCGCGCGAATACGCTCGCCGATTTCCTCAGCTTGTTTCGGCGGAGAGCCCAACAATAGCAAAGCGAATTCTTCACCGCCCGCGCGGGCGAAAAAGTCGTTACCGCGAATCAGCTTATCGCGGACGACCTTAGAGATCTCGCGTAAGCAGTAGTCGCCCGCAGGGTGGCCAAAGGTGTCGTTCACGCTCTTGAAGCGGTCGATATCGAATAACATCAACGTGTAGGTGATACCTAACAACTCCGAACGCTTGAATAACTCCGGAGCTTTACTCTGCAAGGCGCCGCGATTCGCGATGCCAGTCAACGCGTCAGTTTGGCCGCGGTCGAAAGACAGAGCGGAAGCCACGGTCTCGATTGATCCGCGCTCTAAGAATTTAAAGATAATATTGCCGACTTTGATTTGATCGTTGTTCGCCAGCTTGTGCGGAACCAACGGCTGAATCTGGCGGCCGTTCACCACAGTCTTGTTGGTCGATTCCAAGTCGATAACCGAAACGTCTCCGCCGGCCATCACCAGCTTCGCGTGGAATTTCGAAACGCTTTTATCATCGACGAAAATATGCGCGGTGGGTGCCCTGCCGATAATGCGGTCCGTGTCTTCAATCGGCCACTGGCGGCCCACGGAGTTCGCAGGACCGACAAGCAAAACGATCGACGGCGGCGCCTGTCCGGCCTGCGCCAAACGAAGCTTGAACGTGTCACTTTGCATGACACTGGTTTTGTCGGAGAGATCACGGCTGCCGCTCGTTGTCTCTTCTGGCCCGTCTTCGCCGTTGTTGTTCTTCGCCATTCTCTAAGTATGACCTCGCAAACGTTTAGACACAACACCTGACCTCGACCCACGCCCAGTCACCTAGGCGATCGCCACATCCTCCTCGATGCGGTGATATCCGTGCCACTCTTTCAAGCGGCCGCGCGGACGGTCGTCTCCATCGGGATACTCGAACAGTACATAAATCAGCTTAGTAATTTTACCCAAGGAGGCGATGTCGAGGGATGTCAAATCCGTCCAAGTTCCCGTGTTAAAGTACTCGCGATTCTCCGCGAACTGCCGGTACTGATAAACATGGCTATGCCCGAAGCAAACCGTGTGGACCCGCTCGTCCATCAGCACGCGCCGCGCCGATTCGCTCAGGTCTGGAAACACCGCGCTCTCGAGCAGGACTTTTAAAATCCGGGTAAACGGAAACATGCGCCGCGGGTCATTAGTGAAAATCGATTTCAAGAAGTACAGGACCAGGCTCAAGACATTTCCTATTGTAAACCAAAACTCATTAAACAACGCCCAACGGATCATGCGATTAAACGGACGAATCTTATCCACATGGGGGTAGCGTTGTTTGATCTTCAGGACGAATTCCACGAAGAAGTGGGAACCGAACGGCAGATTCAAAATCGGCTCAGCCAAATTCTTCTTGAGGAAGAACTTCCGCGGGTCCAGACGGTTCGCCGCTTCGTGCATATGGCCGTGTTCAATGTGCACGCCGTCAAAGAAGTAAACCAGGTTTTTATATCGAATCACGAAGCTCACGGTTTCGTTCAAAAACGCGCGGCAGGAAGGCCAGAGCATGGCCTGATCGTGGTTGCCGACCACATAGGTGATCGAATTGCCCGGTTTTGAAGCAAAGTCTTTGATGGCTTTAAAAAATATCGGGTGACCGGTCACGATGCGCTTTAAAATGTCCATACAAATCGGCTCGGTGATCACAGTCAAATAGTGCCCGTGATAATCGATCTGTAGGAAATTCAAGATGTCGCCGTTCATCACCAATTCGACTTCGTAGTCGGCGAATTTACCGGTCGTATAGTAATGCAGAAATTCCGAAAACTTCTCGTCGAAGTTGAATTCTTCAAGAGAGTTGAGCTGGCCGTTCTCAAGCGTGCGTCCCACCCCGAGGTGCAAGTCACTGACCACCAATTTAATCTGCTTCTTCGGCGTGCTCATGAAACCTAGCTAGCGACAAATACGATGTTGCGGCTCTTACGTTTGCCGTAATACATAGCCTGATCCGCGATCTGAATCAAACCCGCGGCGCTCTGCGCGTGTTCGGGATACGCGGCTAGACCAATGCTCACAGTCAAATTTAGGTTATGACCTTCCACCGAGAAAGTGTGTCCTTCGACGGCTTTGCGGATGCGCTCCGCCACTTTCTTTGAGTTTTCGGCATTCGAGTTGCCCAGGAGTACGATAAATTCGTCTCCGCCATAGCGGAACAAGTAGTCACACGAACGCACTTGCGATTTCAAAATTTTGCCGAGCTCCAACAGTAGACGCGAACCGACCCAGTGACCGCGTCCGTCATTCACCATTTTAAAATAATCGATATCGAGGAAGAGCAAGCTGAACACGGCCTTATCGCGCTTATTGCGGTGAATCTCATGCTCGAGAACCATCGGCAGGTAGCGCTGGTTGTAGAGCCCAGTCACCTCATCGAGGTACGACATGTTCTTCGCTTCCATCATTTGATAGGAAAACGCGATGTATTTGACGGCGATTTCGAGATCTTCACGAAGCGCATTGTGCAGTTGCACGGGATTCGTGGCTCCCGGTAAACCCTCGAATAAGAGCATGCCGACCAGTGCGCCGTCGAACATCAATGGGTGCACATAGTCCTGCCCCATCATCTGCGGCGCCATCTTGCCCTTCGGGGCCTTGGGATAAAGCTGCGAGACTTTCTTCCACAGATGGAACAGATCAAACATGTCCTTCTTGGGCTGGCTGATCACATGGTTGCCCATGATATCCGCGGTCGAGAACGTCCACATCCAGTTTTCATCGCTGCTCTCTTGCACGCGCGCGATACCGAACGTTGAAATCCAGTGCACGGAAGCCGCTTTCGTTTTTTGCTGGCAAGCCGCAAGGGTCTTTGCCATCACGTTTTCGACTTCGAGGTTATTAAAATCGTCGTGCTTCATTTGGCCTTCCTGAGAGGAGCCGCACCGGCCTTGGGTGCTTCCTCTTCGCCTTCAAGCATCGATAGAGCCAGGCGCAATGCCTTCACCGTCCGGCGCAGCATCTCTTGCTTGTCGGTCGTGAGACGGTTGAGCTCTTGGTTCTTGGTGCGGTAGTTATTGAGTTCCAAATTCAACTGATCAATTTGCCGTTTCAGTTCCAAAATCATTTCGTCTTTGCTGCGAATCAAAGCGGCGCTCTCCATTTTGACGAGTTCGAGCCGGTTTTCGAGTTCACGCTCGCGCACGCGGATCTTTTGGATGTTGGTCGAGATACGCAGCTCAAGCTCTTCGTTCTTCTGCCGCTGGGCTTCGATATCGCGCGCCAACGCATCCTTCGAACCCGTGAGAATTTCTTTTTCCTGCTCGAACGTGCTGATCGCGTTCTGGTAATCGCTTTCGCGGCGCGAGTTGATCGCGGTCAGTTCGTCACAGCGGCGGCGCAGAGTTTCGCCGGCCGCGGCAAGTTCTTCGTTCTGCAAGCGCAGTCGCTCGATTTCTTTTTCAAATTCCAGCAAACGCTGTTGGGCGATGCGCAGATTCTCGCTCTGGGCAAGCGCGGCTTCCGTGGCGTTGGCATTCGCGCTCGAACGGAAGGCGCCGAAGCGACCCACCGAGGCGCGCACGTCACCCTTCGCCTGAGGCGCGCCTTGCACGGGATTTTGCGCGGTCTGTTGAATGCGTACGGTGCGGTCTTCGCCGGCGCCAATAGCGGTGGGCGGCGCGATGTCTTCGTCAAGGACTTCGGTGTGATGGGGATCGACCGGCAGAGTCGCATCCGCGGGCGGTTCCTCGGGCGCAATAGGATCTACGACAAGATCTTCGATCTCGATGCTCGTATCCGCCTTAGGCTTCGATTTTTTCTTGGCTTTTCCCTCGGGTGATTGTTGGACTTTCGATTCGTCGTTCAACAAATCGTCCATCAACTCGAGGGCTAAAGCTTTCCCTTTTTTCTCGCCCATTCATAGCAACTATCGGAAAAAGCTATGTTTTTGTTTAGGGAATGGCGGGCATACCGCGGGTTTTTATTAAGAAATCACTCGGCCATAGGCCAGGAGGCGCTCCTGGAGCTGATCTGGCGATACCTTAAGCAACCGGTCCAGACCGAAGTCCTGCACGGTGAAGCTGGCCAAAAGGCACCCGTTCACGCAAGCCGCACGAAAGACGTCTCGGTTCCAAGGCTGATTGGATTGAGCCAAAGTTCCCAAAAATCCGCCGGCAAACGTATCGCCGGCGCCGGTCGGATCGACGACATCGGCGATCGGAAATGCGGGCAAGATCAGATATTTCTCATCATGATACATCACAAAGCCGTACTCGCCGCGCTTGATGACGGCGCACTTCGGGCCCATTTTCAAAACTTCGCGCACGCCTTGGATGGTGTTCCAGCAGCCGGTCAGCTGTTGCAATTCGCCTTCGTTGATGAGCAAGACGTCGATGCGCTCGAGCATCCTGAGCAAATCGGCTTTCTTCGAATGAATCCAATAGTTCATTGTGTCGGCGGCCACGAGCTTCGGCTTCTTCACCTGCTCGAGCACTTGCATTTGCAAGACGGGATCGATATTCGCCAAGAACACGATATCGCTATCGCGGTATTCCACCGGAATCGCCGGATGGAAATTCTCGAATACATTCAGGTGTGTCGCGAGCGTCACCGCTTCATTCATGTCGTTTTCGTATTTGCCCGACCACGCGAAGGTTTTGCCGGGAACTTGCTGCAGGCCGCGCATATCCACGCCGCGCGATTCGATCAACTGAAGATGTTCAGGATTATAGTCGTCGCCAACCACACCGACCACGCGGACCGGTGCAAAGCGCGAAGCTGCGACGGAGAAGTAATTCGCCGAACCGCCGAGAACGCGGTCGCGATGGCCCGAAGGCGTTGAGATGGTGTCATACGCAACGCTGCCCACGACCAAAATTGAATTCATTTACTGTCTCCGTTAAAGGGTCGCCTGAGGAGCAGACTTAGGCGCCGCCGTCGTCAACTGACCGCAAGCCGCATAAATATCCCGTCCCATTGTCTTACGACGTAAAACATGCGCGCCGAGACGAATCAACTCATTTTGAAAGCGAATGATCGTGCCCTCGTCGGGACGATAAAAACCAGAGCCTGGGTGCTCATTAAACGGGATGATATTGATTTTGCACGGCACGTCTTTGGTCAAATGATAAAGATCGTGGGCGTCCTGCAAAGAATCCGTAACACCTTTGAGGAGCACGTACTCAAGCGTCACCTTGTCTCCGGTAGCCGTGCAATGATCGCGGCACGCCTGCAAGAGCTGCTCGAGCGGCCACTTCTTGTTGATCGGCATAATCTGCGAGCGGACCGTATCGTTCACGCCGTTCAAACTCACGGCCATACGCACGCCAGCTTCAGTGACTTTCGGCATCATCGGAACAATGCCTGAAGTGCTGACCGTCACGCGCTTCAGCGAAACGTTATATCCCCAGGTGTCATGAATAATATCGATCGATTTGAAAACCGCATCGGGATTGTCGAGCGGCTCGCCCATTCCCATAAACACGATATTGGTCAAGCGCACGCCGGGCGGCAGACTGCGCTGCGCCTGCACGAATTGACCGACGATTTCCCAGGTCTCGAGTTTACGCTGCAGCTTTTGTTTTCCCGTGTAGCAGAACTTGCAGGCCATATTGCAGCCGATTTCCGAAGAAATGCACAACGTCAGGCGACCTTTTGACGGAATGATCACCGCTTCTACGCTTTTGCCGCCGCCGACATCGAACAAAAACTTAGTCGTGCCGTCCACAGACTTATGCACTTTCAAGATCTCAGGCAGCGTGAAGTCGAACATCTCCGGCATCTCTTTGCGGAAGTCCTTCGACAAATTAGTCATCTTCTCAAAATCAGAAGTGTTTAGTGCGTAGATCCAGCGAAAGAGCTGCTGCGAGCGAAAGCCCTGTTTACCGTGGGCCTTAAGGGCCTCGGCGAGCTCCTTCAAAGTAAGATCAAAAAACCTCTGTTTCTGCATGGTTGAGGGGTTTAACACAGTTCGCCAGATGCCGCCAGAGGGATTGTCAAAAGTGTCGGCAGGTGTACGCGCAAATAGCGCTTGGACGGTGGGCACACCCGCGCGCCGCCGGCCAACTCGAACCTATTCGCCAGGGCCTGGTCTCCTCCCTGCACTTTCAAGCAATCATGAAAAAAGGAGCTTCCATGTCTTTGCCCAAGGCCGCCTGTGTTCTCGGATTCTCTTTATATAGTTTTACTGCCGTAGCCGGAATCGGAGCCCGCGACTTTGTGCTCCCGCGAAATGGCGGGAGCCCCGCGCAGATCGCCTCCTTTGCACAGTCCTCAAAACCCGGCGCGGCCTTCGACTATGTGACGACCGACGGCGATCATATTCCTAGCGACACTCACCTGGACACCCTGACCGCCGTCGATAGCACTCAATATCTGATACGCAAAAACGCGGCCTCCCGGTCCGAAGCCGCGCAATGGCTGATTATCCCCGTCCGCCACAATCTCTTAAATCCCGGTTACCGCAATGCCCTCGTAGGCTATGACTTTGCACCGGTCCCCGGTTACAGCCGCGTGATTCCCGCCAACTTGCTGTGGAATTCAGGCGTCAAATTCGTAGAGGCCAAGGACCTCGTCAGTGAAATTCAAACCGCGCCTGACGGCGTGCAGGTTGAGCTGCCTATGAGCGCCGTAGTGAAACTCGGAGACGAGGCCAATGCGTCCTATGATTTTTCCCAGCTTGAGCAAATCGTCACTGAACTTCAAAAACGCCCCAACTACCTCAACACCACGTTCGCCCGAAAGTACGCTCCCATTCTGAAAACTATAATTAACACATCTCCGGGATCGGAGAAGGTCGTGAGTCTGCTGGAGCGCCCGATGAAACCGAGTCTCGAGATGAATGTCGATCCTGTAGAAGCCAGCCGCCGCGCCGTTAAAGACGTAACGGTGGGACGTTAAGCCATGAGGAGGCCGCAAATGAAAATCTTGCTCTTCGCCGTCCTGGCATTCTCCTTCGCGGCGCACGCTCAAGAAGATGCCGATTTGAGAGATCAAATTGTAGACGGCGCCTACTACTCAAACGCCGACCATGGCTTCATTCGTGTCGAACGTCCGATCTTTGAAGGCCGCATGACAGAATGGGGTGCGCGCGGAGATATCCGTGTCACTTCGGACGGCAATCGAATTGACGGGATCGCCGGCCTGCGGTTGGAGAACAAGCCTTCGTCTAAATACTTGGTCTTTGAGTACCCCGCGAGCCGCGAGGAAACGCCGCAGGTGCGGGTGACCCGCATCACGCAAGAACTCTATCGCGAGGGACAGTTGGTCGGATACGAAGTGGCTTCGCCTATTCGGCTCAAGAACCGCAGCCTTCCGCGCAAAGTGGTTTCCTTGAAAGAGCTCAAGGCCTCCGTCGATCTCGACGGCCACTTCGGGACTTTCGCTAAGGATCACATCGCCGGCGAAATAAAAAATCTTGGCGGAAATCTCGAAGTTGAAATGGCGCAGCCGGATCTGATCCTCTTACACAGCGAAGCTGATCGCGCTCAGGACTTCACTCATGAAAAGTCCGTGCTGACGTCACTCAGCCAGCGGAGCAACTTCACCGGCACGGAGACCTACCGCAGTTTGGATCTCATTCGGCGCATGGCCAACGATAGCAAACTGGAAGGCTCCAAAGATGTCGGCAATTTACTAAATCATGCCTTGGATACAAAAGCGGATGTGCACGCTCTCGATGTGGCTCATCCCCTGCCTAGAGAGAGAGTTGAGGTCTTACGCTAATGAAAAAGATTTACTTACTCACAGCCGTTCTCGCATTCGTCGGCGGATTTGTCGTCGCCAGTTACGCCTACGCGAAAGACTCCTCTCAAGATCCGGAAGCCACTTTCAAAGTGAAGCAGTCCGACTTCTTCCTGGTTCACACCGTGACGGGAGAAGCCCGCGACCGCAACGGCGCCCGCGACTCGCGCACTGACGTCTACATTTACCGCCTCACGAATAAAGTTGTGGATAGGTTGACGGGCGATCTCGTCGGCTTTGAAGTCATCACCAACACGGGAGAGACAAAAATCATTCCTTCCCGCAATTTGGCCAACTATAAACTTGTCCGCACGCAAAACCTCGCCGGGGCGATTAAGGATCTGCCTAAAGAAAATTTTGTCGAGCCGTCATGGGGTACCTTTCTCCAGAGTCTCGCCGAGGGCCAAGCCGATCCCGACCATGACTTAACGGCGTTCCGCAAGATCTACAAGAGCATTACCGAGCGCGCGAACTTCACCGAGACCTATTTCGCGCAACAACTCGAGGGCCGCACGGTCGAAGTGCTCGACCAATCCAATGCCGCCAAAACCGAATTGGAGAAACTGCGCGCGGAAGCGCAACCGAAGCCCATTGGTGCCCCTGCCGAATTCAAGGACCTCGGCCGCTCGCGCGCCAAAGATGTCCTGATTGCCCGTTAGCCTGTCTAAATCCTAGACGGCCGATCGCCGGTTTGGTCTCTCCCACACACTTTCGATCTCATTGCGCACAAATAGGCCCTCGTAAGGGCCTTGGCTTGCATTTTTTTGAAGGCGTGAAGCCCTTCGCCCGCCTACTCATTTTGTTTATGGTTTTCTCTCTGGGCCTCGGCGCCTTCGCCCGAGACGCGGCGCTGGATCAACAAATCGAACGCCATGTCGATAAAGAGTTCGCGGACCTCAATAGGCCCTATGTCGATCTTATCGTTCCTGAGGATGCCAAAGACTCCCACCTGAGGGGCACCGTTGTCAGCATGCTCGGCATGGCCGTGATTGCGGGAGTCGGCGCCTACCGCGAAGCCGAAAAGATCGCTCAAATCCGGGGCCAACCGATCACCAAGCAGGAAAAAGAAGACCTCATCAAAGGCGTCACCAATGGCGTCGTCGGTCCGGCCAGCCTCGTGTCGTTCGGTGCCGGCGATCTCGCCGCCAAAACGGCCGCTCCCCTCACCGACTCTCTGAAGTCCCCGCACGGTTCTGCCCTCGTGAATTTGAGTCCCGCGGAAGCCGCCGCGGCCCGCGCGATTGTTGCCGCCAGCGTCTCGAACATCGTCATGCAGGCGGGAATGGTGACCACTGACAAGTTGATCGATGCCTCCATGGACACTTTGACTCCCGATGAACAAGACAAAGCCCGCAAATGGCTCGTGAACATTGCCAAGGGCCAGTTGAAAGTGCTGAGCGGCAACCCGGTAGAGGGCGTCAAACTCGAAGATCAAGGATTTCAGGGCGCCGGTCTTTTTCTGAAAGGCGCTTCGACCGTCGCCATCGCCGACTTCGATGGCGCTTGGTACGGCGATACGACTGGCGACAAAGTCAAAAATGTCTACGGCCGGGTCGTTCACAATGAAAGACGTAACCTCTGGCTCTACGACACCTGGCGCGAAGGCATTATGACCGGAAAATTCGACACGAACACGGCCGCGATGACGGCGGGCGCACTGGCTGGCGGTTCGGTCGGAGGCGTTTGGGGCGGCGTTGGAGGGAGCTTGGCGGGTCTCGCTCTCAACTCAGAGGTCACACCTGACTGGGTGAATGAAAAACTCGATGAAAAGAACCTCCTCGTGCGCAAGAACACAATTCGCAACGGCGCGCTTAAATGGTGCATGGGCCGCATAAGCGCGAATGTGCGTTTGGCAGATAACCACAATCAGACGATTTCCAAAGACAAAATGACGACTTACCTCGACGATTGCGCCGATGCCCGCCAGAACTACACTACGATTATTTTGGATCAACTCTCAGCGGCTTACAAAAAATCGGTGATCGCTTCGAAACGCGAGGAGGCCGCGAAGGCCGCTCACCACGACACTGACGCCGCGGACCAACATGCGATCGCCGTTCAGGCGCGCGACGAATTCGACAAGCGAATGCGCGAGTTCCATGACTTCTACAATGAGCAAAAGGCCGCACTGCAGGCGATAAGAGATCAGACGAAACTGGAAGACAGCCGCAAATGGCTCAATGATGAGTTAGACCGCCTCACGCGTGTCGATAAATACTTCGGCGAAGTGCTCAAGAACATCCCGGCCGACGAATGGTCCTGCAAAGTATTGATGGCTTCGTCGATGCGCGGATTCCTTGAGACCTCATGGCTCAAACCTCACACGAAACTTGTGATTCAAGAACCCGATTCGTCCACCGACCCCGTTTTGCAAATTCAAAATAACTCGAAAGCGTCACAATAAATTAAGGAGCATTTATGAAAACCAAACTCGTCCTCGCCTCGCTCATGTTCACGCTTACGGCTCACGCCGGCCCGCTTTATCCCACTGTCCCGTTCCTCCATAATGGAAGCATTTATCAGGTCACAGTCCACAGCGAAAATGAAGGATGGGCCATTCTTTCGAACGGTGCCCATGCCTTTATGGCGGATTATCACGATACGTGGAATTACAACAACTACAAACAGCTCGACTACACTTACAGCGAAGACAGCTATGTCCTTAAAAAAATTAAAGGCAACCGCAGCACTCCCGCGCGTTGGGAAATCTCCAGAATTCGCCGCACGTTCTCCCTCGGCAAACAAGCGATCGGCGTTGAAATCATCAACGATGGCGAATCCCAATCTACCTTCACACAGAAGGAACTCTCTGCAGAAAATGCGATACAAGTCAGCCACGACGAACTGCTCAAGGAACTCAAAAACGCACCGGCGGGAACTGAAATTGTTCTCGATAAGACTTCAGAAGCGAACATGAAGCATGAAGCAGGCCGCTATGAAGCTGCAAATAACCGCTGGTCTTCGCTTGAAGACGCGATCGACGCATCCAAAGGCGCGCTGTCTCCCAAGAAGCTCGCGACCATAGATATTGTCGACGGCGTTAAAATCGTCCGCGAGATCGGTGAAACGCACGGCCGCAGCGCTGCGGAACGCTAACCCTAGACATTATTCCGCCACGGCCAGAAGATCTCCCCCTCAGGGAGGTCTTTATGGTCAAGATGGACATCGTTTACACCGGTCAATTGCACTGCGAACTCACCCACGGACCTTCTGGAACCCGAATTCAAACCGATGCCCCGAAAGACAATATGGGAAAAGGCGAGGCTTTTTCGCCTACCGATTTGCTCGGAGCCGCGCTTGGCAGCTGTATCCTGACAACGATGGGCATAGTCGCTCAGCGCGACGGAATTGATTTCGCCAACGCCCGCGCCACCGTCGAAAAAGAAATGAACCCGAATCCCCGTCGCGTCGCGAAGCTTACCGTCAATCTCACTCTGCCGAAATCGCTCACGCCAGAACAGCGTAAGAAACTGGAGCACGCGGCCGGCGCCTGCCCGGTTCATAAAAGTCTCCACCCTGACGTTCAGATGCCGATGACATTCGAATACGTTTAGTCGTTGTCAAACCCCTGAACAGCCCGTACCCAAAAAGCGCGTCCTGCCGATATGTAAAGGTCAAACGCATTCCATTCGCTTTGACCGGTCTTCGCCTTGCAAAAGCTTTGGGGGAGCCCTTCTTCGCAGGAGTAGATATGAAAACCGCTCTGTTGATCCTGACCCTGGCCTTCGCTACGACCGCCTATGCAGGCAATACCGTAAACGAACACGATTACTTTATGCTCGACGGACATTCGGTCCAAGTGCAGTCCATCGGCTTTGATGGCTCAGTCACACTCACGACAGGCGAACCGACGACCGTTAAGGTTCTCAGCGAATCGCAAAAGCTCAAACGCGCCCCGATTACTAGAGGCAATGCCACAACGGACCTTTACCTGCTTCGCACCATGGACCCTCCGGGATACCCGAGCCATAACTATCGCGCGGATGCCAAACCGATCTTGCAAGTGGCGAGGGTCTCCGCCCTGCTTCTCGACGAGAATCGCAATATTATCAGTTACGAGTTGGACGGCAATACCGGCAAGCTTGTTGACCTAAAGGAAACGGCTTCACGCCCCGTTAACGCCCGCGACGCCTTGAAACAAGTTCGCGCGAGCAAGGGCACTAAGGAAGTTCAATTGAAAACGGTGAGCACCGTGTTCGCACTTTCCAACGACTTGCCCGGCGAATTCGGTCAGTCCGTGCCCGGGAATGACCCGCGCGCAGTCCTCTTGAATGAAATCAACGGCATCAACGCAGGCATCACTGCCGCTGACGAAGCCAAATTCAAAGCCGTTGAAAGATCAGCTACCGACATTCACGAAGCCACCCGCGTGCAACTCGAAGAGCGCGCCACGGCAGAACGCTAATTGAGGAGAATGTATATGAAATATCTTGCTTTAGTTATCTTGCTAACAAGTGCTCTGACGGCCCACGCTCAGGAAGAAGTAAAACCGGGTCAACTCCGGGTGGTCGCTTCCGGCGCAGTGAGAATTGCCAGCGTCAATGGTTCGCAAGTCGTCACCACGGACGGCTACCATTATGACATTTCGCAAATTCGCGAAATGGCTTACGCATACCCCTCTGATCAAGTCTTGGTTCGTCATTGGGACAATGGAATGGAACGCAGCCGCACACGCCAGATGCAGGTCGAGCGAATTAAGAATGTGATTAGAGATTCTGAAGGTCACGTGATCGACTATGAATTGGCAACCGATCCGGGAATGCGATCGTTCATCGACCCCGTCACCGCTCGCGTCAACAAAGGCGCGGCTCGCGGCGAAGTGCTTCCGGCCGATAAAGTGGCGAGCCGCATTCGCAATGCGGGACGTGACATTGAAGTGCATATTGCCGACGCAACCCGCGAGCAAATGTTCGCTGAAGCGAAGGCTTCGGGAGATGTCACGGCCTTAGAAAATATTCTGTCTGCGGAAGCAGGCCGCGACAATTGGCTTGAAGTCCGCGATTCCGGCTCCGCTCTGAAAGACTTGGGCCGCGTCAAGGCTCTCCCTAATGGGAACCGCTTGGCGACTTATCTCGAGGAGCGACTCACTGTCCACGACGTGAAGTTGGGAGCCCCGGAAATCAGAGAGATCATTGAGCATGCGGCCGACGGCGCCGCGAGACGCTAGTTCTCCGTCAGAATCTTAATATAATCCAGGAACTCACGGCGCGTGCACGGCACGCAGCCGATCTTACCGACAACGACGCCGGCGGCGACATTTCCAAACACACAAGCTTCGGGCAAAGTAAATCCACCGACAACCGCCAGCGCTAAGGCGGCGATGACCGTGTCACCGGCGCCCGTCACGTCAAACACCTGACGCGCGAACGTGGGCATGTGCACGGCCTCTTTGGCATTGATTAACGTCATTCCCTCTTTTCCACGGGTGATGACGACATTGTCGACTTTCATGCGCTCGCGGAGCGCCGTGCCCACTTCCAAAATAAAATTCGGATTCTCGCGCAGCTCATTGTAATCGAGACCGCTCAGCGCCACCGCTTCATCGCGATTCGGAGTCATGAGATCCGCCCCGCTATAAAACGTCGCGGGGGTCGTGCGATTCGGATCCACAAATACTTTTTTGCCGGCAGCATGGCTGGCAGCGATGATGGCCTGTAACGAAGACTCGCTCAAAGCGCCCTTCGCATAATCTTCAATGATCACGCCATCGGCCTTAGGGAGAAGCGATTTTACTTTGTCGATCAATCGCTTTTCGACCTCAGCCGATAGATATTTCTTATGCTCGAAGTCCACGCGGACGATATGGTGGTGGCCCGACATAACCCGCAGCTTGCGCGTCGTCGGCCGCGAGGGATCCACAATCAGGTGTTCCGGCGAAACATCGGCGGACTTCAACATTCCCCGAAATGTATCGGCGGCGCTATCTTGTCCGACCACTCCGACCATCAAGGCTTCCCCGCCTAACGAGGCCACGTTCTGCGCCACATTGGCCGTAAGGCCCAAGCGCTGGTCCTCGCTCTGCACTTCCAGCACCGGCACCGGCGCCTCGGGGCTGATTCGGCGCACATCGCCGAGGACATATTCGTCGATTCCCACGTCGCCAACGACGATTAGACGGCCTTTGGGGAGCGTTTCCATACGTCGCGGGAACGATTTGAGCAGCGTTTGGAGCTGGGCTTTTTCAATACTGGATTCGTGCATAGAGATTTAAGGAGTAGCACACCTCGCGTCTGCCCTGGCAGTGTTACGTCGCGCGTCGAGGGTCGACGACCGGAGTAAGCTTAGCTAGATTCAAAATTCTCAGTTTTTTCTCATGCTTAGGAGTGTCTAATGGAAGCTCTAACTGGTGGAGCCCTTTACCAGAATACGATGAAGATTGTCGAAGATGCGGGCAAATTAGTTTCGTTGAGCCCGAACACGATTGAACGTTTGAAGTATCCGCGCCGCACGCTCGTCGTTTCGGTGCCCGTGAAAATGGACGACGGTCGCGTAAAAGTGTTTACCGGCTACCGCGTGCAACACAATCAAACGCTGGGGCCGTTCAAAGGCGGAATTCGTTATCACCACCAAGTCGATCTTTCTGAAGTCGCCGCTCTCGCGTCGCTGATGACATTTAAAAATTCGCTGATGAATCTTCCACTCGGCGGCGCCAAAGGCGGCGTGCAAGTGGACCCGAATAAACTCTCGAAAGCGGAGCTCGAGTCACTCACCCGCCGCTTCACTTCTGAAATCTCGCCGTTCATCGGCCCTGATAAAGACATTCCCGCTCCCGATATGGGAACCGATTCGCAAACGATGGCGTGGATGCTCGACACCTTTTCTTTGGAGTCGGGTTTCAGTCAAACAGGCGTGGTCACCGGTAAGCCGATCGAAATCGGCGGCTCGCTCGGCCGTGAAGCCGCAACGGGTCTCGGCGTGATCTACGCGACGGAAAAAGCGCTCGAAAAACGCAACAAGCGTTTGAGCGACGCCTCGCTCGCGATCCAAGGTTTCGGTAAAGTGGGTATGTACGCCGCGATCGAAGGCTACGCGAAGGGCGCCAAAGTGGTTGCGGTCAGCGACGTCACCGGCGCGCTTTACAACGAGCGCGGCATCAACATCGCCGAACTCTCGCGCTACGTGAAAGAAAAGAAAGTCATCAAAGATTTCCCGGACGCAAAAGCCATTAGCGGCGAAGAGCTGCTGTATCTTGACGTCGACGTGCTCGCTCCCTGCGCGCTCGAGGGCGTCATCCATGGCGGCAATGCGAAGAACGTCAAAGCCAAGATCATCATCGAAGGCGCGAACGGTCCCACGACTCGTGAAGCCGACGAAATCCTCGACAGCAAAGGCATCCTTGTCGTTCCCGACATTCTCGCGAATGGCGGCGGCGTCGTTGTGTCGTACTTCGAGTGGGTACAAGATATTTCCTGGCTCTTCTGGACCGAAGACGAAGTCCGCAACAAACTTCGCGAAGTCATCTACAAGTCATTCGATAAAGTGTGGCTGATGTGCGAAGGCTACAAGGTAAATATGCGGACCGGTGCGATGGCGACTTCGCTCTTGCGCCTTGAGCGCGCGATGAAGCTCCGGGGTCAGGCCTGGTAATGGGAGTTAAGCCTTGGTTATGGCTGTCTCCCTCACTGGCGCATAAAGTAACTCCCACGATTCTGCGCTCCTTAAATCTATTGGCGCATAATGACCCACCCGAGTGGAAATCACTCGAGTGGCGGGGAATTCACTTCCCCAATCGCTTGGGAATCGCCGGCGGTGTAGATAAGAATGCCGAAAATTTAAAAGCGTGGCGCGGACTCGGCGCAGGGTTTATTGAACTCGGCACGGTCACGCCTCAACCGCAGAAGGGCAATACGCCGCCCGTGTTGGACCGCGACGTCGCGAACGGCGCGCTGTGGAACCGCTTGGGCTTTCCGTCGGAAGGCGTGCGCAAAGTAAAAACGCGCCTCAAGGAACTCAAACGCCCGTTCGCTGTTCCGCTCTTCGCCAACATTGGCAAAAACGCTTCGACTCCGCTCGATCAAGCGCACTCCGACTACATTCAGTTGCTGGTGGAACTGCGTGGGTTGGTGGATGCGTTCGTGATTAATATCTCGTCTCCGAACACCAAGGGTCTTCGCGAATTATTAAAAACTGAGAAATTGCGCGATTTTCTGACGCCCATCATGGAGTCCCTGCCCGCCGATCACGAGCCGATTTTGCTGAAATTGAGCCCCGATCTGGAAGATGACGAGCTCGAACGCGCCCTGAGTATCTCACATGAGCTAGGTATCGACGGCTGGATTTTGACCAATACCTCCCAAGGCCTGCGCGAAGGCCTGAATTTTCCAAAAGAAGGCGGCGTTTCAGGCCGTCCCCTGGCCGGTTTAAGCAAAGAGTTTTTGCAAAAGGCGCTCGGGCTGCTAGGCTCAAAACGTGAGGGCAAGCTTGTGATCAGCGTCGGCGGCGTGATGAGCTCCGACGATGTCGAAGAGCGGCTCCAACTCGGCGCCGATCTCGTGCAGGTTTACTCGGCACTGATTTTTGAAGGTCCCATGTTTTTTAAGAAGGTAGCGCGCGCGCAATGCCGGCAAGTGTAAAGAACATTAAAAAGCGCAATGTCTGGATTCCCGTCGTGGCCGGACTGATTCGCCGTCAGGGCAAAGTGCTGGTGGGCCAGCGCCCCGAGGGCGCGTCTTTGGCACGCACCTGGGAATTTCCCGGCGGCAAAATCGAGCTCGGCGAGAGCCCGGAAGAAGCTTTGGCGCGCGAACTCAGCGAGGAGCTGGGTATCGAGGCCGAGATCGGACCCTTGAAATTCGCCGCGAGCCACACGTACGGCAAAACCGGCATCTTGTTTTTATTTTTTGAAGTGAAGTTCTGGAAGGGTCAAATCAAGACCCAACAACATCTCGATCTCAAATGGGTTTCTCCGAAAGAATTGGGCGGCCTCGAATTGCCTGAGGCCAACAGCAAATTCCTTAACCAAATCCTCGAAGTCCTCTAATCTTCATGGCACGCCTCCTGATTCTCACAGACCGTACGCCTTTGGATTCCGATTGGAAAGGCGCTTTGGTCTGGAAAATCATCCTCTCACTGAGTGAAAGTCAGCACGAAGTCTTAGTCGCGACCACCTGCGATCTTGAGTCGATCGAAGTTCAGCACCCGCGCTTGACCGTCGTAAAGCCGGTGACTTCGTGGCGCGTAGATCAGTTGCCGAAGCTCGTGAAGCTCTTGCTGACGTATCAACCGCAAATCGTGCACGCGTTCGGCTTGCAGACCGAAAACCTCTGGCCGCCACTGTCTCTTTGGCCGATGTTCGCGGGAATGTGCGCCGTGATGCCGGGAGTGAAGCGCTTCTCGACTCTATTCGACGCGCGCGATTGCGGAACGGCGTCTATGGCTTGGCACAAACAGGCCACACGGCTGACCGTATTTAACGATGCCGCCAGCAAATCTTTGTCGCATCTTGTAGAGCGTCCGCTGGAATCGGTGCCTCTCGATCTTGAAGTCAGTGTGAGCCCCGAGCAGTCCGATGAGGCGCCACTGGTGCTTGTGCCCGCGAACGTGAGCGAATGGGAACACCCGATTCACGGCTTAGTGCATATCCGTGACCACTTGAACCGCCACCCGGCGACGAATTTTAAAATTGTCGGTGGCTGGGGCGATTGGCCGCCGTCTAAACGTAAAGAGGGCTGGCAAATCTTGGAAGCGGTGGCCTCGCGCGTGCATATGTGTGAGCCTGTGTCGTACGCGACTTTCGTCGACATGTTGGCGAGCGCGGATTCGCTGTGGCTCGAACCGCTGCACCGCGAATCTTGGAAATTTTATCTGTCGTCAGGCTTGGCTGAACATCTCAAAAAACGCGTATACGTTTCAAGTCCCGCACGCGTGTCTGCCGCTGTTGGCAGTACCGCGAATTCGCTATCTCGCCTTTACAACATATAATAAACTGATTCGGCATGTTCTTCCGCCGTCAACAACCTGATTCCACCCAGAAGCTCAACATCTGCCTGGTGTCGACGCATTTTCCGCTGGCCAATACGGCCGGAGAAATCAGTTTTCTGTGGCCGATCGCGCGCGGGCTCGTGCGCCAAGGCCACACCGTGACGGTTCTCGCGTGGCGCAACAAACGCCGTATCGATTTTGTCGAACGCGATGGCGTTAAAGCCATGTTTCTCGGCGAGAGCATAGGCGCGGTTTTAGAAAATTTCCCGCAAATGGTGCTTAAGAAATTCCAGCAGCTGCACCAACAAACTCCGTTCCACCTCGTGCACAGTCTCGATGCCACCGGCCGCGAGATCGCCCGGCGCCGCAAAGATCTCGGCGTCGCCGTTGTGTACGATGTTGACGCCACTCATATGGCACAGATGTATTCGATTCTCGGAATGTCGCAGGAGTCGTTGGGAAGTTTGATCAAAATGAGTGTGGCGGTCGCGTACAATTTCCTCAAGTCCTACTATAAATATGACCGCCGCTTGTTAAAAACCGCCGACGCCGTCTTCGTGCACAGCCCCCAGCAGCGGGTGGTCCTCGAGCGCTACTACGTGTACCCCGACCAGCGGATTTTCACCGTGCCCTTCGGCATTGAGGTTGAAGATCTCTCGCCGCGCGAAAAATCCGCAGAACTTGCTAAAAAATTGAACTTGCCGACCAACGCGCAGACGGTGGTGACGGTCACCGACATGACCGAATTCGGCGAGATGAAGAATCTGCTGTGGGCGTTTGAGCGCGTCGCGATCAAAAAACCGCTCGCGCGGCTGATTATTGTCGGCCATGGCCTGCTTAAGAAGGAAATCGAGTTTGAAGTACTGCATTTGGCGCTCGGCAGCCGAGTGATCTTCGCCGGCGACGTGGCCAGTTCGGCCCTCACCGATTACATCGCCCTGTCTGATATATTTGTAAACCTGAGTGCGCGGTCGAGCGGGGTCGAACAGAGCTTGCTCGAGGCCATGGCTCAAAAAAAGGTCATCGTCGGCTCCGAAGTCAGCCCCCTCGCCAACGTGGTGGAAGACGGGGTTGATGGCTTTTTGATCCGGCCGGCGGACACCTTTACTTTAGCCGAGCTGCTTTTACAGGTGTTTAATGGTCAGGTTTCGGCCAGTACCATGGGGGAAGCCGCTCGCCAAAAGGTTTTGAACCTGTTTGACAGCGAAAAAATGCTCGCGCAAACCCTTTTGGCCTACCGGCAGGCCCGCAGCCGCTTTGTCACGGCGCACAGACCTCTATTTTCTCTAGCAAGGCCTCTACGTTCTCAATAGAATGTAACTAATTTCAATAACTTGAGATGGTGGAACACCGAGTATGACAAAAGCAGATTTGATCAATCTCATCGCTGAAAAGTCGAATATCACCCGAGTCAAAGCGGAGACCGTGGTCAACACGATTTTTGACTCTATGGTCGAGGCTTTAATGCGCAATGATCGAATCGAAATCCGCGGCTTCGGCTCATTCGTGAACCGCGACTACGGCGCTTACAAGGGACGCAACCCCCGCACGGGCGAAGTTATTGAAGTGAATGAGAAAAAACTGCCGTTTTTCAAAGTCGGCAAAGAGCTCAAAGAAGATATCAATAACGGTGACTGATAGCCCCGCGCCAAGGCGGAGCTACCGTTAAATCCTAGAACAAAAGATTACTTAGCTGCTGCAGTCGCGATGTACATCCACGCGCCGAGCAATTTTCCCCAGCGGCCCATGTTCGCGTCACTCGTGATATCGCCTGTGTCTTGTTCGTCATCACCGAGAACTTGGCCTTCATGTTCCTTTAGGATCGTATGATCGATCGAGAGCAAATCGCCGGCGACAGTGGTGTGGTAGGTGTATTGATCGATTGTCCAGTTGCCTTGTCCATCCGTTTGCCAGTCTTCATCGACGGCCGAAACGTCTGTGATAATCGCTTTGTTGGCGCGATCGTAATTCACGAGCGTAGAAATATAAGAAGCATGGTGGCTTAGCGATTTGTCCGACGGATTGATCACCGTCAAATAATGGAGTTCACCGGCTTCGATGTCCTGAACGGTGCCTTCCGCCATAATTTTGTTAACGAGCGTATCCCAGGCGGCTTTGTTAAATCCCGGCGGCGTATTGGCCGCGAAAGCATTGATTGAGAGCAAAAATCCGAGAGCAATTACGATGGAACGCATTCTATCCCCCTATAGTGGTCTTTGGTTGTCGGCATCTAAGGCGGCCTGATCACTCTCGTCAAAGTGTTTATATCGCTTATGAATATTTTTTGGTGTCATTCGCGTCGCGCTTATTGGGGGTATAAGCGCGGACGGCAAGTGAGCCCCGCGCCGGGCTAACCTCAGGCCACCGACTATCCGAACAAGTCCTCGGACGTGAACAAGCTCAGCTCACGGATCTCGGACACACCGTAAATCGCCATAAACAAGCGCTCCACTCCGAGCGCAATCCCCCCCGTCGGCGGCATTCCCGAGCGGAGGGCCGCGATCAGCGCCGGATCATCCGGAACTTCGGATGTCCCCAAGCGCCGGCGTTCGGATTTTTCCTCAGCCCAGCGGCGCTCTTGCTCGGCCGGATCATTCACTTCGTTGAACGCGTTCGCGATCTCTAATCCATTCCAGTAGAACTCAAAACGGTCCGCCCATCCGTCCGGCGTGAGCCGCGCCAACGCCGCCATCGATGGTGGAAAATCCCGGACAACAAGCGGTCCGAACTCCGGAAAGCGCGGCTCCAAGCGATCGATCAGCACGCGGTGAAATAAATCGTTGAAGCTGTCCGACTCCTGGAAATAGAGTCCGAGGCGCGTACACAACGTCCGCATCTCGTCCCGCGAGGTGTCTGGCCGAAATTCGAACTCCAGAATTTCACGAAACAGATCCGCAAAGCGGACAACCCGCAAGTCGGGCGCCCGACTGGACGTCCGCCCCTCGGACGTCCGCCCTTGGGACGCCCGCGCCCCGACCGCCGCGACCAATGCCCGCAGATCGATTAAGATCATCTCAAGATCGGCAAACCCTCGATACCACTCGAGCATATGAAATTCATTCTCATGATGCGGAGAAAATTCCCCGCGGCGGAAACATCTTTTTATTTCAAAAATATCCGTCCATCCGCGGGTCAAAGCCTTCTTCAAATGGATCTCAGGGCTGGTCGGTAAATAGGCCGTGACGGAGTCGCGCCCGCGAGTCACAGACACAGCAAACGGCTCGAGCGAAGGCTCTAGTCCCGGGCAGGTCACCAAAGTCGGAGTAGACATTTCGCAAAGTCCCCGTTCCAAGAAAAACGCGCGCACCGTGCGTATAAATTCGGCAAATTGAGCGGCCTTCGCCCCATGCGCGCACACCTGCTCACGTTCCGTGCGAACGGCAATCTCCATTTTATCGCATTCCATACTCGACAAGTCGGGCGCCCGACTGACTGAAACGAGGACTTGGTCACCGTCTCTCGCCTCTGAAAAAAGGCCTTCGCGGCCCACAAGCTCCACGCGCTCGAACGCATCGCTCAAAAAACAGCGCGCGCCTTCACGCCAAAACCAGCCGCCCACGCGAAACGGTGGACTCGGTCGCAAATGCCTCAGACGTGCGAGTGAATAGTCGCTCATGACGCATTTGGCTAGCACGGCTTTGTAAGCCTGTCAAAGCTGGTCCAGCTGACTTGACTTTG
>Ga0265338_10002282_pt1 | contig 29231 bp, 31 predicted proteins | sample 42126metaG_FD_193579 | JGI IMG/M metagenome (GOLD analysis project Ga0265338, IMG submission 193579) | Rhizosphere microbial communities from Carex aquatilis grown in University of Washington, Seatle, WA, United States - 4-21-26 metaG | ecosystem: Host-associated > Plants > Roots > Rhizosphere...
GAAAGCGAGAGGCCAAAGGCCGCGAGCCCCCCGACGTTCCGCAGGAACAAGCCCCCGCTACCGTATAAGTAAAAACCGGAGCCCATCCCGAATCTCCGTAGGCTGATAGAGCTCCACAGTCCCCCAAGAATTCATCACCACAATATCTCGCATCAGCGGCCCTTCCCAAACCATGCCTACGGCCGCGACGGCATGACCGACGCGCGTGAGGTTCATGGCGAAGTCCTTCACCATGCTCTCGTCGGGCATTTGGCCGTCGTTGATGCGCTCCAGGATTTCCATACCGATGCGCCCCCGTTGCCGACTGTCCAGAAAAAGCTGAACCAATCCGCGCCGAACGTAAGGCTGAAGGTCAGAGTGTTTCGCCTCGAACTCACTTCCCCAAACCGCAGAAGTGACCAAGTGGGGGCGCTGCAGGGTATATGTGCCGCCGATCACCGCCGTTCCTCCATTTTGAATATGCTCAATCATTTCGAGTGCGGACCGCGACTTGCGCGTGGAGAGATCGGAGCCCTTTAGGTCCGCCGACAAATTTGCCATCGCGCGCACGCGGGAGTTCAATTCCGCGAAGTTACGGAAATTGGTGATGAGTGAAATCTTCGGCTTGTCGCCCGGCGAATATCCATTCGGCCAAGTCGCTTCGTACGTCTTCTGAAGGAATTGGCGGATCACTTCAAAATAAGAATACTGTTGCAGACTTTCATCTGTCTCCACGTCGGAGCCGTTATAGGGAAGCGGTTCCAGTCCGCGCCGCTCGCGTGCCGCATTGGCGGCCATCACTTGCGCGCACACATTGCACGAACCGTCAGATTGTTTCACCATCTCCGGCAGGCGGGACTCGGCGTTCACAAGTAAAGTGGACACGAGATAACCGTTCGCGCGTGAGTTCCGCCCCTCGAGATAATATGTATTGCGGTTGCGGTCGGCAAAAACGTAATAGTCAGCGCCGCGGTCGCGGGGCATTTTCCCTATGAAGATCAGTTTTTTGATTTCAGTCTTGGGCCAGACGCGGTCGTTATCGAGCGAGCGAATGGCAACGGTTGGCTGGATTTCATATTCATGTCCGCGCGCCAATTGCTGGATAAAATAAGGGTCGCAGGCGATGGCGAACGCCCAAGCGGAGTGAAGGCAAAGGAACGCAAATATTAATTTTTTCATGCGCACGCAAATGTGCAAAGCGTACGCCAAGGCGAGTCGCAAAAAAAGAAGCTGGAACCTATTTTACTTTCGCGAGCGCTTGGTCAATGTCAGCGATGAGATCGTTGATGCTCTCGATGCCGACGCTCAAGCGCACGAGCGAATCGGTGATGCCCAGGGCTTTGCGGGTTTCCGCCGGAACCGAGGCGTGAGTCATGATCGCCGGATGATTCACCAGCGATTCGACGCCGCCCAAGCTTTCCGCGAGCGAGAAGACGCGTACGGACTCGAGGAAGGCGCGCGCTTGATCCATTCCGCCCTTCAACACCACGGTCACCATGCCGCCGAAGCCCGTCATTTGGCTCTTCGCCAATTCGTGTTGCGGGTGAATCTTAAGGCCGGGATAAATCAGCTTCTCGACTTTCGGATGCTTCACGAAGTGTTCGGCGATGGCCATGGCATTCTCGGCGTGCGCGCGCATGCGCACGGGCAGAGTTTTCAGTGAACGCAAAGCCAAGAACGAATCGAACGGCGAGGCGATCGGGCCAATGGCGTTGCTGTAGAAGAATAATTTTTCCTGCAGGGCCTTGTCGTTGACGACGATTACGCCGCCGACCACGTCGCTGTGGCCGTTGATATACTTCGTGCTCGAATGCACGACGATGTCCGCGCCGAGTTCGAGCGGCCGCTGGAAGTAAGGGCTCATGAACGTATTGTCGACGGCCACCAACACACCTTTGGCGTGGGCCTTCTTCACCAGGGCGGCGATATCGGCCAGCTTGAGCAAAGGGTTGGTCGGCGTCTCAAGCCACAATAATTTTGTGTTGGCCTTGAAGGCACCATCGAGCGATTCGGGCTTCGTCAAATCGACATAGGTAAACTCGTAGCCATTCGGCTTCAGAACTTTATCGAACAGACGGAATGTGCCGCCGTACATATCGTCACCGGCGATGACATGGTCGCCCGACTTAAACAACTGCATGGCGATCATCGTGGCCGAAAGCCCGCTCGCAAACGCGAAGCCGTACTTGCCGCTTTCCAAATTGGCGATGCAATCTTCAAAGGCCTTGCGCGTGGGATTGTGCGAGCGTGAGTATTCGTAACCTTTGTGTTTGCCCGGAGATTGCTGAACGTACGTAGACGTCAGATACACCGGCGTCATGATCGCGCCGGTCGTGGGGTCGGGCTCCTGTCCCGCATGAATCGCGCGGGTTTCAAATCCTTGCGTCTTCGACTCGCTCATTCGACAAACTCTTTTCCTTTTTCTTCGAAATGCAACGCCACCAACACTTTGTTAATGCGGTCGATCGGATCCTTGCTGTCGGGAATTCCGGCTTTAAGCATGCACTCTTCGACAATTTGTTCGCGGGGATCGTCTTTGAGAAGTTCTTCCACTAAGTCTTCCAAGATGCGCAGTTTTTCCGTAGTCATAAATGATCCTCCCGAAGGCCCAAATCATAGTCGTCGAGCACGCGAACCTCAAATGGTTTGAGCGCTAAGCGCCTTTCACCACGTTGATTTCCTGAAATCCATTCGAGATGGCAGGGACGATCGGCGTCAATCGGTAGCGAAAGCGGCGAATAACCGACGGGCCGGCCATTTAAATAGAAGTAGTGCCAGTGCTTTGTGCGTAGACGGAGGAGCGCACAAGGCTTAGTAGTCAGCTTCTGACTCGCGCTCGAATTGGCCATAAACATAAAACAAGTTATGAGAGCCAAAACGATTGGTTTGAGTGTCCAGGTCTTTTGTCGTTGCACGGTGACGGTCCGCACTTCGCGAAGCGCGGACAACTTCTCCTGCAGCTGCACAACTTTGCGGGCCAACGCCGCTTGTCTCTCCGGCAAGGGGCTTAAGTCTTGGAATTTGCGCGCGCAGGGATCTTCCGCAAGATAGGAGCGGCCGTACGCTTCTCCTCCACGCAGGAAATCCTCCACCTTACCCAGCGAATACAAATCGGCGGCCGCGGTCGCAGGCTCTCCACGTAAGCGCTCGGGTGCGGCAAACCGCGGAGTGAGGCGCGAGTTTTCCGCGCTGCTATTCGCAAGGCCGAAATCGAGTACGCGCACGCAACCTGAGCGGTCGACGAGCACGTTTTGCGGACTCAAATCGCCGTGAAAGACCTTTTGCCGGTGCAAATCGCGGAGCGCGCACTCCAGCTGCGCAACAATTTCTTGAATGTCGTCGAAGCCGAGGCCGCACGTTTGCCCGAGATGCGCGAGGGAGACGCCGTCGACGAATTCCAAAACCAGCGCGGGCCGGCCCTCCACGCGTTCAAACGAGAGAACGCGCACACAATGCGCCGAGTGGACCTTTGCCAGTGATTCAAACTCTTGTCTCCACGTGTGGACCGCGATTTCAGAATGGAGAATCTTGACTGCCACCACTTGCGCGAGACCACACGCGCGGTCACGCCGTAAGCCCTTGTAAACACACCCTTGTCCACCTTCGCCCAGAAGTTCTAAGAGCTCGAATTGAATGCTCCGGCGCCACATAAACTATCCGCAGTTCAATCTGTGGGCCAGTCGACGGCGTCTTCGCGCCGATACGCTTGAATTTGCCTGCTCAATCGGACACTCGCCGCGCACGCGGAAGACACTTGTCCGAGATCGCCGGCGTACACGTGGGCTTCGCTCGCGCGCGCGCACAGACGATCAAGCTTTGCCATCCGTGCGGGGACGGGCGCGTGGCCGAATCGAGCCTCGAGATGCGCTTGTTCGTAACAGGCCGCGGGCACGCTGTGGGTCGCGAGCTGCAAATGACACGCACTTCGCGCGATTTTCAGCGCTGTGTAGTCGGCGCGCGCTTGCTCCAGCGCCGCCGGGGATCGCGCATGCGTCATTTCGCGCAAAAATATTCGTTCAAGATCGTCCGCCCGCGCCCAAGGTCCACATAATATATAGAGAAGAAGTATCAATCCCATCGTTATCCGCCCATCTGTCGTCCGAGCTCGCGCAAAACCGGACCTAAGAGTAAGAGCAGATACGCGGGAAACTGGAAAAATAGCAAAGGAAGCAGCACTTTAAACGGCAGCGTGGCGACAAAGAGTTCGAGTTCGGCCTCCGCCGCGCTCTCGATTTCTTTTTCGAGTGCGAGTAATTGCTCCAGCGTCGGCTGGCCCGCGCATCCGCGTTCGATCAGCGTGATCAGACCTTTCTGCAAATGAGTCGGGAAGCGCGTTTCGCTGTCACTTCGCCCTTGAGAGCGCAGCGCCCACCACTCGCGCAAACTCTGTGCAAAGCGCGACGTCGCGCTCTCTAAATATAAGTGCAGCGCCTCTTTCATCGATTTGCCGGAGCTGATGCGCCAGCGCAGCTCACGCGCGACGGTCAAGAGCGGCGGACTTAAATCTTCCATCGCGTTTTCCGGGAGAGCACGTACATCACAGTCACTCCAAAGATAGACAGAGCGCCCGCCTCGAGCACGAGATCGCCGCTGTGTCTCCAGCCATAGCGGTGGAGCGTGAACACCATCAATGCAAGAAGCAGAATCAGCATCACGCCCGATTGGATTGCCGTTTGGCGTGTCGCTTGTCCGGACTTACGTCGAAACTCGGACGATTTACGCAAATACGCACGCAGGTTTTCCAATCGTGCGAGAGCGGAGTGAGGCTCGAGCTGCAGGCGTTCAAGTTCGGCGAGCACGGAAAAATGCATGAGAGCATGGTGAGATCGCGTCTGTTGTGTTGCAAAGACCGGTCTCATCAAGCTCTGAAATGCAGGAGAATGATCTTTGAGCGCCATTTCGCGCGCGGAAGTGAGTGCGGAGCCGAGGCGGAGATTTAGTATCCATCGGTCCAGAAAAAGTGGGACATCCTGCTTCAAACTGTCAATTTGCCGCCGCTCGAGCAGGAAAAGCGCGCTGACGAAGCAAAAAACACACACAAACAGCGAGACTGAACACCAAATCGGGTTGCGAGCGCCAAAAAAACTCAACATTACGCACGCGCAGACAAAACCTGTGCCAGTTTTTGTCACCACACTCGTTGAAATCAGCGCTCGCGCGCGGAAAATCTGCAAAGTTCGGATCACGAACAAGAATCCGAACGCCAACTGCAGGTACAAAAACAGTTTCACGCACACCTCACACAAGAATTAACAAGCAAAAAGTATGTTTTTTTATTTTTTGCTATTGACGGAGGTGGTCACGTGTATAAACTGATTGAGAAAGCAAAGTTTAGAAATGGCTTTGCCAACTCACCATGGAGGAGATCCAAATGGCTAAAAAGAAAAAAGCAGCTAAGAAAGCTACGAAGAAAAAAGCTACGAAAAAAGTTGCTCGCAAAAAGAAATAGTTTTTTGCAGTAATTTTTGATTGCTGAAAACCCTCGGAGAGATCCGGGGGTTTTTTATTTTCAAAGGCCGCAGATTGCAGTGACAGTTTACCGAAAACAGTAATCTGTATCAGGTAACTGACTCAGAAACCGAAACAGTTTCAGAAGCGGGAACAGTTACCCGCTACCGCAAACAGATACGGCAATCAGCTTCCGCAAACCGAATTAAAAGAGCTTTGCGCGGATTCCGTCTTCTTGCAGGAACTTGTGAATGGCCTTCGCATCAAGGGGTTCGAGGCGTTTGAGCAGATCGTTGAGGAGTTTAATTGTCTGCTGCCCTTCGGGGCCGCGCATGCCTTTCGTAAAGAACGCGCCATCATCCAATATCGTACTCAGATTCTTAACAATTTTATGAACCTCGGGATCGGCGGATGTTTTGTCGAGGGTTTTTAACATTTTGTCGAAGTTGAGGACCAATCTGTCCATCGTGTTGATCGTGTCGATGACTGAGCCTTCGTTCTTGTTCACGAATTCGAGAATCTTTCCGGCCAGCGCATAACTCTGGCTGATCAGCTGATCGATGCGCGGAGGGTCCTCACCGCGGACCACCTGACCCGACGTCAGCAGCGCTTTGTCGGCCGTGCCTGGACTAATTTCCAAAAATTTCTCGCCGATGACGCCCGCGAGGTTGATAAAATAGTGGCTGTCGGTCCGGATCGTCGGCCACGCCTCTTTGTTGACCGTCACGGTGACGATCAATTGCACTTCTTCGCCTGAATCCGGCATTTTGAAGCCGGGCATGAACTGAATCGAGCGCACTTTGCCAACTTTGATGCCCATCACGCGCACCGGAGAGCCAACTTCGATGCCGCCGGCGAAGTTGTAAGCGATCTTCAATTCGTTCGTATTCGAGAAGAAGTTGAGAGAGCCGAGCGCGAAGGCGAAACCGACCATCAATACGACCGACGCGATAAACAGTATCCCTACTTTTGTCTGTGGCTTCATCAGCACCACTCCCTCAATAAAAATGCGAGAACAAGTATGATAAGAAGAAATCCATCACAATAATAGTCACAGACGCGACCACGACGGAATTCGTCGTGGCTCTTCCCACACCTTCGGCGCCGCTTTGGCAGCGAAAGCCGAAGAAGCAACTCACCAGCGGAATCACGGCACCAAAACATCCGCCTTTAATCATCGCGAACACGAGGTCGCGATACGAAACGAAGGCGCGCATACCGGCGAGGAAGCTTCCACTCGAATAGCCGAGCTTCACTTCGGTTACTAACATAGCACAATATAAACACGCCACATTGGCAATAAGACTTACGATGATCCCACCAACCACACAGGCGATCAGACGCGGAACCACGAGAAAGCGCACCGGATCGATGCCGAGCATGCGAAGCGCATCGATTTGCTCGGTGACTTGCATCGATCCGACTTCGGCAGCGAGGCCGGCTCCTACGCGTGATGTTAACAATAGTGCGGAAACGACGACGCCAAGTTCGCGTAATATGAGGAGTGCCGCGAAACCCGGCACCAGCGCATCGTTTTGCACCACGATCTTCATATGGAATGACGACTCCATGATGGTGACCACGGCCGCGAACGACACGCAAAACAAAATGACCGGCAAACTCTGCCAGGTCACAAATTCAAGCTGCGTGAACGTATCTTTGACCCGTAATGGAGGCGTGAACGTCGCCTTGAGCGAGCGCCCGAAGTAAATCACAAAGTCCTCGACGGCCCCCGTTTGAATCATAACATCCGGCCCATAAAGAAATTCAGAACGGTGTCGCTAAAGAACGAGGTGAGCCAATCGGCCACGACGATGCCCACCATCGTCATCACCGCGGTGCTGACGACCGCTCGACCGACACCTTTGGCGCCGCCGCGGGCGGTGTAGCCCTTGAACGTGCACACGCTGGCGAGGACCAAGGCGAAGACCAGACATTTAAAAAGGCCGCTGCCGATTGAAAAGCGCGTCACGATCGTCGGAATATGGCGGATATACTCATCGGGATTGATGCCGGAAAACACCATGCCGAGCAACATACCGCCGAAGATGGACATCACCAAACCTGTCGCCAGCAAGAAGAATGAGGAAATAATGATGCCGAGGTAGCGCGGCAAGATAATTTCTTGCATGGGATTGGCGCCGAGGCAGCGGATGGCGTCGATCTGTTCCGTCACTTGCATGGTGCCGAGTTCGGCTGACGTGAACGCACCGACCTTACCGCTCAAAAGGAACGCGATAAGCAAAGGCCCGACTTCGCGCACGGTCGCGCTGCTGGCCAGGCCGCCGAGGTAGCCGATCGCGCCGAAGGCCTTAATCTGCATTGTGAATTGCACCGTCATGATCGCGCCGACGAAAAAACCGGCCATTGCGGTCGTGGGCATACTTTGCATAGTCACTTTCCAGATCTGTTCACACACGGATTCCAAAGTGCAGGGCGCGGTGAAGGCCGTGCGCACGACCTCGCGCACAAAAAGCAAGCACGCGCCGATGTCGTCGATGATACTAATGACCAGCTTCAGCACTCAGCGCCTCTCTGAGAAAGTCTTGGACCAACGGCTTTAGGCTTTTCTTCAGTTGCTCCGGCGAGCCTTGATCCACGATGTGACCCTGGTCGAGCACTAAAATATGATCGGCGATGTCGAGAGCGCATTGCATATCATGACTGACAACAATCGAGGTCGTCTTCAATTTTTTGGAAAGTTCCCGAATCAGCGTGTTGATCGCATTCGTAGTAACTGGATCTAGCCCCGTGGTCGGTTCATCAAACAGCAAATAGCGGGGATTCACCGCGACCGTACGAGCGAGACTCACGCGCTTTTGCATCCCGTACGAAATTTCCTGGGGCGTTTTGTCTTCGATTCCCTGGAGATGAACCAGTGCGAGACACTCTTTTACGCGCGCGCGCACTTGGGATTCATCGAGTTCGGGCGAGTGTTTACGCAGACCGAAGGCGACATTTTCGTAAATCGTGAGCGAGTCGAAGAGCGCCGGCTGCTGAAAGACCATGCCGCAAATCTTGCGTATCGGGTACATCTCGGTTTCCGAGAGTGGCACGACGTCTTGTCCGTCAATTATAATTTCGCCTGCGTTCGGCTTGAGGAGACCGACGACATTCTTCAACAAAACGCTCTTTCCCGTACCGGATGTGCCAAGAATAAAAAGAATCTCTCCCGCGGGAACGTCGAACGAAATGTCCTTAAGCACCTCACGGTCGCCGAAACTCTTACGCACATTGCGGAAGGAAATCATGCGTTGGCCTCGGTCAGCGGCCCTTCGAGCCGGCCGCGCACGAATTGGGCCACGCGCGGATCTGTACAGGCCAGGGTCTGTTCCTTGTTGCCGGTGACAATGATTTCACCATCGACGACCATCGCGATCCGGTCGGCCATTTGGTAGGCGCGCGCCATGTCATTGGTGACGGCGACTACAGTCGACTTGTTTTTCTTTCGAAGTTGGAGAATCAACTCCACAATCCGCCGGCTCGTGATGGGATCAAGGCCTGCCGTGGCATCGTCATAGAGCACCATTCTAGGCTCCAGCGCCAGCGCGCGGGCGATGCCTAGGCGCTTTTGCATTCCGCCAGAAATTTCATCGGGATAGAGATCGCGGGCATGGGCGATGCCGACCGCCTCCAAATATTCCCCGATGCGCTTTTGAATCACGCCCTCGGACAACGGCGTCATTTCGCGTAAAGGAAATGCGATATTTTCACCGACCGTCAGCGAGTCGAACAAGGCGTTCTTTTGAAATAACATTCCCATCTGGAACAGAAGCTGGCGTTGTCTCATCGGCGGGACTGCATGAAGATCTTGTCCCGCAACCAGGACTTGTCCTTCGGTGGGAGGCACTAATCCGGCCAAGAGCTTTAGCACTACAGTTTTGCCTGTGCCCGAAGGGCCGATCAGCACGACACACTCGCGGGGAGCGACTTCGAGACTGACCTTCCGCAGGACAGATGTGTCGCCAAACCTCATCGAAACGTCCTGTAGGGCCAGTTGAGCTGTTGCCACGCTCCATTGTACAAAAGTTCGTGAGTCGAGCAAGGAACTTGTCTATTTTAGAGAGTCTGATTGTCCTCTTTTGAACGAAAGGTCTTACCTCATGAAACACACTCGCAAAAAAATAACCGTTGTTGGAGCTGGATTCGTCGGATCGACTTGCGCCCACTGGGCTGCCGCGCGCGAGCTCGGCGACGTGGTTTTGGTCGACGTTAACGAAGGCGCCGCTAAAGGAAAAGCGCTCGACTTGTTCGAAGCTTCTCCTGTGGAACACTTCGACGCCCGCATTACGGGGACAAGCGATTACAAAGACACTGCGGGCTCGGATGTTGTCATCATCACCGCAGGCATTCCGCGCAAACCCGGCATGAGCCGCGACGACTTGCTCGCGACGAACGCCAAAATCATGAAAGACGTTTGCAAAGGCGTGAAAACATACTCACCTGAGTCGGTGGTCATCGTCGTTTCGAATCCATTGGATGCGATGGCGTACGTAGCGATGCGCGAACTCGATTTCCCGCGCGAGCGCGTGCTCGGCATGGCCGGAGTTTTGGACAGCGCCCGTTTTCGCTCGTTCATCGGTGAAGAGCTGAAATGTTCGGTGAAAGACGTTCATGCCTTCGTGCTCGGCGGTCATGGCGACACGATGGTGCCGATGCCGCGTCACTGCTCAGTCGGCGGCGTGCCGTTGACTGAAATTCTTCCGAAAGACCGTATTGACGCTCTTGTGAAGCGCACCCGCGAAGGCGGCGCTGAGATCGTTGGCCTGCTCAAAACCGGTTCGGCCTACTATGCGCCGTCGGCGAGCGCCGTGCAAATGGCGGAAGCCATCATCCGCGATCAGGGACGCGTGCTTCCGTGCGCCGCTTTGTTGCAAGGCGAATTCGGTTTGAAGAACCTCTTCGTCGGCGTGCTGTGTAAGCTCGGCGGCAAGGGTCTCGAACAAGTGATCGAAGTGAAACTGAATGACGAAGAGCGCGCGATGTTGAACCACTCGGCTAAGGCCGTGACAGAGTTAGTCGAAGCTCTCGGCAAATTGAATCTTTAAATTCCGAAAGGGGCTTTGTATGGAACCGGCTGTTGAGAAGAAAGACTACAAGGCCCCGCAAGGTTCATCCACCGACATCACTTGGACGTCCGACGATAAAAAGACGTTTGAGATCGAAGTGACGAGCGAGTGGATCACGCTCCGCAAAAAGGAAAAGCCCGCGGCGGAGATCTTTCACACTTATTATAAGATGAGCCACGCCACGGGCCCGCGCGCGGTCACGTTCGTGTTCAACGGCGGACCAGGTGCGGCTTCGGCTTATTTGCATATCGGCGGACTTGCGCCTCAGCGCGTGTTTTTCGAGAGCGACGGCAATCTGCCGCCGCCGCCTGCGAAGATTATCAATAACCCGGAAAGTTGGATCGCGTTCACCGACTTGGTGTTCGTGGACCCGATCGGAACCGGCTTCTCGCGTGTAATCGATCAAGAGCCCAAGCCTGAAAAACCCGATCCCTTGAGGACCGTCGATGAAAAAGAGTTCTTCGGCCTCAATCGCGATTTGGAGTCGCTCGGTGAATTTATCGAGCGTTTCTTGTCGAAACATAAGCTTTGGGATGTCCCTGTTGTCATCGCCGGTGAGAGCTACGGAGGTTTTCGCACCGCCAAACTCGCCCGCCGTCTGCAAGAAAAGCATGGCGTGGGCTTGACGGCAGCGATAGCGATTTCGCCGGCGCTCGAATGGTCGCTTTTGAGCCCCAACGACTACGATATTTTGCACTACGTAGATAGCTTCTGCAGCATGGCTTTGGCCGCTGCGTTTCATGGGCGCTCGCGCGTGTTTAAGAAAGGCGAGTCAATCGAAGGAATGCGTAAAACCATCGAAACATTTGCGACCTCCGAGCTGGCGCACGCCATGATCGTGGGGTCGAGCGCGGACCGCAAAGTGTTCTCGAAAGTCGGGGATTTTCTTGGATTAAGCGATGAATTCGTGCAGCGCGCGCACGGCCGCGTGGGCTTTTGGCGCTTCGGCCGCGAACTTTTGAAGGATCAGCAGAAAATTTTGGGTCTTTATGATGCGACGATCACGGCGATCGATCCGTTTCCGGACCGCGAGCCGATGGACGCGCCGGATCCCACATTGATCGGTATCGACCGCATTTTTGAGAGTGGGATTAATCACGTTTTACGCTCGCAAATCGGCGTCGAAACCGACCGCCGCTACGAAATTCTGAGCATGGACGTCAACATGGCCTGGAAGCGCGACGAGCAAAAACATGCGTTCGAAGGACCTGCCGGCGCGACCGACGATTTGCGCTGGGCCATGAGCATGAATCCGCACATGAAAGTCTTGATCTGCCACGGCTACTACGACATGGTGACGCCGTACTTCTCGTCGCACCGGTTAGTCGAGCAAATGCGCCTGCTGCCGCAGCAACGGAAGAACCTGGAGATCAAGCATTTCGGCGGCGGCCATATGTTCTACACCTGGGACGAGAGCCGCAAGGCGTTCCGCGACTGGGTCAGCGCGTTTTATATTTAATACCGTAGACCGGGCACTAAACTTGCTCTAGTTAGACCAAAATCTAACTCAAAGAGAGGGTTTATGACCTCAAAGCAATGGGTTCTGGGCGGACTTTCGACAATTTTCGTCATCGGCGTGGGTCTCACTGTCTTAGCTGACGACACCTCGACGGCATGGCCGGAATCGAGCTTTAACGAGGTGTGGAGCGTGGTCACCCAGCGTCCCGCGACCCTAACTGCGGATATCGCGGCGGACCTCGATCAATACGGAACGGCAAACAGTCCTAAGCTTCCGCACTTTTCCGGTAATCTCGATCTGTTATTGAAATTGGTTACGGGCAAAATCAAACAGGCCGGAATCACCAATATTAACGTTCATGACGACTACTTTGACCGTCTTGAAAAAGTGGTGCACGCGAATGGAACGTGCTTCCAGGGCACTTGGCAGATCACCGAAGACTCTCAGTATTCGGGTTATTTTACCAAGGGCAGCACGGGCCTGATCATCGGCCGCATTTCCGCGGCGAATCCCGAAACCGTGCGCGGCAAAGCGCGTTCTTTTGGTTTTGCGGGAAAGATCTATCCGACTCTCGACCCCAATGAGAAAGTGCGAACTGTGAATTTTATGACGTTGGACGACGTTAACGGCACGCTCGCGGATCACGTCCTTGACGAAGGCTTCTCCAATGAGCCGCGCTTGAAAATGAATGTTCTGATCCAACCGCTCAATGATGCTTTGGAACACGCCGATCTCAATCCGGCAGTTCGTCATATGTATCCGATCGCGCGCGCAGGCTTGCCTGCCGGCGTTGAGCCGACAACTCCCAAATGGATGCGCATTCACGTGGCTCCCGGCCAGCAGCTCGCGAGTGACAATGATGCGGATTTCCGCGATGAGTTGTCTCCGAAGAACTATCCGAATGGTTTGAAGTTCCTTATTCAAGTTTCAGACACGCAGAAAGATCCGTTGTCGGAAGACGGCTGGCACACGATCGGCAATATTCAGACATCTGCATTTGTCGTGAGTTATGGCTGCGATCGCCGTTTGCGCTTCAGTCACCCGCGCTTCAACGATCCGCAAGCTCCTGTGCGGTAGGCTTTACTAGAAAGACTTTCTTGGCCGTGTCGGAATTTAACCGGCGCGGCGCCATCGACATGACTTCCAATTGGTAACGGCCAGGCTTTAATTTCCCTAAATCCCATTCGGCCTTTTCAAGTGTGGCGTCTTTCACCGGCGTCCACGCGGTTTCGTCGAGATGTTGATACGAAAGCTTCACCTTAAAGGTTTTGGCCTCTTCGCCGGGCTTCCACGACAGATTCTTTCCCACAGCATAGGCGTTGACCTCAGGGGTAATCAGCTTTGTGCCCTGGAGAGTGAAGGTAAAGATCTTCGGCTCTTGCTGGTAGGCGACGTTGTCGGCGCTCTCGAAGTACACTTGCCAATAGTACATGCGGCCCGGCGGAACCTCGAGCTTGCGCGAGGTATTGCTGCCGGTAAAAACCCACGGCGTGTCCTTTTTCTCTTCGCTCCATACCTTAAGCGTGTAAATGCGCGCGTTTTCGACCGGACTCCATTTGAACTCGATGCTCTGCTTAGCGGAACCGTCGGCGGAGATCGTATCCTTATCCGCCGGGTGAATCGGAATCACTTCTTTGGTAACGACTTCAATATCGGAGGGCGCGCTCCACGGGCTGAACTCGTCGGTCTCTTTGGACTTCGCGCGCACTTGCAGTTTGTATTTGCCGATCGGTACCTGTTGACTCAAGTGATTGTCGGGAACGGTGAAGACATGAATCTTGGCGCCTTGTTCAGCGGGCGTAAGTTTAACTTCGTAGCTCGAGGCGTGGGGGACTTCCTCCCACTCGAGCTCAATGGTTTTCCACGCGACATCGCTGTCGGCAAAGGCCGGACTGAAAATCAGGAGCAAACTCAGACTAAGGAGCCGCCACATGCAGAGGCCCTGGTGTGGGAGCGGCAATTGCCGGTGGGTGATCGCCCCCGACAAACGAGCGGTCAGCCATTTTGATCGCAAAGGCCATGGCCTGTCTCTGGCTCATATCGAGGCCGTCTTTATCGGTAGCGAATTTGTAGGCGGAATAAAAATTCTCAGGTGCACTGGGTCCGTTCTTAAGCACATTGTACGAAACGTCGAGCGCCGTGCGCATATCGAGCATAAATTCTTTTTTCTCGCGGAGATCCGTGAACAACTTATGGAAAGGCCCGCGAATTCCGTCGGGAAAGTACTGGCTCAGGTGCGCCAGCTTAATCGTGAGCTCGGCGCAGAGTCGGTTCGGCAGATCGAGCGTCTTCTTGTCTTTGCAGTAGCGGACAAGTTCAATGAAGTCCTCGCGCACCTGCACAGGGTCGCCTTGGTAGTCGCGGCTCAACTCATAGGCGAGGCGGGCCGCCGCCGGATAATCGTAGTCAAAAAACTCGCTGAGATACGATTTGGTAAAGATCTCGGTAAAATTCTTCTGCACATCGGGGGTCTGCGAGGAGAAGTCCAAAGCCATCGCGAGGGCCTTGGCATCCGAGAGCCCCACCTTTCGCAAAAGCATCAAGACTTTCTCAAAGCGCGAAGCCGAACCGTCGCATCCCCGAGAAACCTTCTCAGCAATCAAGCGAGAGGTCCGCTCAGGAAACGCAAGGTCCTTTGTCTCACGCAAAAATTTTAAAACGTGAATGTACTCGTTTGTAGAATAACAAAGCGATTTCGCCTGTTCCTTAACGGCGACCTCATGCTCATCAACTTCCAGATCCTCGCCAGAAGCAAAAGCCACGGAGCCAATCATTGCCAAAACGGAAACAGAAACGCAAACCGAAACGGCAACCCGATACGGCCAACCGACGCGGACATCCGACACCGCAAGCCGACTTAAAAATTCCATGTCAACGCCGACAGCGGAGTTAAGACTTTATGATTGGGATCATACGAAAAAGAAACCGACTTAATAGGAGTATAAATCTTCTTTTTATAGTCCATCTGACGCTCATAAACATCAATTGTGTGATCCTCAAAAACATACGGCAAGAACGACATTAAAATCCCAATACCAGCCGTAATCTTCCCCGTCTCATTCGCATGCCAAGCGCATGCAATATTCACCGTGACATCGCTGATCACCGCGAGATTCTCCATCACGCGCGCCGTGCGGGCGGGCCTTTCAAGCACTTCTTCCGCCAAGCGCTCGCGCATTAGCGTCGAGCGGTCGTCTTTGCCCGGATATTTGCTGATCTGGCGCTCACCCGAACGGTACGGGCGCTGTAAGCCCATAATCGCGCCGCCAACCACCCAACCCAAACCGATGACTTGCGTAACGCTGGCAATGGCCGTGGTATCGCTCTGCTCTTTCGTCGTCAGATCCGTGCGTGAATTGCCTTTGGCAGTGAAACCGACGAATGCGGTCGTCAAGCCGGCAAGCTGAATCGGCCAGTGCATGAACGCGGCGCTTGTGTCCTCAGATTTTGCTTCAATCGCCAGGCGCTCGCTCGCGCGCGGCACTACCTGCAGCTCGGGATACCCCATGCTGTCGAGAATTTCCGAAATTTCGTTTTTCTTCGCGGGTTCTTCGCGCAGCTCTTTGGCCTCTTCCACTTTTTGTTTTTTGGGAGGCTCTTTGGCCTCCGGCTCTTGCGCGTTGGCCGCGCTGAAAACGAAAAGTGAGGCGAGAGTCAGATGTAGAAAAGAACGCATGAGATTTCCCCCAGTTGACCTCTATAATCTTAAGGCGTGTTAATTTCACAGTCTAATATGTGGAAGAATTTTGGACTCAGGTCGGCTGGGCCGACGTCGCGTCGGGGGTGGGCGCGGGCGCAGTCGGAGACTTCACGAGCCAGCGCTCCTTCACGTGTTCGTAGAAAGAGCGCGAGTCGGTCAAATGCGCGGTCCATTGTGCAATCAACGCGACCATCATCATGGGAAAGATCGCCGCGTGCCGGTCGGTCATTTCCAAAACCAGAATAAAAGAAGTAAACGGCGTGCGGGTCACGCCGGTCAAGAAGCCGATCATCCCGAGTAAGACCATAAGATTCGGATGCTCCGTGTGAAAGGTCTCGCTGATCCAACGCCCGAAGGCCGCGCCTATGGCGAGGGAGGGAGAAAATATGCCGCCGGCGGCGCCCGACAGATAAGACACCATCGTTCCCCAGAATCGTGCGATCACGAGAATGTAACTCGAGTGTTCGTCGCGAAACAAAAAGCCCGTGATGGTTTCGACACCGGTCCCCACGGCCTCTGACGTCCAAAACATTAAGCCCGCCATGATCACGCCCATTAAGAGAGTGATCGTTGCGAGCCGGGCCCAGCTGCGAATTTTCGTGCGCAGCCGGAGGAAATAGTAGAGCAGCTGGCCGAAAATGCCGCCGAGAAGTCCGGTGGCAACTCCGACGACCGCGGCCACAGGCAAAAAGCTGAAAGTAATCGTCTGCAGGTGGGGCAATCCCAAATATAGGTAACTTCCCAAGATCCACTGCGCCACTAGACCGGAAATGATGACCGCACTGACCAAAGCCGTGCGGATGCGGTGGAAGTGTGTGATTCCCAGCTCTTCGATCGCGTACACGATTCCGCCGAGCGGCGTGTTGAACGCGCTGGCTAGTCCTGCTGCGGCCCCCGCCACAATCCATATTTGTTCACTAGTCTCAGGGACAAAGCGGCGCACTTTGCGTCCGAAATAATGAAATATAGTTGTGCTGATTTGGAGAGTCGGGCCTTCGCGGCCGATGGCGCCGCCGCCCAACACACAAAGTAAAGAACTCAAAACCTTCACCACTGCCGTCCGCGGCGAGAGCATTTGATCTATTTGGGTCTGAGCGGCCCCGCGATACTCCATCTCATTGGCGGCCATGATCTGGGGAATGCCGCTGCCTGCGGCCTCGGGCGCGAACCGGCGCACGATTTCCCACGCGAGAAGAAATAAGATGGGCGTCGCCACAAATATCCATCCGCGGTGGGACGATTCCAAGAGTCTATGCGCCAGCGATTCGGCAGCGCGAAACAAAAATGCATAGCCGACGGCTATGAATCCCGCGACGAGCGCCGATACCCATAGCCCCACATTTTGTAAATTGCGGGTGTTGGTGAGGAAAAGGAAGATGCGCTTCCTCTGTGAGGCCGGGAGTTTTCTCCACAATATGCCGGATATCTGAAGGACGCGCTGACCGATGCTCACTCACTAGGTATGGGGGAGATTACCACTTGAGTCAATGCGGTTGGCCCTCTGTCGAGTCGGCAGACTCGCCGCAGGTAGAATTGCCTCGACCTCCAGAACCTGCTACCGTTTGATGCATGAATATACATGAATATCAGGCCAAAGAACTCCTCAAAAAATTCAACATCCCAGTCCTCGGCGGCAATCTCGCGTTGTCACCCGATGAAGCCGTTAACGCCGCAAAAAGTTTGGGCGGCAGCGTGTGGGTCGTGAAAGCGCAAGTGCACGCGGGCGGACGCGGTAAGGGCGGCGGCATCAAAGTCGCAAAAACGCTCGACGAAGTCCGCGACCTCACTAAAAAGATGCTCGGCATGAAACTCGTGACGCCGCAGACGGGGCACGAGGGAAAAATCGTCAACAAAGTGTACATCGAACAAGGCTGCGACATTAAGAAAGAGTACTATGTCGCCGTATTGCTCGACCGTCACGAAGGCCGCGTCGTCATGATGGGCAGTAGCGAGGGCGGCATGGACATCGAGGAAGTCGCGCACAAGACTCCGGAAAAAATTCACAAAGTGGTGATCGATCCCGCCGTCGGCATGCAGCCCTTTCAGGCGCGCCAACTCGCGTTCGCGATCGGTTTCAAAGGCGAGGCGGTGAATCCCGCGGTGAAAGTTTTCCTCGGCCTCTACCGCGTGTTTAAAGAAAACGATTGCGCGCTCGCGGAAATCAACCCGCTCGTCGAAACCAAAGATGCGAAAGTTATTCCGCTCGATTGCAAATTGAATTTCGATTCCAATGCGCTCTTCCGCCATCCTAATATCGTCGAGTACCGCGACGTAGCCGAAGAAGATCCCGCGGAAGTCGAAGCCAGCAAGCACGATCTCGCTTTTATCAAGCTCGAAGGCAACATCGGCTGCTTGGTGAACGGCGCCGGTCTCGCGATGGCGACAATGGACATCATCAAGCTCTCGGGCGGACAGCCTGCGAACTTCCTCGATGTCGGCGGCGGCGCGAATAAAGAAAAAGTGACGGAAGCGTTCAAGTTGATTCTCAAAGATCCGAGCGTGAAAGGCATTCTCGTGAATATCTTCGGCGGAATCATGAAGTGCGACATTATTGCCGACGGAATTATCGCCGCTAGTAAAGAGCTCGGACTCAAAATTCCCCTCGTCGTGCGCCTGCAAGGCACGAACGTTGAGCTCGGAAAAGAAATTTTAAAGAAGAGCGGTTTGAATATCACGCCTGCTGAAGATCTGGGTGGCGCGGCAAAAGCCATCGTGGCAGCAGTCAAAGGAGCAAAATAATGGCAATCATGGTCGATAAAAACACAAAAGTGATCTGCCAAGGCTTTACCGGCTCGCAAGGAACTTTCCACTCGGAACAAGCGATCGCTTACGGCACGAAAATGGTCGGCGGCGTGACTCCGGGCAAAGGCGGAACAAAACATTTGAACCTTCCGGTTTTCGACACAGTTGAAGACGCGGTCAACGCCACCGGCGCCAACGCTTCGGTGATTTACGTTCCGCCGCCTTTCGCGGCTGATGCGATTATGGAAGCGGCCGATGCCGAAATTCCGCTCGTCGTTTGCATCACCGAAGGTATTCCCGTGATGGACATGGTGGCGGTGAAGCGCTACCTCGTCGGCAGGAAAACGCGCTTGATCGGTCCGAACTGTCCCGGCGTTATCACTCCTGGCCAGTGCAAAATCGGAATTATGCCCGGGCACATTCACAAACCGGGACGCATCGGCGTGTTGTCGCGCTCGGGAACTTTGACATATGAAGCGGTTTACCAATTGTCGCAAGTCGGTCTCGGCCAGAGCTCCTGCGTGGGCATCGGCGGCGACCCGGTGAACGGCACGAACTTCATCGATGTTCTGGAACTGTTTAATAAAGACAAAGATACCGACGCCGTCATCATGATCGGCGAAATCGGCGGCACGGCCGAAGAGGAAGCGTCTGAATACATCAAACGCGAATTCAAGAAGCCCGTGACCTGCTTTATCGCGGGCGCCACCGCGCCTCCGGGAAAACGCATGGGCCACGCCGGCGCGATCATCAGCGGCGGCAGCGGTACGGCCGAGGCTAAGTTCGAGGCTCTGCAGGGTGCGGGTTGTAAAATTGCTCGTTCGCCGGCGGATCTTGGCACTACCTTGAAGGCCAGTTTGTAAAGTTTTTTCCAGGCTTTCGATTCCGAAACCGGAGGCCCTTTCCGCGCGGGTCAGCCGCTCCCCCGATGGCATGTCATTGCAGTTTCGAAATGCCGCTCGCGCTTCGCGCGGTCGCGTTTTTCGGGCAATGACATTCCATCGGGAACGCGTCTGCCCCGCGCGGAAAGGGCCTTCGGTTTCGGGAGCGAACGTCTGGAGAAAATTGTTGTCTAGCTGCTTGGTGGCTGCGTTCGCTGATGCTGGAGGAAAATCTTCTGGCGGGCTGCGAGTAGATCGTTACAGATTGTGCGATTGTGACCGCCCCGCTTGGCCTCGCAAAAATCAAAAACGCGCTTCCGGAGATCATTCCAACCCTTTTGGGAATGACTCATCTCCTCGAGCGTAGCCTCAGTTCCCATAAAGAACGCTTTCTCTTTCGGCCGGACTTCGAGTTGGCGTAATAGTTGCGCGACGTCCTTCAAATACTCCGCGAGTTGGTTTTTATCCTTTTCGTAGGGCAAGCGCAGGTTTTCTACTTCTTCGAAGGTCATTGTATAAAGCGGCGGATCGTTGGGGCGGAAGGTCTTCGCCCCCGCAAATGATCCTAAAAAAATCAGCGCCGTACAAAGTGTTTTCATTTCGCGGCCGCGCTCGAAGTGTCGGTGAGCCATGAACTTGTGTTGGCGGACTTTGAACCTGGACTAATCGCGGCGGCAATCGCGCGCGAAGCTGCGGCCCAGTCTGGATCGTCGTGCTTGATCACGCGGAATGTTTTCGCGGGATCGCAACTCTTCCCGCCGGCCATCTTAAACGCATTGCTCGCCGACGACCCGAAGGGATTCGAAGGATTTTTCCATCCAAAAGATCCCGTATAAAAATCGAAACGGCCGGCGCCTTTGATCGCGCTTCCGGTGTCCTCACAAACCACATATTTGGGGTGATGGAACACTTGCCCGTCGGGCATCTTGATTTGGACTTTCTCCAGCATGGGAATCTCGAAAATTGTACCGAAGGGATAAAGGCTCGTATCGCAGGCGACCGAAATGAACGGTATCAGGCACTTGTGAGAGCCGCCGGACTTTGGAAGTGCGGTGTCGAACATTTGCGGGCATTTGGCGGAATTGACGCTCCCGTCGTGCTCAACCAACTGCCCGTTCGAGAGAACGCCTGTTCCTTCAACGTTCACGGCGCCGTCGCTCGGTACGGGATGGCAGCATCCAGGCGGATTCTCCTTGGACTTTTCATCGTCGTTCTTCGCCGCTCGGCACACCAGCATGTGCTTTCCATTCGCCAACACATGCTTTACCGAGGAGCCTTTATCCGCGCAGTTAAAAAATGTGCCGTACTCCGTAAAGCCAGCCGGATTGTTTTGCGCGGGCATGTAGTATTGAGTCGCGGTAAATCCCTGACTGCAGAGAGAGTCAGAAAAGCCTGAAGCGCCCTTACAGCGGGGCTGATCATCCCCTTGAATCGACATTCCCGCAGGCAGCGGATTCGTAGCATCCGCCGGGCAATCGTACGTGTCCGCAAAAACGAGAGGCGCAAAGACGAGGCAGAGAGCGAGCGTCAGTGACTTCATGGCAACTCCTGGAACTCTGTTTATTTCAGCGTTCCAGGGTCCTCACTCTCTGTCAATTGGACCTACTTACAGTCGGATAAACGAACGTGATACGTGTCGCCGCCATTGCGGTTCGAGCAGTAGATATAGCCGTGATCGTCGTCGATGACGATCGAAGCTTCGACAGGAGCGCGCGGAACGCCCGGGTCCATTCCTACATCTCCGCAGCGCTGAACTAGTACAAACGGCTTGTTACCGGAACCATCGCGGAACGAGTCGCAATTCAAACCCGCCTCGATCGGCGCGCCGCAAGCGCTGCCCGGGGCCATAATCGCTCCGCCTTGGAAGCCGACATTGATCGTCCACGGGGCGTTCAAGTAGATGCCCGGAGTCGATGCGTTGATCGTGATCGGTCCCGTTGCCCCTTGACCGCCCGGAGCCAGCACGGTGGCGTTGCAGGTCAAAGAGACGGATTCCGCAGGTGCAGGACCCGCATGCGCGCTAAAAGCGAAGAACAGGCAAAGAATTGCTAATGATTTCATTGTTTCCCCCTCGATAGAATTGACCTAATTCGTTTGCCAAAGCGAAGTCAAATGTGGTTATTTTCCGTGCAATCTCTACATAAGGAGCAGTCATGTCGGTCGAGACCACATTCAGCATTATCAAGCCTAATGCAGTTAAGAAAAACGCTATTGGTTCCATCATTCAGATGTTTGAAAAAAACGGCCTGAAAGTGGCTGCAGCGAAACTCGTGAAATTGGAAAAAGCACAGTGCGAAGAGTTCTACGCGGAACACAAGGCCCGCCCGTTCTTCGGTGAACTGGTCAGCTTTATGACCTCGGGACCCGTGGTCTTGATGGCCCTCAAGGGTGAAAACGCCGTCACTCGCAACCGTGAAATCATGGGCGCGACGGATCCGGCAAAAGCCGCTCCGGGCACGATCCGCAAACTCTTCGGCGACAATGTCGGCGAAAACGCCGTTCACGGCAGCGACAGCGCAGACTCCGCAAAGCGCGAGCTCGGCATCTTCTTCACCGCTAAAGAATTTGCAAACAACTAAGGATCTGATCGAACTCACGATCGACTCGCTCTCCTACAATGGAGGGCGAGGCGTCGGCCGCTTCGAGGGCGTAGTTGTCTTCGTTCCGCAGACTGCGCCCGGCGATGTCGTTTCGGTAAAAATCACCAATAAGAAAGCCCGGTTTTGGGAGGGAGAGCTTGTCTCCGTCGTGAAGCCGTCACCGCATCGGCGCACGCCTCCGTGTCCTGTCGCCGACCGCTGCGGCGGGTGTTCCTGGCAGCATGTGAGTTACGAGCAACAGGCCGTACAGAAGCAAAAAATTTTGAACGATTCTTTGCGTCCGCTGCGCAAATTTGCGCCGTGGACTGAGTTGCCCTTCCTGGCGGCACCCGAAGAATTTTATTACCGCAACCGCGTGCAAGTGCAGATGCGCGGCGGGAAGAAAGGCTTTTTCGCCAAGCGCAGTCACGATCTCGTCGAAGTCGAAAAGTGCTGGATTGCCGATGAGGCGATCAACCGCCAGCTCCGCGATCTGCAGGCGGCGCCTGGCGAAACTCGCCGCGAACTTCGCGTGAGCGAGGGCCGCGACTTCGCGCAAGTGAACGACAAGCAGAACGCGGTTTTGCAGAAGCGGGTCGTCGAACTGATCACGTGCACACCCGATTGGCTTATGGATCTCTATGCCGGCTCGGGGAATTTAACAGAGCCATTGCATCGCAGATTCCCGAACGTACCTCTGACTGCCGTTGAACTGAGTGCATCGGCTGTGGACCGCGGCCGCCGACTTTTGCCGGACGTAGATTGGCGCGGCGGCGATGTCGCCCAGGTATTGAAGACTGTCCGAGCGGCGGAAATGAAGATGGAACCTTTCCGGAGCTCGGACGGTGTTGTTGTTCTTGATCCTCCACGTACGGGCTGCGAGCCGGCTGTGATCGAGGAGCTCCTCAAGCACAAGCCCAAACAGATCGTGTATGTGAGTTGCAATCCCACCACCTTTGCCCGCGATGCGGTCAAGCTAGTGGAGTCGGGTGCGTATCGTGTGGAAAACGTGCAGGGGCTGGACATGTTTCCTCAGACCGAGCATGTAGAGCTCATAGCACGGCTTACGCAGCGCGACTGAATTGGATTCATAGCTCACCTCTGTTAGCCTCGAAACATGAGACTTTTCGCCCTATTGGCCGCACTGGTGATTTTCTCCGGATGTGCCACAACTGACAAGAAAGCACACGAGCGCGCGATGCTGCATATGCAGATCGGAACGGGGTATCTGACTAACGGTCAGTATCCGCTCGCGATGCAGGAATTGCTCACGGCCCAGCAGCTCGATCCGAACGATCCGCTCATTCTGAACAACTTGGGCTTGGCTTACTACGTGCGCGGAAAATTCAAAGAGGCCGAAACTCAATTTCGCGCGGCCATCAAATCGGAGTCGAAGTACTCTGACGCGAAAAATAATCTCGGCCATGTGTTGATCGACACAAATCGCGTACAAGAGGCGATCAAAATCCTTCACGAAGTCGAAGGCGATCTCACCTACACGACTCCGGAAAAGACGTTCTCGAATCTCGGCATGGCCTACTTCAAGCTCGGACAGTACAAACGCGCTGAGGACTATCTTTCGCGCTCACTCGAGCTGCGCCGGCAAAGTTGCGCGACGGCCGATTATTACGGACGCACACTTTTTGAAATGAAGCGCTTGGTACAGTCGGCCCAAGTCCTCGACCAGGCCATCGAATACTGCCGCCCGGAAAAGTTTGAAGAGCCGATTTATTTTTCTGCAATGAGTTATTTCACTCTCGGCGAAAAGGAAAAAGCCCGGGCCCGAATCGAGGAATTGCTCAAGGATTATCCGAAAAGTAAATATGTCGCCAAAGCCCAAGGGATGCTAGAGTTGCTGAACCAATGAAGAAGACAGGCCAGCTGTTAAAAGAAAAGCGCGAAGCCGCGAACCTTTCGCTCAGCGAAGTCGCGCTGGCGACGAAGATCAATCCCAAAGTTTTGACCGCGATGGAGAACGGCGACGAGGCTGGCCTGCCGTCAAAAACTTTCCTTAAAGGTTTTCTGCGCGCGTACGCTGTCTTTTTGAAGATGAATCCGGAAGAGGTCTTGCGCTCCTATCAAGAGGAGAGTGGACAACCCGTTGTTGAAGTTAAGCGCGCGCCTGAGGTTGAAAATCCCGCCGCGGCACCCGCCGCGAAGGGACCGCGCCGCCCGATGAAAGACGGTGACAACGCAGGCCTGCGTACCGCCGCCGTGGTTGTGATCGTGATTCTGATCGGCGTGATTATTTTAGTTAAAGAGAAGTTCGAGCAGTACCAACGCGAGAAACAAGTCGAAGCGTCGGCGATCAAAGTCAGTCCGCTCGCGCAGCCGGGAATCGTGCCCGAAGGGACCAAAGCCGGTGAGTCCACCGCTGCAGCCACGCCGTCACCGACGGGAACTGCGGACACAGTGCCGGCGAATCCCGCAACGATCCCAGCGCCCGATATGAACGTGAAGCCGGCGCCCGCGCCGACTCCTGCTCCAGCTGCAGCGGTGGAAAAAGAGAAACCGCCGGAAAAAGAAAAGCCCGCCGCCGAGACAAAAGGGTTACCGCCGCCGCCGCCGAATCCGGCCGCCGCGGCCACGCCGGCGACCTTGCCGCCGCCACCCGCGCCCGTGCCGGCTCCCGAAAAAAAGGCCGAGACTCCGAAGGCCGAGACTCCGAAAGAAGAACTCAAGAAGGATGACTCTGCGGCCGCCGCCAAGAAAGTCGGCAGATACGAAGTGATTCTCGAAGCGCTCGACAAAGTGGAGATCAAATTCGATATCAAAGGCGAAACTAAGAAAATTTCTCTGGGCCCGAATCAGGTCCACACCATTCATGCCGATCAACCTCTGACCCTCGACATCAGCGATGGTGGCGCTGTCAGCGTCATCCTCAATGGACGCGAGCGTGGCGTTCCAGGCGACTTGGGCAAACCCAAAACCATTAAACTTCCGTGACCAGCTCGCGCTTACAGAAAATTTTTTGGATCTCTCTGATCGTCAAGCTGGCGTTGGCCGCGGTCCTTCCGTTAACCAACGACGAAGCTTACTACTGGGTGTGGTCGCAGCACATGCAGCTAAGTTTTTTCGATCACCCGCCGTTCGTGGCGTGGCTGTTCTGGCTCGGTCAACACATGCCGCCTTTCGGAAGTATGGTGCGCTGGCCGGGAGTTTTGCTCGGGCATGGAACGCTCGCACTGTGGCTTTTGATTCTCGAGCCGTTCTTCGATGAAGAGCAGCGCATATACTGGCTCTTACTCGCGCTGCTATCGCCGTTGGTGGGCGGGACCAATATCCTAGTGACGCCTGACTTGCCGCTCTTGTTCTTCAACGCCCTGGCGCTGCTGATTTTCTATATGTGGCGCAAGAACTCGACGTGGCCGTTGGCGCTCGCGTTTGGCTTTGCGATGGGACTCGGATTCACGTCGAAGTACGTGATGGTTTTGTTCCCTCTCAGTCTCTTGCCCTTGATTCTTCTTTCTAAGCAAGTGCGCAATCCGTTCTTCCGGCAACTCCCGCTGATCGTGGTCGGCGCGGTCGCGGGGACCTTTCCGGTGTGGATGTGGAATTTGGAGAACGACTTCGCGTCGTTCCGTTTTCAAGCCGATCATGGCATTGGGCACACCTATTGGAAGCCGTCGTGGACCATCGAGTACGTGCTCGCGCAGGTCGGTTTGATTTTCCCGCCGATTTTGTATTGGGCCGTGAGAGGGCGCCGTCAGCTTCCGAAAGTGTTCCATTTGCTGGCATGGGTGCCGCTGCTCTTCTTCTTGATCACCACCTCGCGCGGCTATGCAGAAGCCAACTGGCCGATCGTGGCTTATCCGCCGATTCTCGCGCTCGCCGTCAGTACGATTCCCTCGAGCCGGCGGGCGATTCAGATCACTCTGCGCATTTGGGGAACGGTGATGGCCCTCGCGGCGCTGATCATTTTGGCGCAGCCGCCGTGGGCAAAAAAAGTGAAGTTCCGCGAGTTCAGTCAATTCCAACCGATCATCGACAGAGCCCGCGGCTTGCATCCCCTATTCGCGCGCTCGTATCAAATGGCCGCGAAGATGCACTTCGAGCTCAAAGAGCCGGTGTACAAGTTGCGCGGCATGAACCGCAAAGATTTTTACGATTATCTGCCGGAGAGCGATCCCGAAGCCAAATCGTACTACCTCGCTGTCGAGAAAGGCGATTCGCTCCCAGTCTCGTACTCGTCGCGTGGGCATAAAGTGGTTGAAACCATTCCCGTCAATGACCAGTTCGAGATTTGGCGGGTGGAAGCGCAGTAGGGCGTATGAAGAAATTTTTCGTTATCACCAGCGCGATCTTCTTCTACCTGATCTACGGTCTTTATCTCGCACAATATGACGTAGCGATTCTTCCCGAAAATCTGAAGGCGGAAAACCCGCGCGGGTTTCTCGACTACCGGGGCATTACCAATGTGCGGCCGGGGAACCTCAATGACGTCATCGACGCCGCACAGTCCGCGGGCCTCGACTTTCTCTCGGTCACCGACTTGAACGTATTCGACAAGCCGACGTCACTTGCCGGATATCACGGCAATGTTTTAGTTATGATGGACGGCGAATACAGTTATTTGAATTCGCGCCTGCTCAATATCGGCGCGACCACCACCCGGCATTTGCAAGGCGTGGGACAATCGCAAGTGCTCTTCGCGGACTTGCTCTCGCAAGCGCATCGCGATCCGGATCTCGGCGTGTTCGTGCTCGCGCGGCCCACGAATCCGCGTTACAAATGGACGGGCGAATATCCGCCGGGCCTCGACGGTCTCGAAGTGATCAATCTGAAAGACGTATGGCAGGAATCGTGGACTCATCAGCGCTGGTCGTTCCTGTGGAGCCTTTTTGTTTTTCCGTTTCACGAAAATCTCTCGCTGCTGCGTTTGTTCGAGACTCCCGAAGAACAAACCCAGCTTTGGGACGAACTCGCGCAACGCCGCCACACGATCGGCATTGCCGGTGCAGGCGCCGAGGGCAAGATGCGATTTCCGACCTACGAAACGCTATTTTCACTCGTGCGCGATCACGTTTTGCTGCGTTCGGAATTTACGGGCAACACGTCGAGCGACCTAGAAAAATTATCGACGGCGATTCGCCAAGGACAGTTCTATATGTCGCTCGATATTCTGGGAAACCCGAAGGGCTTCAATGCGCTCGTGAAGGGCAAAGAGGGCGAAATTTATCCGATGGGTTCGGAGCTGAAGTACAAGGACGGACTCACGCTCGAAGTGACCTTGCCGCAAAAACCGAAAGTGCCCTTCGACACTGTGATTTATAAAAACGGCGAGAAGATGATGACGTCGAATTCCCAAGTCACGGAGTATTTTATTAACTCACCGGGAGTGTACCGCGTGTTAGTGCGCGTGATTCCCACGCTGCCTTTGCCCGACGGCAAAAAGTGGATCCCGTGGATCTACACCAACAATTTCTACATATCCGAAGGTTCGGTGACGAAAGCTGGATCCGGAACCCGGACAACTAAGCCCGCCAAGGGCGGCAATTGACAGCTGAGGCGTTCGTTGTCCGCAAAACCCCGGCCTTCAACCAATTCGGATTCAACTTCGTTGCGCGGCGGTAAGGGCTCGCTGGTACCCACAACAAAAACGCGGCAAGTGGTGCAACTGCCCATACCTCCACAGGAATGCCCGATGTCGATGCCGTTCTTGAGGGCAACCTCTAAAACCGATCCCGCATTTCCGGCGGGAAAGCCTTTGTCCATAGGCAGGAAGTGGATTTTTTTCTCAGTCATCGCTTGGCTCGAAGATAGATTGATGGTTATATTTTTGTCATGCGCTTTATCGCTTTCGACCTAGAAACGACGGGCACTCTGCCCGGAGTGGATAAAATTGTGGAGATCGGTGCGGTTCGCTTCGTCAATGGCGAAGTGGAGTCCGTCTTTTCGACGCTGGTCGATCCGCTGCGCTCGATTCCAGCCGGCGCTTCGGCAGTGAATGGTATCACAGACGATATGGTCATCGGTAAGCCGAAGATCGAAGAGCTGCTCGAGCCCTTGTCCGATTTCTGCGGCGACGATCACTTGATCGCGCACAACGCCGCGTTTGACTACGGTTTCTTGAATGCCGAATACACGCGCTTTGAAATCCGTACGCCGCGTGGAATTGTTCTTGATTCGTATCCGATGGCGAAAAAAGTTTTTCCCGGCTTGGCGAATTACAAGCTCGGAACCTTGGTGCAGCACTTGAATATCGACGCTAAAGGTTTCCACCGCGCTGAAGCCGATGCAACATACTGCGCGCAGCTGTTGATTAAAATGATTGAGCGGATTGCGGTTGGCGGTGTCACTCCACCGATTGAAAACCTAATCGCACTCACGGGCCGTGCGGAATTGCGCTTTCCGGTGATCGAGCCGCAACCGAAGCAGCTCAACCTTTTAGATTTACTCTAATTCCTCGTCTCGACTAAGGCTTTAGGGCAAAGGCCAACGCCTGCTTTTGAACGGCGGTCAGATTTGCAAGAGCCGGTACGGCTTTCATGGCCGGTACGGTCGCAATGGCATTCATTATCTCAGCGAGAGTTTTTCCTTTAACTGCGGAAGTGGCGAGAGGGCCGTGACAGGCGGCACAGTTTTGGGTGTAAAGCGCGGCGCCATCATAGGCCCTAAGGTAAAAGCGTGCGCTTGTGCCGGCGATGTGATCCCAGATTATCGGATCGATCGCGGGATCATATTCTTTAATGACCACGCAATCATAGGTTCCCCCAGGCAGCATTGGATTCGGTTCATGTAAACAAGGATGACCGTTCATTGTCGCGTCGGCATCGTACCGGTCGATATGCAGCTGGTGATTGACGGTGTCGCCGTTGGTGATGGTCAAAGTCTGACCGATATAGAGCTCAATGGGCGCGGCCGCCGCGTTCCAGGATTTGTTTCCGGTTCCGGCGGGAATCGTAAACGTGACTTTGCCTCCCCCCGTCGGCGGAGCCGAGGGATTGGCGAGAACTTTCGTCACTAAGGTTTGCGTTTCGGGAGCGCCGTCAGCTCCCGTGGAAGTCACAGTTACTATGAGGTCGCCCGGGACCGAACAATTCACGCCATAAGTTGTCGGATCGTTATCATTGACGTCATCCACGCAAGGCGTGGTTCCCGAAAAAACATTCGACCATTTGATGGACGGGACTTCGCTCGGCGCGACACCTGTGACCTTGAAATTCAGATCGTCAACAGTATAGAGAGTGGCGGAGGACGCCGCGAGGCTTAAGGCGCCGGATCCACTACCTAGGGACGAAGACGCCGAGACCCCATATTCTGCGGAGCTAAATCCTTTGCCGCAGTTTTGAAACGCCAACAACAGGGTCCCCGCGGAGATCAGAGCACCCAGAGCTACCACTTTCCGATTCATAGATTTTCCCCCCACAACAA
>Ga0265338_10002283_pt1 | contig 29219 bp, 18 predicted proteins | sample 42126metaG_FD_193579 | JGI IMG/M metagenome (GOLD analysis project Ga0265338, IMG submission 193579) | Rhizosphere microbial communities from Carex aquatilis grown in University of Washington, Seatle, WA, United States - 4-21-26 metaG | ecosystem: Host-associated > Plants > Roots > Rhizosphere...
AGGCCGATGATGTTGGCCATGTTCACCAGATTGGTTTGCGAGAAAAAGCGCGGGTTTTCGAAGCCGGTGACGGCGCACAGCACCGCCAGCAAAATAAAAATACCTAGTTCCTTTTTCATTGTTAAATTTTACCGCTAATCCGCGCTAATGGACGCTAATTTTTAATGAATTCGGACAAGATGAACCGTTTCCATTCAAGCACATCCTCGTGACCGAAATTGATGAGCTGGGCCTCGTGTTCGGGCAATAATTGTGAAACAGATTTGAGTTCCACCACCAATCCTTCAAACGCAAATAAATCGGGGATGTAACGCTTCGTCAGTTCATGACGTTTGTAGAAGCATTTCAATTCCTGCTTACGGTGAAAAGGAATTCCGCGTGATTCCAGTTCGATTTCAAAGCTCTCCTGGTAAATCTCCTCCGCCAAGCCGTAGCCCTGTTCGTTATAGACCTCAAACGCCGCGCCCATGAGTTGGTAACCTTCGTCTTTGTAGATTTCGGTTTTCATAAATCAGCGATGATTAGCGCGGATTAGTGGTTTCATCTTCAAATGCCGGTTTGGCGGCTGGGATTCTCTGGCCGATGGCGAGTTGCATGACGTTTTGCTCGGTACAATCGGCGCGTTCGAGCACGCCGGTGATTTCGCCCTCGTGCATCACGGCAATGCGGTCGCTTACGTTCAAAATTTCCTCCATGTCACTGCTGATCATCAGGATCACCGTCCCCTGCCCGGCCAGTTCGCTCATGAGCCGGTAAATTTCCGCCTTCGCGCCCACGTCAATGCCGCGCGTCGGCTCGTCCAGGATCATCACCCGGGGATTCATGGCGAGCCATTTGCCGAGGACAACCTTTTGCTGGTTGCCGCCACTGAGATTCAACACGCGCGTCTCGGCGGTCGGCGTCTTTACCCGGAGGGATTGGATTTGCTGCGCCGCAATTTCGCGTTCGCGTTTTTGCTGAATCAAACCGTAGCGCGACAGGTCGCGCAACGACGCGAGGCTGACGTTTTCGCGGACGGACATTTCGACGACCAGTCCTTCCGTGCGCCGGTTTTCCGGCACGAGATAGATTCCGCGCGCAATCGCGTCGCGCGGCTTGACGATGGAAATTATTTCCCCGTCGAGGAACACTTCCTTCCCCGGCGAAGCATCAAGGCCGACCAGCGCCTTGGCCATCTCCGAACGCCCGGCACCGACCAGCCCGGCAAAACCGAGAATCTCCCCGCGGGCGGCATCAAAGGAAACTTTTTTGTGCGGATATAATGGCGAAGAAACGGTACGCACCCGGAAAAAGGCCGGGGTTTTGATTGTGTCCGACTGGACGTAAAAACTTTTGATTTCGCGGCCCACCATCAGGTTCACGAGCCTGTCATGCGTGGCCTCGCTGTGGCTCAGTTCGCCGGCATTTTTGCCATCGCGCAAAACCACAACCCGGTCGGCGCATTGGTCCACCTCACCGAGCCGGTGCGAAATGTAAATGACGCTGACGTCCTGCTCGCTCAATTCGCAGACCAGTTCGAGCAAACGATTCGTCTCGGACAGCGTCAGGCTCGACGTCGGCTCATCCATGATCAGTATCCGTGCGTTGAGCGAGAGCGCCTTGGCGATTTCCACCATTTGCTGGTGCGCCAGGGAAAGCCGGTCAAGCCGTGTGTGCGGGGAAACCTGCAAGCCGAGCCGTTGGAGGAACGGTTTAGTGTCGGCGTAAACTTTTCGCCGGTTCACCAGGCCCAGCGCGTTGACCGGTTCGCGGCCCAGAAAAACGTTCGCAGCCACGTCGAGGTTGTCGAGCACGTTCAGTTCCTGGTGAATAAATGCAATGCCGAGGCGAAGGGCGTTGTTGACGTTCTGGATGGTGGCTGTCCGGCCATCCACCTTGATTTCACCGGCGTCCGGTTGGTAAACGCCGCCGAGGATTTTCATCAACGTGGATTTGCCGGCGCCGTTTTCGCCGACCAACGCGACGACTTCACCGCGCGCGACCTGCAAATTCACCGAATCAAGCGCCACCACCCCGGGAAATCGCTTGGAAATCCCGCGCATCTCGAGCAAGGGTACCGCCGCCATGTTGACGTTTAACCGCTAATCTAAGCTAATTGACGCTGATTTTTTATGTATTCGGACAGGATGAACCGCTCCCATTCAATCATCTTTATAAATTTCCGCTTTCATAAATTAGCGACGCTGAGCGCAGATTAGCGGTTCATGTTCACCTATTGGCCGAGCAGTTTTTTCAACTTCGCCTCGAAATCGGCGACTTCGGCTTTCTTGATGACCATCGTCGGGATGATGATCTTCCCGTCCGCGAGCTGGGACTTGTCGCCGCGAAGATACTTGTCCATGCGGGTAATGGCCTGTTTGCCAAATTCGTAAGGCTGTTGGACGACCGTGCCAAAAATCAAACCGGACGTAACGCCATCGAGGGTTTCCTGGTTTTCGTCGAAGCAGACGATTTTGACCTGGCCACTCTTGCCCGCGCCTTTTACGGCGTTGGCAATGGCCGGTCCGTTGTAGTTCCACAAACCGACGAGGCAGGCGACCTCGGGATACTTGATGAGCGTGTCCTCGGCATTTTTCTGGGCGCGGACCTGGTCGGTGTCGTCGGTGCGGACGTCAATGATTTCAACGCTCGAACCTGCCAACGCCTCCTTGATGCCCTGGAGCCGTTCCTTGGCGTTTTGCGCGTCCATCTTGCCGACAAAAATCATGATTTTGCCGCCCTGCGGAAGCGCTGCCTTGGTGAGTTCACCCGCCTGCCGGCCGGCGGCGACGTTGTCCGTGCCGATATAGCAAACCCGTTTGCTTTCCGGCGCGTCGCTGTCGGCGGTGACCAGGAGTGCCTGGCTGGCAATTTTGTTCAGGAAATCGGTTTCATTCGCCGGGTCAATCGGGCTGACGGCAATGCCATCGATGCCGCGCGCAATCAGGTCGTTCAATATCTGTTGCTGTTCGGCCGCGCTGCCGGTGGAGGGAATGCGAAAATCCACTTCCACATCGCCGAGCTCCTTTTCCGCGTCCGTGCAACCGGTACGCGCGATGGTCCAGAAATTCGCCGCGTTGTTGCTGACAAAGGCCAGCTTGAGTTTTTTCTGCGGCGCAGCGCCGGAGGAGGAAGAGGTTTCATTTTCCTTTTTGCTGCAACCGGAAAACATCGTTGCCACGCACAGGGCCAGGGACAGGAAACATATTTTTTTCATGGGCTGATTTGGTTGATCAATTCTTGGATTTTGGGTGAATATCACTCGGTGGAAAATATATAAATCATCGTGCTCTTATAAAGCTGACCCGGCTTCAATTCCGCCGAGGGAAAATTCGGATGGTTTGGCGCATCGGGAAAATCCTGCGGCTCCAGGCAAAAACCGCTGCGGAGTTGATAGATCTGGCCGGCCTTGCCTTTGATGGTGCCGTTGAGGGAATTCCCGGTATAGAACTGAATCCCCGGCGCCGTGGTAAAAACGGTCAGCACCCGGCCGGAAACCGGATCTTCAACCCGCGCAGCCAGGCCCAGCTCGCCCGGCGGATGGTTGAGCACCCAGTTATCATCATAACCGTTTCCGTATTTGAGTTGCTGGTCGTCCCCGTTGATGCGCGCGCCGATGGCGGTGGGCGTGCGGAAGTCGAACGGCGTGCCGGCCACCGGTTGCAATTCCCCGGTGGGAATGAGGGTGCTGTCCACCGGCGTAAATTTGTCGGCATTGAGGTAAAGCACATAACCCAGCACGTCGCCGCTGCCGGACAGGTTAAAATACGAGTGGTGCGTCAGATTGCAGACCGTGTCCTTGTCCGTGGTGGCCCTGAAATCCACACGCAAGGCGTTGTCTTCGGTGATCGTGTAGGTTGCCCGGACCTGGAGGTTGCCGGGGAAGCCCTCCTCGCCGTCCTTGCTCAGATAACTCAGTTCCAACCGCGGGCCATGCGGACCGACATCCGCCTTGACCACCTTCCAGACCCGCGCGAAAAAGCCCTGGTCGCCGCCGTGCAAACAATTCGGCGCGTTGTTGGTGGGCAGGGTGTATTCCTGACCGTCGAGCGTGAATTTGCCTTTCGCGATGCGATTGGCATAGCGCCCGATGAGCGCGCCAAAAAACGGGCTGTTGGTGAGGTAGCCGTCGAGATCGTCATATCCCAGCACGACGTCGCCCAGGCTGCCGTGCTTGTCGGGCACCTTGAGCGACGTGACAATGCCGCCGTACGTCATGACGCGCGCTTCCATTCCCTTGCCGTTACGCAACGTATAAATCTCCACCGGCGTGCCATCCGCGGTTTTGCCAAAGTGAGCTTTACTGATGGTTCCGCCTGAGTTTGAGTCAGGTTTTGAAATTGATGTGCAACCGGTCAAACCCGCCGCCACCAATCCAGCCAATGCCAATGTGATATAATGCAGTTTTTTCATAAATGGTTTCTTTATCTTTTCTGTCCGTAATACGCCTTTGCCCCGTGTTTGCGGAAAAAATGTTTACCCAGCAAAGCCGTCGGCATCGGCCCGGTCTTCGGGTTGAGGCGCAAGGTTTCGCTCGCCAGGCGCGCAACAAATTCCAACACGCTGGCATTGTGAACCGCTTCCTTCACGTCCCGGCCCCACGTGAACGGCCCGTGACTGGCAACCAATACCGCGGGATGCTGCAAGGGATGAAGTTTCTCGAATGTTTCAACGATGACATGGCCGGTGTTCGCTTCGTAATCAGTTTTGATTTCCTTCGTGGTGAGCCGTCGCGTGCAGGGCACGCCGCCGTGCCAGTAATCCGCCTGGGTGGTGCCGTAGGCCGGAATACCCTTACCCGCCTGCGCCCAGGCCGTGGCGTGGAGACTGTGGGTATGCACAATCCCGCCGATGCCCTTGAAGGCACGGTAAAGCACCAGATGCGTCGACGTATCCGAACTCGGCCGGAGCCGGCCTTCGACAATTTTGCCGGTCGGGAGCGATATGACAACCATGTCCGTTGGTTTCATCCGGTCGTAAGCCACCCCGGAGGGTTTGATCACGACCAATCCGCGGGCGCGATCAATGCCGCTGGCGTTGCCCCAGGTTTGGATGACCAGACCTTCCTTCACCAAATCCAGGTTGGCCCGGCAGACGTCTTTCTTCAATTGTTCGAGCATGAACTTTCTTCTTAATACACAAAAACACCAACCCGACACATCATGTATTTTAACGACAGGCGTGGCCGCGACTTCCGGTTTCGAGGTCGCGGGTTCATCGGGTAATTATTTTCGAACGCGATTGCGGACGTCAATCAGTCGTTTCATGACACTGTACAGGTTGCCATGCCCATCGCGTGTACCGAAGGCATCATGCAGGGTTTTGTACAGCGCATACAACTCCCGATAAACGAGGTGCGCCTTGGGATCCGGCTTGAATATTTTGGGTTTCAGTCCCGTCATGGCTTTCCGGGCGGGCGCAAAATCCTTGTGTACACCCGCCGCCACCGCCCCGGCGATCGCCGAACCCAGGGCGCAGGTCTGGGCCGAGCGTGAAATCTTCATGGGACGGCCCGTGACATCCGCGTAAATTTGCATGGTTAGCGGGCTTTTTTCCGCGATGCCGCCGCAATTGATGACCTGATCAATCTTCACGCCGTATTCCTCAAAGCGGTTGATGATCATCAGCGCGCCGAACGCCGTCGCCTCCACGAGCGCGCGATAAATTTCCACCGGTGTCGTGTAAAGCGTCTGGCCGACGAGCAGGCCCGTGAGCCGTTGATCCACCAAAATGGTGCGGTTGCCGTTGTTCCAATCGAGCGCGAGCAAGCCGGATTCGCCGGGCTGCAACTTCGCGGCCGCCCTGTCCAAATCGGCATGGGACAACGGTTTTTTACCGCCGGGCTGTATGTAATGGACCCACCAGTTGAAAATATCGCCGACGGCAGACTGGCCGGCTTCCAGTCCATAAAAGCCCGGGATCACACTGCCGTTGACGATGCCACACAAGCCCGGGATGTCCGCCAGTTGTTCCGTGTCCGGCCATACGGCAATGTCGCAAGTGCTCGTGCCGATGATTTTAACCAGCGCACCCGGAGCCACACCGCAGCCAATCGCGCCGAGATGCGCGTCGAAGGCGCCGACCGCGACGGGAATTCCTGCCGTCAATCCGGTTTTTTCCGCCCACGCCGCCGTCAATCCGCCCACAGCGGAATCAACGGCGCGCACCCGTGGACAAAGGCGTCCGCGTAGCGCGCCCAGTTTCGGATCGAGTTGTGACAGAAACCCGGCATCGGGATAACCACCCCACACTTCATTGAACATCGCCTTGTGGCCGGCGGCACAAATGCCAACCGTCCGCTTCCCGGGCGCTTCCGTGCCCGTAAGGGCGGCCGGAACGTAATCAGCCAGTTCAATCCAGGAATTTGCCGCGGCAAAAACCTCCGGCGCGGCGCGCAGGCAATGTAAAATTTTGCTCCAAAACCATTCGCTGGAATAGACTCCGCCGCATTTGGCGAGATATTGCGGGCGAATTTTTCCCGCCAGTTCGGTAATTTCCGCCGCTTCCGCGACACCGGTATGATCCTTCCACAACCATGCCATGGCCGCCGGATTTTTGATGAATTTATGGTTGAACGCGAGGGGTTGACCATTTTGATCCACAGGCAGTGGCGTACTGCCGGTGGTGTCCACGCCAATACCAGCCACTTGTTCCGGCAAAAAGCCACGGATGCGCTTTTTCGCATCCGCGAGGGCTTTCTTGATTGTGACTTCCGCGCCTTTGATATAATCACCGGGATGTTGCCGTGCCAGATTCGGGTCGCGTGACAAAATCACGCCCGCGGTGCCGTGCTCGTAACTCCAAACCGCTGTCCCCACTTCATGTCCGTTGGTCGTGTCAACCACCAGCGCGCGAACCGAATTTGTCCCGTAATCCAGACCGATGGTGTATTTTGCGCTCATGAATGCCATTCCTTTCTAATCGTGCCGGGAGTAAAAAATCCAGACCTATTTATTCCCCTCTGTTTTGGCAGCTGCCTTTTCTTCCCCAGCAGCCAACTGAGCCGACGTCCGGGTCCATCTGGCTTTGATTTCGGTTTCCTGCAGCCTCCATTCAGACGGGGAAAGCACCTGCCAATAGACGGTATAGCGCTGGTGCGTCACGCGATAAACAGGCACCAACGTCACATCCTCCGGCCGGCCCAGGTTTTTCGTGCGGAAAACCAACGGCTGGCTCGTCGGCCGGATGTGGTGGAGCAACGACCCGTCCGTACCGACGAACACCGGCACGGGTGGCGCCGGCCATTTCACAAACTTCGTCTGATCAATCGCGTAAGGGTCAGCCGGCATACCATTGGTGCCCAATTCACCGGCCAGCACAATCGGACCGTAAAGTACGGCGAAAATGTCCTTGGCACCGGGCAATGGCTCGAGGTGCAGTTTCATCGACAACTGGATTTCCACATGGTCGCCATCACGCCATTCGCGGTCGATGGCGACGTAGGAGCCGGGAGCCCCTGGAATTTTCTGCTTCCAGCCATTCACGCGAACGGAAATTTTGTCGGCCCAGGCCGGCCAGCGGATTTCGAGCGCCAGCTTCACGGGCTGTTTGCATTGGAAGGTCAGGCGCGTCGTGTCTTGATCAGGAAATTTTGTGTCCTGCCGCACCACGAGCTCTTTTTCCAGCCACGACAGTTTCGAGGCGATGAACAAATTTACGTAGAGCGAGTCGTCCCCGTGCAAATAGATTGCCTGGCCATATCGCGAGTGGTTTTCCATGCCGGAGCCAACGCAGCACCAAAATGAATTGTCCGGCGTGGAGTAGGTCTTGAATCCGCCCGGCTTCAGCGACAGGAGGTAAACAAACATGCCCGTGTCCGGGTCCTGCGACGCAAGAATGTCATTATAGAGCGCGCGTTCGTAAAAGTCCATCTCCGCGGCGGAGGGCGACCACTCAAACAGATGCAACGTGAGTTTGAGCATGTTGTAGGTGCAGCAGGTTTCACACGTGGCCGCGTCAAGATGGCGCGCGAAATCAGCCACGGGAAAGAAATGCTCACGGTCGCCATTGCCGCCGATGACATAGGAGCGATGCAACGCGACACGGTCCCAGAAAAACTTCGCGATGTCAGCGTAGCGCGGCTGTCCGGTCAATTCATAAAGCCGTGCCGCCCCGATGGCCTTGGGGATTTGCATGTTGGAATGCAATCCGTCGAGCACGTCGTTGCCGTGCGCGAGCGGATCCATGACGGCCCGATGATAAAATTTCTCCGCCAGGTTGAGATAATTGGTGTTGCCGGTCAGCGCATAGAGGTCGGCCATGGCCTCGTTCATGCCGCCCTGTTCACATACGAGCATTCTCTGCCATTGCGCTTCGTTCAGGTTTTCCGTGGTGACGGCCACCCAGTCGGCAAAATTCGTGGCTACCGCCAAAGCCCTGGCGCTGCCGCAAAAGCGCCCGGCATCAATCAATCCGGCGAACTCCTTGTGAATCGTGTACCAGGGCACCCAGGCGCCATCGAGGTTGAAATCCTGCGAGCGGATTTCACCATGCGCGACCTCGTCGAAGATTTTTTTCCCGTCGGGGATGGCAGCCACGTAGCCATTGCCATTGGCTTTCTGGCATTCGGCGAGTTGGTCCACGGTATAATTTACCCGATCCAGAAATTCAGGATTACCAGTGTCCTGATACATCCGCGAACAGGCCGAGAGATAATGTCCGAGGGTGTGGCCGGCAATGCCTTGCGATTCCCAGCCCCCGTACTTCTCCGCTTTCGGTTTCAGGCCGGCCTCGGCGCGAAACCCGCTCAACAACCGGTCCGGTTCCAGGCTGAGCAGATAATGGGCATCCCGCTCCATCGCGTCCTTGAATGGTCCGTCGAGCAAAAGCACATCCTTTGGCGAAAACTGTTGTGCCGGCAAATCGACCGCCGTGGGCACGCCTCCGCGTGCGCCCCACGCGCTCATCCCCAATGCCAGGAAAATGAAAATATCTTGGATCTTCATGTGTCTCATGTGTCCACTTCGTGCCCGTGCGCGACCCGGTTAATCAGAGCGCGCCCGGAACTTGTCCTGCAATCGATGCCGGGGGGATTTTGGGTTGCCACGTGGGAATGAAAAATCAATTGGACTGGATTGTCACGACTGATGTTATGAGGCCAACCCATTCCGCAAACCATAATAAATTTCGTTTCATTTCAGCTCCGGCTTGAAGCGCCGGATGGTGGTGTCGCCGTCCATTGCATGGTTTCACCACTTCCCACGTCATTCGATTCCACACGTTTCCAGGCCGGGTTTTTCCGCGGCGGACGTCTATCACACGCACACCAATGCCAGCCCGCCAATTGTAGCCGCTGACAACATTTCCGCCCGGCCAGCGGTAAATGGGCGCATCCAGTTGCTCTAACGAAGCCACCGCAACCGGCGTCTCATGTCGGCTTGCTTAGCACCAGGCATACAACAACAGCTCGTCGTTTGCTCTTTGGATGCCGGTGATTATCAGCCACTCCCCCAATTCCCAACAACGCCATTTTGCGTAAATCATTCACCAATTTGCGAAAGCCGGCCTGGTGACTTGCTGGCTTCGCCATGGCTGATCTTTTGTCACCGCAATATCTACCTCCCGGTTGTCGGGCCATTGAGGAATTTGAATGGCCCGGATTTGAAATAGTTTTCCCCGGCGGTGCCCCACGGATTGTAGCATGCAGGATGGGAAAAAAGAATTTCCGATCCTCGACCATTTCGGCCCGCAGGCCGCCATTGACGGAGCGGCCTGAATATTGGAGTTCGCCGTTTGCCCGAACCCTTTAATCGGCAAGCCCGATTCGCACGATTGATTAAATGCTTCGCGAATTCAGGCTCACGGCCCGATTTGGAGGCGGTAGTAGCGCGCCGGGTCGGTGAAATTAGTGTCCGTCAAAGTTAATGGCATGACAGGCGAATTGGTAATGAATAACGCCTGCCAATCCATCAAGTTGGTTGAAGTCCACAAGGTGTAATCCGGTCCCTGCGGTCCACTGACGGTCAGGCTGACCTGCCCCGGGGAAAGATTGACGGAGCCGATCACGGGATTGGTCACCGCGTTGACGACCACATTGAATCCGTTGGTGGCGCTTAACGGCGGTGAGCCACTATCGGTGACTTGAACTTGAATCACGTTGGTCGTATTCGCCTGGCTCACGAGCGGGCGCCAGCTGAAAAGTCCGCTGGAATTGACCGTCGCGCTGGCCGGGAACGCATTGGCGGCGCTGAACGTCAACGTCTGCGCCGGCACATCGGAATCGCTGGCGGTGTTCGTCACCAACAAGGTCACACCCACGTCAACCGTTTGATCGGGCACGGCTCCAATCGTCGGCGGCGTGTTGACTTGTCCCACCACTCCCTGTCCCACAAACGTCACAACGCTCATGGCCGGCACATCGTAGGTAAATGAGGAATTGGTGACGTTCAGCGGTGTTTGGGGCGCGAGTGAAAGTGTGGCGGAAGTAATCCACGGCGTCACTGAAGCGGCGGTGAAATTGGTCAGGTTGAACGTTTGAATCACATCGGTCGAAGGATTGGTATTAACCACAACAATCGCAAAAGCGGAAGAGTTTGTGTCTTTGTAAGCACTGATCAAAACGGACGCCTGGGACGAGGTGGCACCAATGCGGTAGTTATTGGGACGGACAAACCGGCTGTATTGGCCAAAGGTGAACAGTCGTTTAGTCGGAGCGGCGCTGGTGTCCAACAATCCCTGATTACCCGATCCGCTGGCGACGAGCCACCAATAATGATAGGCGTTGGCCTGGGCCTGCGTCATGTAGAGGTAAATCCGTTGCGCGTAATAAACGCCGTTGGCAATGCTGCTGTCGCTGCCCGAAAGCAGCGCCACTTCTGTCTCCCACAACGCTTTTCCGTAAGAGGGAATCGCCGCCGGGACCGTTTGGTCGCCGGTCGAATTGTCGGCGACGTAGTTATGATTGGCGATGATGCCGACTTCGGCGGCCACATTGGGATCGCTCATCGCTGGCCCCGCAATATTGTGCGGGTCGGTCCAGTTCTGGCTTTCCGGGAGCATGATTTTAGTCGAGGAGAAACCCTGGGCGGCTAATGCGTTATAAAGGTTGGTGACATAATCGTGAACCAGCGTGCCGTTCCATTGGCAGGCTTCATAGCTGGTCACATTCGCGTCCGGCTCGTTTTGGACCGAAATCGCGTAAATGTTCACGCCGTAAGTATTTTTCATGCTGGCAACAAAGTTGGCGATCTGGCTGGCATAGGCTCGGTTGGTGGCATCGCCCCCACGGAAACTGCCGCCGTCGATTCCGGCGGCCGTGGCCACACTCGGGTCATAAAGGTCGTTGGTGTTTTTGAATCCCGCCGGTGGCGTCCACGGCGAGCTCCAAACTTTTGCTCCCCGGGCCTGGGCCATCTGCATAATACTCGTTTCCACCGTGGTAGGAACGGAACTTCCTAAAGCGTTATTGGCATAAGCAATGTGATTGCGCAGCAAAGAAAGCCCCGCGCCATTATAGGTGCCGGACTGATAACTGATGTTGTTATTGGTGGAAAAAAGCACGTCGGCTTCGGCCGCGTTCCAAGTGCCATTCCATGCGGAAGAAGCCCCAAAACCGTCAATGCGCTGATGCACGTTATTCCAATCCACAGCGGACACGCCATTAGTGGACGAATTGGTGACCACAGTTCCTCCGCTAAGCTGGACGTCATCAATATAGTACGCGGCGTTCGAACTGCTGGTCACTTCCGCATACCAATTCAGTGCGCTGACGGAACCCGAAGGATTGTACGTGTATTGCCCGGAAAGCTGGGTCCAGGCAGTCGAAGACACGGAACCCGAAGCCATCGACGCATAAGACGTTCCGCTGCCATCTGTTTTTTGCATCGTCAACTGCATCGTCTGGCTCCCGCCACTCACCAGTCTGACCCAAGCCGACACATTGTAAGTCTGGCTCGCCTGGAGGGCGCCGACAAACGATTGGGAAATGCCCATGTAGGTGGCCGAGCGGTTTGATACCTGGGCCGCATAGGTGCCGGAATGAACCTGACTGGTCTCCGCCGCAATTGTGCACGAACCAAAGGGGGACCAGCCGGTCGTAGTGCCGGTTTCAAAGCCGGGATTCGTCACGAGGTTTTGGGCCTGGCCCGACACATTGAATATCGCCAGCAGCGCAAATGACACAAATCCTGCCGTGTACGGTTTTAAGAATTTTTTCATGGAATTTATGAATAAACAATTTACGACGGCTGATTCGCTATCGGGAAAGAGATTCCAACTGTAAAACGACGAGACGGCCATTTCCATTCATGAATCATTTGTTACCCCATATAGCTTAAGCATTTTTATCAAAAATTCAAGCTGTTTTTGTTCTCAAGAACAAATCCAAACTATCAAAGTAAGCTGTTAAGAGGAATTGCCGGCCGGATTTGTTCCGGACTTTTATCCGAAAACCCGGGGCCCATAATCGCTAAAAACCATCGAAATTTCAGCAGGACTTACTCGTGCAAATAAAGTTCCCAGCCCAGATACTTGCTCAATGCTTCACTCACACCGGCACCAATGCGCGTCGGATTGATGGCGACGTGATGTTCGAAGCCATTCTCGCAAATATAACGCAGCAACTTCTGGAAATTGGGAATCTTTACCACGCCATAGCCGCCGAACGTTTTGAGCGGATCGTCGGTCAGCTCCCCTTCCCCGATATAGGCGCGAATCTTCCCCGCCGCATCGTCCGTGCTTACTCGCAAATAGGTAAACGGCGCAGCTTTGACACGGCCCACGACGGTACCGTAAGTATTTTCCCTGCCCACCGCGCCGGCAATGATTTCCTGGTAATCCATCACGGGCTTGCCTTCGCCTTCGGTGACAAAAATGTCCTTCGGCAAATTACTGCAATGGAACACCACGCCCTTGTCGGGGTCTTCGCCGTAATTGTTGTTCCAGTCCACCAGCGCACTGGGCCGGCCACCCGCCTGCGCCATCGCGTACATCGCCACCGTGCCCATGATGTCCACCTCGCAGGCGCTGCTCATCCGCAGGTTGCTCATCATGCTCATCAACGTGCAGGGCACCACGCCGAAAAATTCCTCCATCGCCGTCCAGCACTGGATGGCCGTGGCGTTGAGATGCGTGTCCTTCATCCACCGGTCCACCGCCACGCCAAATTTCGCCATTTTCAAAAGCGCCACCGGCGGAATGGATTTGGCGACGACATAATTTTGAATCTCCTTCAATTTCGTTTCCACCGCCGCGTCGCCATCCTTCAGCTTGCCCACCCAACCGAACAATTCAAACAGGTCGAGCGTTTCGATGCTGATGCCGGACTGTTCCAGCAGTTTTTCGCTGTAACGAACGGTGTTGAACGCCGTCGGTCGGGCGCCGAGCGCTCCAATGCGCAGATTTTTCAATGCCTTGAGGACGCGACAGGTCACAACAAAATCCTGCAAATCCCGCTGAAAACTTTCGCCGTTCGGGTTGACCGTATGCAGGCGCGTCAAAGTAAACGGCACGCCGTATTGACGAAGATTGTTGCACACCGACATTTTGCCGCAAAAGCTGTCACGCCGGTCCTTGATGGTCATGATTCGGGGATCGTCATTGAACGCGTGCACCAGCACGGGCAACCGCAGGCCGGACCAGCGGATGGCATTGGCCACGCCGCGTTCGTCGCCAAAGTTGGGCAGCGTGACCAGAATGCCATCGATGTCGCCCTCGTTTTGTTTGAAAAGTTCCGCACATTTTTGCGCATCTTCCAGGGATTCGACAGCACCGAACTTGGTGGCGGTCGTCGGCAGCGTGACCACGTCGATGCCGTTTTTTTCAAGGACCGAGATAATTTCCTTCCGGCCGGTGTCACAAAGATGTGCCGGGAAGAACCCGCGATTGCCGACGAGAAGTCCGAAGGTGATTCGCTTATTCATGCTGTCCATTTTCGTCCTGGGCTCATTTGTGAATTAAATAATTTGTTCGTGCGTCGATTAACATCTGAAATTCCAGACCATCGAGGCAATTGATGCGGAGATTATCTTAAACTCCGTCCAGTTCGGCAAGGAATGAGTTCCGGCAAATAATTCATGCGCACAGTTCAAGCGGGCAGCAACCTGGAAAAGTCGTCGTGTCTGTTTTGCTGGCCGTTCCCGGGTCCTCCGGAAACGCCGCCGCGTAGCGGGACCGTCAGTTACCCATGAAGTCTTTGTTGAAATCCAGCGCTTACTGAGGGAATGTAATGAACATTATGGCTGCCACCTGGGCGACGTGATTGGGTTTCCTCCGACTCAGCCAGCAATTGCTGTATTGTTTTCAGGAGCTGGATTACATCAAGCGGCTTTTCCATCAGCGCATCTACACCGGCAGTCACAGCCAAGTCGTATTGATTGGCTTCGCCGGTGATAATGATGGTGGGAAACGCAGGCGCCTGGCTCGCGGTGTGTTCCAGGATCTCCCATCCATTCTGGACCGGCAGACCGATGTCCAGCAGCAGCAAATCAACCTGCCGGCTCTCAAACTGTGCCACCGCCTCAAGGCCGTCCGCCGCCTCCATTACTTCGTAGCCCGCTTCCTTCAAAACCTTGCACAAGGATTTACGCACGCTCGTGTCATCATCCACTACCAGGACATTCTTCTTCATCGGACGCCGTCATTTCTTAAAAACCCGCCCCCGAACGGCAACGCAACATTCGTGTACGGCGACAACGGTAAACCAGAGGTTTCCCTCAGGCGGGTCACAGATGCGGTCATCATAACTTTTCAAACACGGACTCCGACGCCTGGCTTGCCGCCTAGCCAATAACCAAGGCTTCCTTGGAAGCCAGCCAGTCCCTTAATGAAGACGGCAACCCGGAATGCTTGTAGCTGGTGGGAACCCAACCTGCCGGGACAGCTGTTGGTCGTATTTGCAGATCGGGAGCTGGCGGGAAATTCCGGTTGCCGTTCTTGTTGTCCTCGTTTGTCTGGGCTTCCAGTGGATAAGCAAAGAAAGACGAAGGATGATAAAAATCGACTGCGACTTGCGTTTTCATTATGCCGTGGTTTAAGGTCATTTTTGGTTTGTCATAGGTTCCGTGTTACTCGTACAAAAGGTCTAGCGGTTGCTATGCCAGTATGGGCCAACGGCGATTTTCCGCCGAAATCCATGAATTGGGGACGTAACCCGCATGAAAATGAAACAGCCAGGTGAAACAATTCCTTCCACCGGTGGCACGCTACGTGCCACCCTGAACCGCCCGACCGCAAAACTCCGCCTGGCCGGTCTGGTGTTGACGGCGTTGCTCGGTTCAATCCTGGTCATTTGGGTAAGCCGCACCACTTGGGACCGGGTGGATCATCTGCAAAATGAGTTTGCCGGATTGAAAGCCAAGGACTTCTACCTGGCCGTTCATATGAAGGGTGACGTCCAGCAATTAAACGATACCTTGCTTCGCTATCGTCTTCGCGGAGAAGCCGCCGACTATGAGCAATTCTACAAGGATTCAAGGGAATTGACCCAGTGGTTTGAGGCAAACCAGACCAATGCGGTCACACCTTTGGAGCGCGAGTTCTTCAAGCGCATGGCCGGCGCCTTCAATGACTACCTGACGGACAGCACGAATTTGCTCAGCGCCAGAATCGGTTTCCTCGAATCAAAAGCGGTCGCCTTTCCGACCAGCTACGAAAAAGTGCAACAACAATCCCAACGTTTGTTGGATTTGTGTGATGCGTTTATCAGTGATCAAAGCTCGGCCTTCGATGATTTTCTCAACGAATCGAAAAGCACTCTGGCCACCTTCCAGCGATTGCTCAAGCTTTCGGTGGCATTGCTGCTGACGTTGATCGTCGCCCTGGCGGTGCTGGTTTATCGTGGGGCGATCGCGCCGCTCCGCCTTCAGTTGACCGAGAGCCAGGCCATCATTGTGCGACAGGAAAAACTCGCCTCGCTGGGCGCGCTGGCGGCCGGGGTCGCGCACGAAATCCGCAACCCGCTGACGGCGATCAAATTCCGTCTCTACAGTCTGAAGAAATCGCTGCCCGCCGGCATGGCGGACAACGAAGACGCCGTCGTGATTGGTGATGAAATCAGCCGCCTGGAGCGGATCGTCAAGGATTTCCTTCAATTTGCGCGCCCTTCCGAACCCGAACTAATTACCATTCCAACGCAGCGAATTTTGCAGGAAGTGCATGATCTGCTGAAGCCTCAATTGAAGAAGGCGTCCATTGAGTTGAAGCTGGAAACGTCCGGGCCGGTCTGGGTGCGCGCCGACACACAACAAATCAAGCAGGTCTTGATCAATCTGATCCAGAATTCAGCCGACAGCATTGGGCGCGACGGGGCTATCATTCTTCGAGCGCGCAACGGGACGGACAATTTCGCGGTCATGGAAGTGATCGACAACGGCAAAGGAATTCCATCTGATGTTCAGAAGCGGTTGTTTGATCCGTTCTTTACCACCAAGGAAGGTGGAACGGGGCTGGGTCTCCCCATCGCGGCGCGAATTGTCGAGAAGCATGGCGGTGAACTCCGCTATCAAACGCAGCTCAACCGCGGCACGGTCTTCTCCATCGTTCTGCCGCGTGTCAGCGAACATGAAACCTAAAATTTTGTTGATTGAAGATAACGCCAGCACTGCCACCTCCTTGCAAAAGGTGTTGCGCGAGGAGGATTATGACGTGGAAATCGCCAGCCGGGGCGATGTCGGTCTGGAGCAGGCCTGCCGGGAACAATATAATGTCGTCATCTCTGACTTGCGGTTGCCCGGATTGGGCGGGTTGGACCTGGTCGCTCAGCTTCATGCCGCCAAACCGAAACAACCCATTATCCTGATGACCGCCCACGGCACAACCGAAACAGCCATTGAAGCAACCAAGTTGGGTGCGTGCGATTACCTGCTCAAGCCGTTCGAAGCCGATGAGTTGCTTGATTTGGTCGCCTCGGCCGTCGCCAGCAGCCGGCTGATGTCCGAACCCGTGGCCATGGGCGAAGCCCGAATGAACCGCTCGGCGATTATTGGCCAAAGCCGCGCCATGCAGGCGATCTACAAGGAAATCGGCCGCGTCGCGGCCACGCCGACCACCGTGCTGATTCGGGGGGCCACCGGCACCGGCAAGGAACTTATCGCGCGCGCCATTTATCAGCACAGCAATCGCATGGATAAATCATTCATCGCCGTAAATTGCGCTGCCATTCCGGATACACTGCTGGAGAGTGAACTGTTCGGTTATGAACGCGGCGCGTTCACCGGCGCCCAGGGCCGCCGCATTGGCCGCTTCGAGCAGGCTCACGGTGGAACCATTTTTCTCGATGAAATCGGCGATTTGAACGCTAATACACAAGGCAAATTGCTGCGCGTGCTCCAGGAACACACCATCCAACGACTCGGCAGTGAAACCGACATTCCCGTGGACGTACGGGTGCTGGCCGCGACCCATCGGAATCTGGAGACCGCCATCAAGGAAAGGGAATTTCGTGAAGACCTGTTTTACCGCTTGAGCGTGGTGACCATCAGCCTGCCACCCCTGAGCCAGCGCACGGAAGACATCCCGGAATTGGTCAAATACTTTATTCATCGCTATGGCAAGGAACTCGGCCTTGATTCCCCATCCATCCAGCCCGAAGCCATTTCGTTCCTGCAAAGCCAGCCGTGGCCCGGCAATGTGCGTGAACTGGAAAACGTCGTCCGCCAGACCTTGCTGTTGGCAAGGCCATTCGGCATTAGTTTGGACCACGCCCAGCGTGTCCTGGTAAAAAATCGGAAACCGACAGAAACAAACCAGCAAACCCACGCTGCGTACATTGCCGAGTTGCTTAATCGCGCGCAAAGCGGCGACATCCAGGACGCCTATTCACGCCTGATCGCGGATTTGGAACCCGAACTTTTCAAGCAGGCCTTTCAGTTGGCACAAGGTAATCAATCCAAAGCCGCCCGCTGGCTGGGTGTCAGCCGGATGAAAATTCGAGAGAAGGTGCTTCAGTTTGGATTGGGTCCCCGGCGCGAGGACGAGAACAAGCCGCAGTGACAGAGCTCCGGCTGGCAGGATTTATTCCATCAGTGGTTTCAATCGTTCCACTCGCTGACCTGATGAAATTGAAATTTTCCTTAAAAAGCTTTGTTTGACACATTTTTTGCAGGAGGCATGGAACTTGCCAAGTGTGGGACAGGCCGGCCAATAGGTGGCCTGCGTAAGACATACCGCGCGATAAAATTAAACTTGCACGGGTGGTGGCGCAGGAATCCGAAAGGCCGGTTTGGTTACAACAAAAACATTGCTATCGAACGAAACGGAATAATGAAAACGATGTTGACACACATGGCAATGGTTGTGGCATGGAACCCGACCCCAGCCCCGTATGGGCCCATCTGGTCCCCGGCGATGAGACGGCAAGCTGCGCGCGCCATGATGTCAGCCAAACGAAAGGTTCGAAAACCGTGAAAAAATTCATTCCACTTATTGCCGTCATGTTTCTTGCCGGTTGCGGGAACAATTCCACGGAGAATCAATCGGCCCCCGCCAATCCAACAACGAGCGAACAGTCGCCAGCTTCCGGTGCCACCAGTGTGGAATCCAACACCAATTCCTCCATTGGAACAGTCACGAACAGTCCCGCGACCAACTCCAATGCAATGGACACAAACAGCCCTGCCGGCACGAATCAAAATTAGGGTTACTGAGTTTGACCTTGTGAAATTTTTGCGGAAATTGCGCCGGCCCTTGATATTGCACCATCGGTGCGCGGTGAAATCACGGGCGGCATCGGCATTCGGTATTCGTTCTGAAAAACTCCATAACGCCAAGGAGGTGGGATGGGAAATATCACCAGCGCCTTTTTGAGTGGCCTTTCCCAGGCCCTCAATTGCAGGCGCTGGTGAAACAATGGACGGACGACGCAAGAACCATCGTCGTTACTAAACCTCTAAAATATGAATTTAACGTGAACTATTTGTTTAATCTTTTGATTGTGATGATGCTGGGAGGGAAAGCCGCGGCTGCCAGGATGTACGTGATAGATGTTTCGATTGTAATAAGACGGGCCATTTTGGTCGTGGTTCTATTTAGCGGATTGATGGTCGTTACACCCTCGTCTGTTTTTGGCAATCAAAGCGTAACGCTGGCTTGGGGTCCAGTCACCAGCTCCGGCCTCGCAGGTTACAACATTTATTACGGCTCGGTCAGTCACGCCTATACCAACGTAATGACCGCTGGAAATGTGACGAATGCGACAATTTCGGGTTTGGTGGAAGGTGCGACCTATTACTTTGCCGTCACAACTTTCAGCACTGCCGGCTTGGAAAGCACTCTTTCAGACGAAGTACCTTATACGGTTCCTAATGTGGATCCTGTGGGTCCTCTTCTGCAGGTGACGGCAGGGAGCACATCGTACGGAACGATCTTGAGCGGGCTGAGCGCGACGATCAGTTTTACGGTGGCGAACGTGGGGAACGGGACGTTGAGCGGGACAGCGAGCGTAGGATTGCCCTTCAGCATCATTTCGGGAGGGAGTTACAGTCTGGGGCCCAGTCAGCGCCAGGTGGTAACGGTGATATTCAGTCCTCTGTTAACGGGCAATTACGTCCAGAGTGTGATTTTTACAGGTGGGGGGGGAACGAATGTGACAGTGGGTGGGAGTGTGACCAACGGACTGGTGACAACCCCGATCATTCACGTGACGCTCGGGAGCATATCGTATGGGACGATTTCGAGCGGGACGAGCAAGATGAACAGTTTTATGGTACAAAACGTGGGGAACGGGACCTTGAGCGGGACGGCAAGCGTGGGAGCGCCCTTTAGTATCGTTTCGGGCGGAAGTTACAGTTTGGGAGCTGGACAGAGCCAGACAGTGACGGTGGTGTTCAGTCCGAGTACAGCGGGTAATTACAGTCAGCATGTAAGTTTCAGTGGCGGCGGGGGGACCAATACGACCGTATCCGGGAGTGTGACTAATGCTTCGTCGGTGATTGTGGCAGCTCCATCACCCATGATCATCACGAAAAAAGTGACTGCCAGTATAACCAATCGCGTCACATTGCAATTCAAAACCAACCTGGCATCGCCAACCTGGCAGACCCTCGGTGCTTTTACAGGGTCAACGAATGTTTCTTTCACAAACACGCCCGCGGTTTTTTTCCGGGGCGTTTGCAGCAATCTCACGGGTTCGGTGACACTGACGTGGCCGCCAAGTACAGATAAGTTGCTCCTGGGCTACAAGGTTTATTTCGGCACGACGAGCGGCGCCAACTCCAGCGTGATTAATGTTGGCAATGTCACGACGGCGACGATTTCCAACCTGAACGGTGGCACGGTTTATTACTTTACCATCAGAACGGTTAGCGTTTTGGGTCTGGTCAGCTCATACTCAAGTGAAGTAAGCGCCATTCCTCAAACAACCAGCTTTTCCTTGACGGTCGACGGCCGTTGACAAAACCGGATTCAGCCGCGACCACCGCGGAATGACAAATCCCGAGGTGGACATGGCCCCGCTACTGCTCTCATACCATCCCCCTGTATTGATCGTCAGGTGAAGAATCTGGTGAAACTTTTACAAGACAACCACTGGATGCCCCATATTTTTATATCGTTTTGTAAACAAGTACCTTACGTTTTAAGCAGAGCGGTGTTACACCACAATCAGCCCGTTTAAATGTAAATTTGATGAGGCTAAATTCTAGTTTTTTTGCAAATATTCTTGACAAAGCGTAACGAAATGTACTACAAATACACTTAGCCCTAAATTGAACTGTAAACTTATATGAATAGAACCCTATTGGTCACCGTATTGGCTGGAGCAAGCCTGGTCTCGATGCAAGTAACGCAGGCGCAGTCTCCGATTTATCGCGAGGTCTTTGGTAACCTTTCTACCGGCACCAATGCCCCTCCCAGCAGTGTCGGATGGGCTGGAAATTGGGGAGCGACCGCCTCAGACGCGTCCACCGGAGACGCTCCCGCCGGTAGCTTTAACAATTTCGGCGTCTCCACCGCACTCGGCTCCCCCAACAACCTCGACAATATCAATGCCGGTGGTCCCGCACTCTCCACAGCCAATGGCTTGCTGTTCGTCAGCCAGGCTGGCCAAAACTTTATTACCTACACGACCGGTTACACCGTGAACCAAACCCTTACGCCGATCCAGGACATCTCCTTCTATGCCGGAAGTACTTTTGACACTGCCGGTGGCATCCCTGGGTTTCGCATTGCCGTCCAGCAGGACGGTAATTGGTATGCCTCCAGCCAGGTGCTCGCCAACAGTCTCAACGTCACGAGTGCCGGCAATTTCCACCTCGCACCCGGCAGCGGCGGCGCACAACAGGTAACCTTCAACTGGACAACGGCCGCGAGTGCCTGGGACAATTTGACCTTCACCCCTGGCACCTCTCTGGCGCTCGGCGGCATTTCGGGAGGCCTTAACGGGGATCCCATCACCGCCTTCGGGCTTTATAGTGACGCTACTGACTCCTTGGGCAATACGGAAAACGCGATCCGCCGCTTTGATACATACCAAATTGACAGTACCGTTCCGGAGCCAGGCAGCGTGGTGTTGCTACTGTCCGGCGTCGGTTTGCTGACGGGCCTCCGCCGCTCGCGCAAAGCCTGATCGGTTGACAACAGAGCTGTTTTATCTGCGGGGCGAACCAACGTCGGTTCGCTCCGCTCACTGTTTCAGGAGATCTGAAGTTATGACTTACAGCTACGATTTTGTTCAACAGTTACGAATCTTCATATTTCTGATGCGTAGCGTTATAGATTATGAAGTATAGTTTAAACTCCGGCAGTGCCGGTGTTGGCAATGCCATTCGGTTCTTCCGAGGTTTGCTGTTGGTTGGCTGGATCAGCTTAGGTTTTTTGCTGGCCGCGGCAGCCCAGACTTATACACCTCCAGCCAACAATCGTGCCGACATCAATCTGGATTCAGGCTGGCGATTCATCCAGCAGGATGTCTCGGGCGCACAAGGGACCAGTTTCGATGATTCGTCCTGGACAAGTCTGAACCTGCCGCACACCTGGGATATTTCCCATGGCCAGGACGGACCTAACACCGCTTACTACCGGGGCATCGGCTGGTATCGCACTCACTACACAGTGGACAACAGTTATGCCGGACGTCATTTCTTCCTCAAGTTTGACGGCGCATTCCTCGTCACGGACGTGTACGTCAACGGAAACTTGCTGGGTGAGCACCAGGGCGGATTCGCGGCATTTGTCTTTGACGTGACGCCATACCTTAATGTTGGTGGGGACAATGTTATTGCCGTCAAGGTGAACAACGCGGCCAACGCCAACATTCCGCCGCTGGCCGCGGATTTCACCTTCTGGGGCGGCATTTATCGCGATGTGCATCTGCTGGTGACGGATCCGGTGCAAATTTCGCCGTTGGATTACGGCTCGTCCGGCGTTTATCTCACCACCACCAGTGTCAGCTCCAACTCCGCCAATCTTCAGGTGACAACAGTCGTTTCCAATTCAACGGCCTCGGCGCAGACGGTGACCGTTCGTGCCATTGTCACCGACGCTGGCACAAACATTGTGACGATGCTGAGCAATGTGGTTACGCTTCCAGCGGCGTCGGTTTCAAATGTGGTGGCCAGCACTGTCATGGCGAATCCCCATCAGTGGAACGGCCTGGCTGATCCGTATCTGTATCAAACGTTTGTTGAGGTGTGGAACGGCACGAATGCGGTGGACGTGGTGGCGCAGCCACTGGGCTTCCGCTATTTCGGCGTGGACCCCAACAATGGGTTTTTCCTGAACGGCCAGCATTATGACCTGCATGGAGTTAACCTGCACCAGGATTGGCTCAACTCCGGTTGGGCGCTGACCAACGCCCAACGGGACACCAACTTTTTGTTCATCAAGGAAATCGGCGCCACGGCGGTGCGCCTGTCGCACTATGAGCACGATGATTACACCTACCAACTTGCGGATCAGGATGGGATCATTCTTTGGAGCGAAATTCCCCTGATAGATTACATCACCGCTTCTGCCGCTTTCACCAGCAACACCGAGCAGCAATTGATCGAAATGATCAAGCAGCGATACAACCATCCCTCGGTGGTTTGCTGGAGCGTTTTCAATGAAGTCACCTTGAATTCCGGTCCCAGTCCGGCCGCACTCGTCGGTCAACTCGCTCAGATTGCCGCCCAACAGGATTCCACCCGACCCTCGACCGCCGGCGCCAACAGCAGCGATAACGACCCCACCACCCTCTACACGCAGTTGATTGACTTCAACAAGTATTACGGCTGGTACAACGGTATCCTTTCGGACTTCGGACCTTGGGCCGACAACTTCCACACCACCTATCCAACGCGGTCCGTTGGGATCAGCGAATATGGCGCGGGCGCGAACATTTACCAGCACAGTGAGAATCCGGTTACCGAGCCCGCAAACGCCGGTTCGTATCATCCCGAGGAATACCAGAACCTGTATCACGAATCCCAGTGGCAGCAGATGAAGGTGCGGCCGTTTCTGTGGTCCAAATTCATCTGGAACCTGTTTGATTTCGCGTCGGACGGCCGCAACGAAGGCAACGCGCCGGGCCGCAACGACAAGGGACTGGTCACTTATGATCGCCAGGTCCGCAAGGACGCCTTTTACTGGTACAAAGCCAACTGGAGTACTGACCCGATGGTTTACATCGCCGGACACACCTTCACGAACCGGCTCACCAACGCCATCACGGCCAAGGTTTACGCCAATTGCGATTCGGTCGAACTTTTTCTGAACGGGATTTCGCAAGGCTCCACGACCAGCACGAATTGCATTTTCACGTGGCCGCTGATGTTGCAGGGGAGCACCAATACGGTGCAGGCTGTCGGCACCAAAGGCGGCACCAATGTCACCGATTCCTTGATCTGGATTGTCCCGATCCTGCCGCCGACGGCCTCGATTACCACCCCGGCGGTCTCGACGGTTTACCTGAACAGCACGAATGTGACGTTGCAACTGTCTGCCACCGCCACCGACAACCAACTGAGTTCACCACCTCCGTTGGCGACCAGTTGGGTCCAAATCTCCGGTCCGGGCATGGTCACTTTCGGCAATAGCAACGCCCTGACCACCACGGCAACCTTCAGCACCAACGGGGTTTACGTCCTGAACTTTCAAGCCATTAAAGGGTCATTGGTGACCAGCATCCCGCTGACGGTCGTGGTCGGCAACGTGCCGTATGGTCCGACTCTCAAGTTGCGGTATGCATTTGATGATGCCGGTCCCGGCACGACCACGCCCAGCGATACCAGTCTTGGCTCTGAACTGAATGTCACGCTGCAGATGATCAGCGGTGCTGGCGCGAGCACCGATCTCCACGGAGCCGCCGGATCGGGGGTAGCCGGCCTGACCAACCCCAACCGGGCTTTGAATCTCTCGATGAACCCCAACCAGGGGAGTTTGGGAGGCGCCAGCGGGAATTTCGCCGCCGTCACCAATTCGGCTCTTGGTTTGGGAAGCGTCAACAGCTTTGTGGTGACCTGGTGGATGAAGCAGTTGTACTACCTGCCGGCGAACTTTGGTCCGCGCATGTTTATTCTCGGGAGCAGCGCGAACGACGCGGACACCGGGACGGCCAACAGTATTTCAATGAAGTGGCAGGACGCTGCTAATTGGTATTTTTATGTCAACACCATCCAGGCGACGGCGGCTTTTAGCTCCAATCTGCCTACGAACAGGTGGATGTTTGTGGCCATGGCATACGATGGGGCGAATGTGACGCTTTATGAAGGCAGCGACCAAAACTCAGCGACCCTGATCAGCACCACTGCGGCGGCCGGTCAGACGGTTAATCTCGACAGTACCGCCGCCTTGTTTCTGGGCAACCGCCCGGCCCGCAACCGTTGCTTCGCCGGTTGGATTGACGATTTCCGTGTTTACACCGGATGGGGCGACGCGAGTTTCGTGGAAAGCGTGCGGCAGGCGGCAGCGGGTCCCGCTGGATTAACGGCTGTGGCAGGCAATAATCAGGTCACCTTGACCTGGAACGCCTTGTTGGGTGCGACCAGTTACAACGTCAAGCGTTCGACCGTCAGCGGGGGGCCTTACACCACGATTTCGACGGTGGGAACCGTGACGGGGACATCCTATGTGGATTCGACGGCGGTTGGCGGAACAACTTACTACTACACTGTTTCAGCGGCGACTTCCATAGGCGGGGCGAGTGAAACCGCCAACTCTGCAACAGAAGTGCGTGTCGTGACCGGATGCGCGCCGCCCGCCGCCCCGACGGTTGGCTACAACAGTCCTATTTACGCGGGGATGGCATTGAATCTCACAGCCTCGTCAGTGGCTGGCGCCACCTATAGTTGGACGGGACCCAACGGGTTTACCTCGACGAACCAGAATCCTTCGATTGCGAATGTGACGATTACTGCCACTGGCGATTATAGCGTCACCGTGACCGTCGGCAGTTGCACTTCGGCGCCGGCAACAGTGACGGTAACGGTCAATCCCCCGGCCACCGTGTCCTTCCAGGCATTAAATGGCAGTCTGATTCTGGACTGGCCATATGGCACGCTTCAATCAGCCACGAATGTTACTGGACCCTGGAATGACATGATTGTGGCAATGTCGCCGTACACTAATGTGCCAAGCCAATCGCAGGAATTTTTCCGGATCCAGTTGCAGTAATTTCAAAACCAGCCCGGCGGTATCTAAAAGCCTCAGCAAAATTTGCCTCCGGGTTGAATCAACCGGCCTTCCTCGCCTTCCAGCCAGTGCCTGAACCCTCGGCTGTAGGGTTGTTGGCCGTCGGCGCAACCACGCTCCTGTCCGCCGCCACAGAAATTAGCTGGTCGCCTTCAGAGGCGGCAACACGGCCGGGACCAGAACGATTTTGAACGTATTGACCCTCGGCTTTTATTTGGCGGCGAAGGCCATGTAGGAGTGTGGCAGAACGGTAAACGTAAAGGAGGTGTGTGGCGAGGAGGCCGGACCGCGACCGCCAAATCCGCGCCCGATGGCTGGTGCAGGTGTGATGTCTTTGCCGGTAAACAGGTCCTGAATTTGCGCCATCTTGCCGGCCACCGAAACCGTGACCTCGGCGGCCGTCGGCAAATAGTTCTGCACGATAAACGTGTTGTTGTCGTAACGGAACAAGGCGACCTGCGCCGGGGCACTGTCAAGGCGAATAGGCTCGGCAGACCCCAGTGCGGCGCGAATCACCGAGAGCACCGTGGGCGGGAGGGCGTAAAGGTCGGCGGGATCATTCGGGATGGTCAGGACGTAGAATTTGCCCTTCGAGTAATCGCACGAAAGGAGGATGGGATAGGTCGTGCCGCCGGGGGAAATAGCCAAGGCGTCACCCCAGGCGTCATGGGTCAGGATGTTGAAATACTTGATTTCGGGAATGAGGATGTCGCGCGAGGCCCCGAAGGGATCCGGCGCGTTGGTCGTGACAGCGGCACCTTGACCAAAGCCGCGCCCCCGGAATGGAGCGCCCGGGCCGCCGGCAAAGGTAAAGCGCCGCACCGGCACGGTGACACCGGTGGTTTCCAGTTCACAGATGTCCTCAATGCCTTTGCCCTTCATGGCACGCAGGAAGCCGGAGGTGACACAAACCGATTTGCCCGCTTCGAGTTGGGATTTGATTTTATGAATGATGGCCAGATCGAATTTGGCCTGCTCGGTCAGCAGGACCATGTCGGCATTGGTCGGAAATTGCGGGAAGATGTCCATGGGCAAACCGATCATGCCCAGGTAATCGTGGAGGAACTCTTCGCCGGTGGCGTGGTAGGGTGTGTAGGTTTTTATACCGACGGGTTTGCCGACGTGGATCAGCACTTGGTCCACCTGGCCGAGAGTGTGGGCGGCGATGTCAGCGAACATAAGAGTTTCATCGGGACCAATGGTTTTCTGGACTTCAGCGAGGTTAAGGCTGGTCGGCTGGTCGGCCCAGGTGCGATTGGTGATGGCATAGGGAGAAATGACGCGAAGCATCCCGGAATAGTTGAAGCAGCACATCTCGGGGCAACGCGCAAAGACGGTAGCCAGCAGTTGCTCGGAATAGCGGTCAATCGGGAAGGCGCCGCCCTGGTCCACCCAGCCGCCTTTGTTCACGCCGGGCTTGAGGTTGTCCATGAATCGCATGATATCATAGCTGAGGTAAGGCTGGAGGTGTTGCTCCTGTCCGACCCATAGACGGGATTCCGTGCCGGAGAACATGCCGTCCGCGATGAGCGGGACCTTTTCCGTGTCATTGCCCATACCGGCATACTGGTCATACCAGTTGGCCATCTTGATGATGACCTTGCATTTGGGATTGACCGCTTTGGCCGGTGTGACGATGAGGTCCTCCGCGACTTCGCGCATGGTTTTCAGGCGGTACTGTGTCCAGGATTGATTCCCTTTGGCCTTGATGTCGTAATCCGTCTTGCGGTCGAAGAAGAAGTAATCGTCGAGGAGGATTTCGTCAAAATGGCGGGCGGCCAGTTCCACGGCTTTCCGGGCGAATTCGCGGTTTTCCGGATTGGCGTAGTCGAAGCCCTGATAGCCATTGGTTTCGCTGACGCTAAAAGCGAGACCACCGCAGACCTGCACGCCCTGTTTCTGGTAGAACTTTTTGAGCTTTTCCAGGCCGGCCTCGTCCACGAGCGTGTGGTTGCGCATGACCTCGATATAGATTTTGTCGATCTTGAGGTTGCGCGTGAGGTTGGACCAGGACTCGGCAGGGTCAAGATCGCCGTTCATGAGGGCCTGAACGGTCCTCTGCGTCGCATAGGTCGAGACGATGAAACTCTGGTAATGGCCTTGGGCGCGGACGGAGAGGGACAATGTGCCGGCTGCCACAAGCACCGCCAGCGTTTTAAGATATTTTTTCATGATCAACCAGGTTAGGGCTCAAAGAGCCATTCGCGCGCACAAGGCTACCGGGATTTTGCCGCAGGTTAAAGTTCGGAATTTGGCTGAACGGTGTCGTCGGGCTTTCGTTGAATATCTGCGGTGCGGTCGCGTTAGCGAGCAATGGGCGAGTTCCAAGGAAGTTCTGGCGAGTTTTAATTTCGCTCACCATGGTACTGACAGTGGCCGTTCCGATCTGCCTAACCCCTTAGAGCTTACGCTGCAAAACCCGGAGGCGAGGGTCGGAATCGAACGTCAATTTTTGTTCATTCGAGCCTTTCGATTCCAATGCACGACTATTTCTACACAATGACGCTACTATAGTCGCACTATTACCTCACTATTATGGTGGCTGGGGGCGGAATTGAACGTCAATTTTGGTTCATCCCGAACCTACAGATCTCCATGCAACTCAAGCCTCTGTGCCCGTTCCCCAGTGCCTTTTAGTGTCTCAAAAGCCCTCGAACATTTCAAGAACTATTTCAGCGGAGCCGCTTCACCATTGTCAACCCACCCCTGCAGTATTGCTCCACTACTATTTTACTGGAGCTTTTGCTGGAGGTGTGGAACGAGAGTATTGGAGAAATTTTCGATACGGCGGAGGTCGGAATCGAACGAGGAAGCTTTACCGTTCCGAGCCTACTCCCGTAACCAGACGTCACCATTTCATGCGACTTTCCCAGATACAGGGATTGTGCAGGTATTATCACGTACTTTTGCACGTGATCTGTTATGCAGGAAAGTCTGTCCCTCCGACTTACTGGCGGGCGGTTTTTGTTTGCGAAGTCACTTTGCGAAGTGGCTGACATAACCAATCTAAGTAGCCCAATTTGTAACTCATGAAAATCCCTTTCGTAATATGCTTAATTTTCATGAGGCAATTTTTGATATCCGTCGATAAAATCAACAAGTTGATTCGGTCAAAGCGGACACTACGGCGGTAGTCCGACACGGGCATAACCCTTCAATTCGTTAAAATGAAAAAAAAACCACTATTAGGCTTTTGGCAGTTATGGAACATGAGTTTTGGGTACGTCGGCATTCAATTTGGGTTTGCCTTGCAGAATGCAAACGTCAGCCGCATATTCGAAACCCTCGGCGCCAAGGTTGAAAATATACCGATCCTGTGGATCGCCGCGCCCGTGTCAGGATTACTCATTCAGCCGGTTATTGGCCACTTGAGCGATAAAACCTGGAACCGGCTGGGGCGTCGGAAACCTTATTTCCTGCTGGGCGCCATTCTGGCTTCGTTATCCTTGTTGGTCATGCCCAATTCACCGACGCTGTGGTTTGCGGCCGGCATGTTGTGGATCATGGATGCGTCCATCAATGTGAGTATGCAACCGTTCCGCGCGTTCATTGGCGATATGTTGCCGGAGGAACAAAGGACCAAGGGGTTTGCAGTTCAAACCTTTTTCATAGGCGCCAGCTCGATTATTGCGTCGGTATTGCCTTATATGTTTACCAAATGCCTTCACATTGCGAACACCGCGCCCGAAGGCCAAATA
>Ga0265338_10002284_pt1 | contig 29194 bp, 27 predicted proteins | sample 42126metaG_FD_193579 | JGI IMG/M metagenome (GOLD analysis project Ga0265338, IMG submission 193579) | Rhizosphere microbial communities from Carex aquatilis grown in University of Washington, Seatle, WA, United States - 4-21-26 metaG | ecosystem: Host-associated > Plants > Roots > Rhizosphere...
GTAGTGGCTTCCTGCTGGTCGCCGGGATCGCGGAGGCTCTCCAGGCGATCCACGCGGCCGGCATCGTGCACCGCGACCTCAAGCCGTCCAATGTGATCCTCGCCGCGGACGGCCCGCGGGTCATCGACTTCGGGATCGCCTGGGCCGCCGCCGCCCCTGCGCTGACCCGCAGCGGCATCCGGGTCGGCTCCCCTCCGTTCATGGCTCCGGAACAGGCCCGTGGCCAGCCGACGACGCCCACGGTCGACGTGTTCGCGCTGGGCTCGCTGGCCGCTTACGCGGTCGCCGGGCGCCCCCCCTTCGGCTCGGACGGCGTGGTCCCCGTGCTGTACCGGGTGCTCAACGAGCCGCCGGACCTGGCTGACTGCCCACCCGACCTCCGTCCGCTGATCGAGCACTGCCTGGCCAAGGACCCGGCGCAGCGGCCGCAGCCCGCCGAGATCATCGACGGCGTCCGGGCCCGGATGGCCGGCGGTTCGCTGGCGTTCGGAAGATCGTGGCTGCCGGCGGCTCTGTCCGACGCCGCGCTCAGTCAGGGCTCAGGAAGCGCTGTGCCGGACGGGGAATGGACCTTCCCGCCCGGCGAAATCGGTCACACCGGTGCGAGCGTTCCGGAGGAGGAGACTTTCTCCGGCGAGGTGCGCGGTCCGCTGGAGAGGTCCGCTGCGGGCGCCCTGCTGACCGGGGTGCCGCGACCAGATGATCCGCCCTGGCGTGGCCGCCTGGCGTCGGCTATGCCGCCGGTCCCGGGTGCGCTTGGCGACGGCGGCCCGCCGGCCGGCGGGTACCCAGCCGGAGGACAAGAGGCCCTGGTCGCGGCCGGCCTGCCTGGGCCGCCTGGTGCCGGATCCAGTGCTGACGGACCCCCGGAGGGCCGGTCGAAGGTACTGCGGAGGACCGCGATCATCGGGTCCGCGGCAGTCCTGCTCGCGGCCGCGGCCGCGGCCGGTGTCGCCCTCCTGCCGAGCGCTGTCCGCCCGGGCACCGGGCACGGCCGTACGCTGGCCGCCCCGCACAGTTTCGCGACGCCCGGACACCGACCCCGTGTTCGCCCGAGCGGGCGGCCGACCGGCACCCGCTCGGGGCCACCTCTCGCGTCGCCGCTGTCAGGGGACCCACTGCCGTCGAGCCCGGCCGCCGGGCCACGGCCGGGTCCGGCGGTCCCTCCCAGCACAGCGCCACCGGTGACCAGCCCGTCCACGGCGTCGTCGTCCGGCGGCCAAGCGGCCTTCGCCGGGACCTGGACCGGCACCATGAGCCAGCCCGCGTGGACGGTGACCAGTTGGACGATCGAGCTGGTCATTCCGGCGAGCGGCCGGGTTGGCAGCTACGACGCGCCGGATCTCGGCTGCTCGGGAACCCTGATCCTGGCGGCCACCGCAACCACCAGCATGGACGCGGTGGCCCGGACGACCTCGGCCGTGGCCACCGGGTGTGTGCACGCGGCCCGGCTGACCCTGACCTTGTCCGGCTCGAACGGAATCTATCTGACCTGGACGCCGGTCGGGCATCCACTGAAGGGCGGTACGGCCCAGTTGACCGGTAGTTAACCCGGCCGCCGCAGCAGGAGTCGGCATTAATGCCGCCATTTTCCGACAACGTGTAATCTCACCGGATTCATCCGGCGTCTTAGGTCACAGAGGAGGAGACGATCCGGGCCGGGTGACCCCGGCAGCCCACTGGTTTCTGGGCCGCAGCAAGCACGTCGCACGACATTAGGACAAGGTGGGGGGGAATAGCCGCATGTCCAGTTCAGTCAGGTACTCCGCGCGAACAGATTTGCGCCGACGCCAGGGAAGGCCAGAGCCTGACCCGGCGGCCCAGGCCGAAGGGCTGGCCGCGCTCATCTCCCTGGCCCAGTTATTAGCGCCCCGCACCAAGCGGATCTCACCGCCCGCCCGGCGCACATCAGGGGTGGCGGTGATCATCCCGGCCCGCGACGAGGGCGCCGATCTAGGCGACACGCTGCGCTCCCTGGCCCGCCAGACGCTGCGCCCCGACCGGATTGTCGTGGTCGTCAATAACTCCACAGATGGCACGGCCGATGCTGCCCTCAGCTATGCGGCAACTGAGGGACCGGTCATCACGGACGTCCTGGAAATGCGCGGAGTCAATCGTCACCGGAAGGCTGGCGCGCTGAACTGCGGCATCCGCTACCTTCTCCGCGACGGCGTGCTGCCGCCGGAGATCGGCTACGTCCTCGTCATGGATGGGGACACCGAGCTGGAGCCGCATTTCCTGAAACGCGCCCGGCGGGTCATCGACCGGGACAGATCCCTGGGCGGGGTGAGCGCAGCCTGCCTGGGCAAGCCGATCCAGGGCGGCACGCCCTGGCGTGATTTCCTGCTGCTTGTCCAGCGAATCGAGTATGGCCGGTTCGCGGCGACCAGGCTCCGCCACAACGTGCACACCATGTCCGGGGCCGGCTCGTTCTACCGGGCCGCCGCGCTGAACGACCTGCTGGACGTCCGCCCGGATGTCTTCGAAGAGCGCGAGAGCAATCTCGTTGAGGACTATGAGACGACGCTCGCGCTGAAGATGCTCGGCTGGCGGGTCACCAGCAATCAGGGCTGCATCGCCTACACCGATCTGATGCCCACCATGCGGATGCTGTTCGCCCAGCGGGTCCGCTGGGCGCGCGGCACGGTGGACGAGTGGCGGCGCTACGGCTGGTGCCACGCCACCTGGCTGTCGATCGCCGGCGTGATCCTCTCGGTGCCGGAGACCGGTTACGAACTGCTGCTGGGGGCCGTGCTCATGCGCGCGTTCATCTCCCGCGGTGGATATATCGACTACCACTTTCTGCCACTCGCCGCACTCTGGTCTGCCTACCAGGGGTTTTCTGTGCGGCACATGGGCTGGAAGGTGGTGATTTTCGAGATGGCACTTATCCCGGAGGCCATCTTCAACCTGATCCGGAGTTACTGGCTGATGAGATCCGTCGTCGCGTCCTATCTGGGTGGCAAGCGGGCGTGGATCTGACAAGGGGGGAAGCTTCATGGGATACACGAGTAGCGGGTCCGTGATCCTGGCGGCGGCAGGCGGCACCTATGTCGTCGGCAGCCTGGCCGCCACCGTGGTCGTGCTGGTGGCAGGCGGCGCCGCCGCTGTCATCCTCACGTCGCGGCGACGCCGACGTGACCGGCTGGCCATTCGCCGCCAGGCTTGATCACCGGTCGCTGACGGCGGGGATCATGGCACTGGGTGGTGGCGCTCGTAGAATCGGCTCATGCGGATTCGCCGATGAGCCCCAGGATCGCCACGTCGGACGTGGTCGGCCGCGCCGAGCTGCTTGACTTCGTCCGGGGCCGCCACAAGGTAGTGCTGATCACGGCCAAGCAGGACGGGTCACCGCAGATTTCGCCGGTAACAGCCGGCCTGGACGGCGCCGGCCGAGTCGTGATCTCCACGTACCCCGAACGGGCCAAGACCCGCAACGCCCAGCGCCACCCACCGGTCAGCCTCCTGGTCCTCTCCGACGACTGGGACGGCCCGTGGGTCCAGATCGACGGCCGTGCCGAGGTCCTCGACCTTCCCGGGGCCCTTGACCCGCTCGTCGACTACTTCCGGGCTATCGCCGGCGAGCACGACGACTGGGATGAGTACCGGGCCGCGATGCAGCGCCAGGGCAAGGCGCTCATCCGGGTCACGATCGAACGATGGGGACCCATCGCGACCGGCGGGTTCCCGGCCCGCCTGGCCTGAGCAAGGTTGGGCATCGTGGCCGAGTCCGGGCAGCTTGTCTCTCAGCGACGTCGCCGGAGTGGGCGGAAGAACTCGCGGATGTCTTCAGCGAGCAGGCCAGGTTCCTCCAGGGCCGCGAAGTGTCCGCCGCGGGGCAGCTCAGTCCACCGGTCGACCAGGAAGTTACGTTCGGCCAGTTCACGCGGAGGCCGGCCGGGGGGGATGAACTCATTGGCGAAGATCGCGAAACCTGCTGGCACGCCAATCCGGTCGGCTGGCCGCAACGCGCTGCCGCGGCGGTGGTGCTCGTAGTACAGCCGGACCGATGAGCCGATCGTCTGGGTGGCCCAGTAGATAGTCAGGTTCGTGAGCAGCTGCTCCCGGGTGAACCTGGACTCCACATCGCCCCCGCAGTCACTCCAGGCGCGGAACTTCTCGATGATCCAGGCGGCGAGGCCGGCCGGGGAGTCGTTCAGCCCGCAGGCCAGGGTGTCCGGCTTGGTGGCCTGGATGGCGGAGTACGCGCCCTCGGCCTGGCGCCAGTGCTCGATGCCAGCCAGGTAGTCCCGTTCGGCGTCCGACCATGGCTGCTCCGGTGTGGCCAGGCTCATGCCGCTCAGGTGGATGCCCGTCACCGATTCCGGATGGCGCAGGGCCAGCCGGCTGGTGACGCCAGCGCCGATGTCGCTGCCGTGCGCCCCGAACCGCGGGTATCCGAGGCCGTCGCGCATCAGCCGGAACCACATATCGGCGATTGTCGTGTTGACCAGGCCAGGAGCGGTGGGCTGATCCGAGAACCCGTATCCGGGCAGCGAGGTCACTACCACGTCGAACGCGTCCGCCGCCCGGCCGCCGTGCGCGGCTGGGTCGGTCAGCAACGGGATCAGGTCCAGGTGTTCGGTGAACGAGCTCGGCCAGCCGTGCGTGAGCACGATCGGCAGCGGGTCCGGGCCGCGGCCACGCTCATGGATGAAATGGATCCACAGCCCGTCCACCCGGGCGCGGAAGTGCGCGAACGTGTTGAGCGCGCGTTCGGCGGCCCGCCAGTCGAAGCCGCCGGCCCAGGTGGCGAGCAGATCGCGCAGGTAACCGGGGTCCGCGCCATAGTCCCAGCCTGCGCCGGAGACCTGGCCGGGCCACCGGCTGCGCCAGATCCGCTCGCGCAGATCGTCGAGGACGGCGTCGTCGATCTGGATGGTGAAGGGTTCTACCGGCACATCATTGCTTTGAGACACTACTAAACGATAACAACGGTGTCGGTCAGCCTGCAACCGCTATTCACCTACACTGGTGTCGTGATCAAGCCGACCGTCGATGCTGGCGGCCCGGCCGCGGGGCCGGGGCTGGCCATCGTCGAGGAGTTCCTGAACACGCTGGACGAGCGCAGCTTCAGCCGGCGTGGCACCCGGCACACCGGCGGTGAGGAACTCAGCTCACCGGCCGCATTGTCGGCGTGGCTGGCCGCCCGGGACATGGTGCCCGCAGGTAGCCAGGTCAGCCCGGCCGACCTGGCGAGGGCCCGTGCCGTCCGGGGCGCTCTGCGCAGCGCGTTGCTGCAGCGCGCCGGCTCCGGCGCTGGCCAGTTCGCGCTGACCCGGAGCAATCTCGCACTCGAAAGCATCCCGCTGCGGGTCGAATTCGGCCCGGACGGCACTCCGCACCTGTCCGCGGCCAGTCACGACGCCGCCGGTGCTGGAACCGGTGGTGCCGGCGCCTCCGCTGGCGCCGGAGAAGCGCTCGCCGCCATCGCGGCGGCCGTCGCGCTGTCCCAAGCCAGCGGCACGTGGCAGCGGCTCAAAATGTGCGCGGCCGAAGACTGCCGCTGGGTGTTCTTCGACGGCTCACGCAGCGGCGGCGGCCGCTGGTGCTCGATGAGTGCCTGCGGCAACCGCGACAAGACCCGCGCCTACCGCCAGCGCGCACGGACCGCGATCATGGCGGATCGACGATGATTCCCAGGTTCTCGGCGATCAGTGGGGCGATGTCTATCAGCTGAGCGGTGGTGATGATGGCCCCGCGCAGCGAGTCGGGGCCGATGGTGATGCCGAGTTCCGCGCCGCGCAGATCGACCTGCCGCAGCGTCACCCCGGTGAAGTCGCACTTGCTCAGCTGCGATTTCGTGAAGACCGTCCTGGTGAGCGTCGCACCCGCGAAGTCCACGTGACGCAGCAGGCACTCGTCGAACGTCACCTCGTTCAGCGCGGCGCCCCGGAAGTTGACCGAGTCCAGCTTGCACCCATGGAAGGCGACCTTGCGCAGCCGCGCCCCATAGGCGGAGACGCCCGCGACGACGGTCCCGATGATCGTGGCCTCCAGCCAGCTCGTCTCGGCCAGGTCGACGCCGGTCAGCCGGATGTCGCGGAGCCAGACATCGTTGAACCGGCTGCGCCGGAGCTGCCCTCCCTGAACGGACACCTGGGTGAAGGCGCAGTCGAGGAATTTGGCGTTTGCCGCGCTGGGCTCGTCGAAGGCGAGCCCGCTGAACCGGACGGTGTCGTACTCTCCATGGGCGGCCAGCCCGCCCGCATGCGGCGTCAGCGCGGCGGCGTAGGGAAGATCGGCGAATTCTCGCAGTGCCATGGGGATACCACGCTAGCCCAGCTCACCTCCCGGGCGGGCCCGTGGGGCCCGCCCGCCCGAGGATCGCCGCAGCCTTAGCTGAGCCGGGTCACCGGACGTGTGCTGCGCCACGCCGGGATCCCGCGGCCGCTAGCCGCCCGACGTGCTGCTGCCCGACGGCTGGCTGCCACCGGAGGGATGACTCCCGGACGGCCGGCTCCCGCCGGACATGTTCGTGCACTTGTGCTTCGCTGATGAGCTGGGCTTGCTGGACGGGCTCGTCGCGGACGGCGTCGCGGACGCCGAGTGCGTGGTCCCCGTCGTGGCCGCCGAGCTGGTCGAGGCACTGGCCATGGTCAGGCCGAGGCCCAGGCTCGCACCGAGGACACCGGCGCCGATGGCGGTGCCGATAAGTGGCCGGGTGATTCTCACAATGTTCTCCAACCGATCTGCGGGGTCCGGGGCCGGCTGGTCCCGGATCGGGCCAGGTGGCCCGTGAGAACAAGTAGGCCGGGCGAATCTTGACGGGCTCTTCGTGCCGCCTATCATTTCGCGCTGAGTGAGGACGCCTGGCTGACCGGTAACGGCCGCCGCTGGCTGGCTTCGGTCAGCGGGCTCCGGCGGCGTCGGTCAGCGCGCTGACCACCGTCGCCACCGCGGCCGGCGCGAAGAGGATCGTGTAATGGTTGACGGCGGGCACGAGGCGCGGCCGCAGCTGGGCAGCGCGCTCCCGCCAGTCGGTGACGAGCCAGTCGGGAAGCATGCCCGGCGGCTTGCCGAACATCCCTGAGGGCGCCGTCAGCAGGGTGGTGGGCCGGGTAAGCCGCTGCAGCGCGCGGGCGAACCGCTGGCCGCTGGCCAGTAGGTCCCGGCCGTCCGGACGGACCGCTGCCTCCAGGGCGCGTGACCGCAGGGCGCCCGCGGGCCCGGTCAGGTCATAGCGCACGTAGTCTTCGACGTCAGCGGTCCAGGCATCGGTGAAAGCAGGGTGCGCACGCCAGAAATCCAGGTACGCCTGCGGACTGGGATAGGTCTGGCTGAGCCGGGCGATGGCCGGGCCGAGCGAGGCATTGAGCACTTCGTCGAGGTCAGCGCCATCTGGTACCGGCAGCGGGAGGCCGCCGTCGAGGAGCACCAGGCGGCCGGCCAGGCCGGGCTCCGCGTCGTTGGCGAGCAGCGCGACATACGCGCCCATCGAATGCCCGGTCAGCACCGGATGCCCGCCCAGCTGCCTGATCGCCGCCAGCACGTCCTCGGCGTGACGGCCAAGGCCGTAGGGGCCGGGCAGCTCATTGCTGGCACCGCGGCCGCGCAGGTCAAGTGCGACCAGTGACCAGTCTTCCGGCAGGGCGCGGCCGATCGCCTGCCAGGACATCGCCGAGCCGGTGATCCCGTGGGCCGCGACGATAGTGCGCTCGCCCGTTCCCCAGCGCAGGGCCCGCAGCTCACCACCAGCGACGGAGATATCCAGCGGCTGCGGTCCCATCGGGGTCATCTGGGCACCATACCTGGCCCGCCCCGCCGGCGGGGCGGCTGATGCGGGCAGATCGCGTGCGGCACGATGAGGCGGTGACCGTGAAGCACGCCACCTCCAGTGTCTACGTCGTGTCCCGGCTGCCGGACGGCTGGCGGATCGGGCTTATCCAGCACCCGCGGTTCGGCCGGATGATGCCCCCCGGCGGCCACGTCGAGGCGCACGAATCCGAGGCCGAGGCGGCGCTGCGCGAAGTCGCCGAGGAATCAGGCCTGGCGGTGCGGCTGGCGGATGCCCCGTCCGTCCGGCGGCCCGATGGCTTCCTGCCCCGCTTGGTGGCGCCGCCCTGGTGGATCGTCGAGCATCCGGTCCCGGCCGACAATCACCTGGCTGAGCCGCATATCCATGTCGACCACCTGTACGTGGCCGAGGCCCGCAGCGCCCAGCCGGTCACGCCGCCAGCCCATCCGTTCGGCTGGTATTCGGCGGCCGACCTGGCCGGGCTGGTGATGTTCGACGACGCACGGGTACTCGCCTGCGCCTTGCTGGGCTGCCTCGACGCGGCGGATACGGACGTCGCTCCCGCGATCGTGCGGCAGCTGGGCATCGGGGCCTGACCAGGCTCCGGCGGACTTCAGCCGCCTGTCCACAGGGCACGGACGGCGTCGATGCTGTCAGCCTCGGCGGCGGGCTTGTCCGGCCGGTACCTGATCACCCGGGCAAAACGGAGGGTCAGCCCGCCCGGGTACCGGGAGCTGGCCTGCACGCCGTCGAAGGCGATCTCCACCACGAGTTCGGGGCGCACCCGGAGCACCCCGTACGCGGCGCGCGGGTCGGCCGGCGGCCGTGCCTCAGCGGGATCGGCGAGTTCCAGGAGCCGTTCCGTCTGCCAGCCGAGCACCTGGTCCGTCAGGCCTTTGAACGTCTTTCCCAGCATGACCAGGCCGCCGGTGGCCGGGTCGCGGGCCCCCAGGTGCAGGTTGGACAGCCAGCCGCGGCGCCGCCCGTGTCCCCATTCGGCGGCCAGCACGACAAGATCCAGCGTGTGCCGGGGTTTGACCTTGATCCAGTCACCGCCCCGGCGGCCAGCCGTGTATGGCGCATCGAGGGACTTCACCACCACACCCTCGTGCCCACGGGCGATCGCGTCGGCGAAGAAAGCCTCGGCCGCGGCGACGTCCGCGGTCACCAGGCGCGGGACAAGCAGGCCAGCTCCCACGACGGCCGCCATCAGGGCCTGCCGTTCGCTCGCCGGGGCGTCGATCAAGTCCCGGCCGTCCAGGTGCAGGAGATCGAAGAAGAACGGTGTCAGTGCCACCTCTGCGCGCTGGCGGTCCACGTCGACCTGACTGCCGACCCGGCCGGCGGTGACCTGGAACGGCTGCGGCCGGCCGTCTTCACGCAGCGCGACCACTTCCCCGTCAATCACCAGGGACTGCGCGCCGAGAGACCGCACCGCGTCGGTGACCTCGGGGACCCGTGACGTGATGTCGTCAAGGGTCCGGGTGAAGACGCGAACCTCGCCGGCCCGGCGGTGGACCTGGATCCGGATCCCATCGATCTTCCATTCGGCCGCGGCGGCCGGGAGCCGCTCGAACGCCGAGGCGACGTTGGCGGCGGACGCGGCGAGCATCGGCCGCAGCGGCCTGCCGACCTGCAGGCCAACCGAGCGCAGCGCGGCGGTGGCCGCCTCGGGACCTGCGCCTGCCAGCGCCGCCTCGGCGACGGCAGGCAGCGAGCCGCCCAGCAAGTACGCCCGGCGGACCTCCGCGGTGGGCACCCCGGCCGCACCGGCCACCGCCTCCGCCATCAGGCCCGCGAGCGCGCCTTGGCGCAGGTCACCCGCGAGCAGCCGAACCAGGAATGAGCGCTCACCGGGGGTGGCCCGCTCGAAGAGCGCGGCCAGCAGCCGCCGGCGATCTGCCTGCGAGCCGGGGCCGGTGGCCGCGCCGACGGCGGCGAATACCGCGTCGGTCTCGGCCAGGGTGAGGGTCGGCTCTGCTGCCCCGGAGTCGCTGTGCGGCAGATCGCCCAGCGCCGCGTATCCCACTCCGATCTGACGCTGGCGCAGTTCGCCAGCGAGAAATGCCACGGCCACCGGGACTTCGCCGGGGCTCGCCCGGCGCAGCAGCGCAGCGATCTCGGCCACCTTGGCCCGGCGTCCCGGCACCGCGGCGACCGCGTCTGACGTGCGCACCAGCTCCTGCAGAAGCACACCCGCATTGTGCCCGACGGCACCGACAACTCGCCGCCCGGCATGCCGCGACGGGTAGCCGCCGGAGTTGCCGCGGTGACTCAGCACACTCACTGGGGTGATCGGCGGGACAGACTTTGTTAGCGGTTGCGCTTGACCGCAATAGCTACTTGGCGGTAACTTCCACGCGATTGCTCTGATGTGGCGCATGTCACCTGAAGCAGTCGTGCCCCCGACGACGGTGCCGGCCCGCACACCGCAGCCTGCCCGCACCACGAACAGTGGCAGGAGCCGCCATGAGCTCAGCTGAGAGCAGCACCCCAGAACCTGCGACCGGGCCTGTGCCGGGCCGGGTCCGCTGGCGACGTTTCGCCATCCTCTTCGTGCCCGCCTTCGCCGCCGCGGCGGTGATGATCGGGCTGACCGCGCAGGGCGTGCTGGCCGCGTCCATCTCGGTGTCGGGAAGCGCCTTCGAGGTCACGGCCAGCAAACTGGTAGCGAACGATGGCTTCGAGCAGTTCGGCGGCGTCGTCGCGGAAACCGGCGGCGCGCAGCACCCGATCGCGGTGACGGCACTGAAGTCAGCGCAGATCAGTGATCTGTGCCAGAGCGTCTCCGTGGGCGGCATCGTCCTGAAGCTCACCGCTGGTGGCGGCAGCACCCCCGTGTCCGCGAGCAACATGATCATCGATGCGGACCAGCTGTCGGGCAGCGCGGCCTTCCAGAACATTGTCATCGGCCAGGATGCGGGCACGCTGAGCGCTTCGGGGGTACCTGGCCCATCGGGGGGGTTCGGTGAGCAAGCCGACACGGCCACGTTCACCAACATCCGCCAGCACACCTGGCTGACCACGGCGGGCACCTTCACGCTGCCTGGCTTCAACCTGAGCCTCGGCAGCAGTACCTGCTAGCGATGACTGGTCCGGAAGAGGACGGGAGCTTCGCCGGGGACATCCCGGCGGAGATCCCGCCTGATGCGGAACCCGGCGCGGCGAATTCCGTGGCACCTGCCATCGGGCGGGCGCCGGGCCCGCGCGGTGACCGGGCCGTGGCTGCGTGGCGCGCGTTTCGGAGGTGGCGGCGCAGCCGCCCGTTCTGGGGCGGCCTGCTGCTGCTCCTGGCCGGGCTCGAACTGCTCGCGATCCCGCTGTTCAGCGTGCTCGCCCGCAGTTCGGTCAAGCTGGTGGTCTACATCGGCATCGGCGGCGTCTTCGGCCTGCTGATTGGCGGCCTGCTCATCGCCTGCGGCCTGCTGATCTGGTTCCACCCGGCGCAGCGGGTCTTCTACTCGATCGCCGCTGTGCTGCTCTCCGTGGCGTCGTTTATCGCGACGAACCTGGGCGGATTCTTCGTCGGGATGCTGCTCGGCCTGGTCGGCGGCTCGCTGGCCTTTGCCTGGGTTCCGGGCCGCCGCCGGGAAAGCGGGCACCGCCGGCCGGCTGGCCGGCCTGACCAACCCCCAGGGAGCCTGGACGTGGTGCTGGGCGACTCGCCCGCAGGCGGTGGGCCAGGCCGGGGCAGCACGACGCTGGCCTTCGCGCTGGCGCCCTTCCTCCTGCTCGGCCTGGTGGCGCCGGGTCACCCGGTCAAGTCGATGCAGCCCGCCGGGGCGGGCATCAAGTGCATCATCTACATCCCCATCCTGTGCCCGCCGCCGTCCCCGTCCCCGCCGGCGAGCCCGGCGCCGTCAGCGAGCGCGAGCCCATCCTCGCTGGCATCGCCGGAAGCTACCCCCTCGCCGTCGGCCGGTGCGACGTCGGCGGCCGGCTCGCCGTCCCCGACGCCGAGCCCGAGCTCCACGGAGAAGGCCTCGGCGATCAAGGCGGCGGCGCCTGCCCTGACGGTCACCGGGGCACAGTTCACCCTGGTCACCGGGTCAGCCTTGCTGGTGGGCGCGGCCTACCACGGAGTGGCCCAGGTGCCCACGTCCGGCGGGGGGACCGTGGCGATGATGAAGTTCACCATGAGCTCGCTGACGCTGGACGGCAGCCCTACGCTCAGCGTCACCCAGGGCGGAACGAGCGCGCAGACCAGTGGCTCGTCGATGACCTTCACCGGCAACGTGGTGCTTTACGCCACGAAACTATCCGGCGACCTGCTGGGCATCCCGATAACGATCACGCCGGACAGCCCGCTGGCGACGATCTTGCAGCTGCTCAAGTCGGTGACTCCGCTGGTGCCGCTCACGCTCACCCATGTGACCACCGATCAGCCGTATATCTCCACGAACTCACTGCAAGTTCCCGGCTTGCAGGTCAGCCCGCGCTGACTCTAGCCGGTCAGCCCGCGCGGCCTGGGCCTCGAACTGGCCGCGGGTGGCCGAGCACGATGCCGGCCCCGCGCCGGTCACCCCGCGCCTCAGGGCGTGCGTACCTGCCCGTTGACATCGGCCGTCTCCTCGTCCGCCGTCTGGCGTCCGCCGGCGGGGGCGGTTGACGCTGTCGCAGGTTCACCTGGACCGTGTGGCTTGGTCACGAAGGCTGGCCCGCGGCGGCTGCGCAGGATCGCCGCGGCCACGCTGCCCGCGGCGAGCATCACGGCCCCGGCCACGACTTTCGGCCAGCGGCGGCGGCGGGCCGGCTCAGCCGGTTCCATCCGGCGCGCGGTGGCGGTCAGCATCGCCGACACCTTGGGCGCGACCCGCTCCTCCAGCGCGTGCCCGGTGCGTTCCACCCGCGGCGCGGCCCACACCCTGGCGTCGTGCACACCCTGCTTGGCCGTCACCCGGGCGCTCTTAGCGAGCGGAGTGACCTGCGTGGCGGCCCGGCGGGCCTGCCGCCGGGCGCTACTTGCCCCGGCTTTGGCTGCCGCTTTGGCGTCTTTCGCCGCATCTTTGGCGGCGGCTTTGGCGTCTTTCGCCCGCACTTTGGCTGCGGCCCTAGCATCTTGCCTGGTCATTTTCAGGGACACCATGTACCTCCCCATGTAAGCTCCCGCCCGTCTCACTTCCCCCGGCGACCATGCTCAACCATTTACCGGCCTGCTTCGTGGCATACACCTGAGCGTGCCAGGATGTTCAGGTAGCGGGAACTGCGGGCAGCGGGTCGCCACCGCCGCGACGGTTCGTGCGAGGATGCCAGCCATGACTAAGACGCTTACCGCGACACTGCGGACCACCGAGGGACCGATAGTGGTCCGGCTCTTCCCGGATCACGCTCCGAAGACCGTCCGGAATTTCGTCGAGCTCGCCGAGGGCCAGCGCGAGTGGACCGATCCGCGCACCAGGAAGGCCAGCACGGCCAGGCTGTATGACGGGACGATCTTCCACCGCGTGATCCCCAACTTCATGATCCAGGGCGGGGACCCGCTCGGCACCGGGACCGGCGGCCCCGGCTACAAGTTCGCTGACGAGTTCCACCCCGATCTCTCGTTCGACCGGCCCTACCTGCTGGCCATGGCCAACGCGGGGCCGGGTACCAACGGCTCCCAGTTCTTCATCACGACCGTGCCCACCGCGTGGCTGACCCGTAAGCACACGATCTTCGGCGAGGTCATCGAAGGCACCGACGTAGTGGACCGGATCGTTGCGGTGGCCACCGGCGCCGGGGACCGCCCGGTCAAGGACGTCGTTATCGAATCGGTCGAGATCGAGGGTTCCGATGACGTAGCGGGATCCGCGGGCTGATCCATGGACGTCCCCCCAGCGCCGGGCGCCGATAGCGGCGCGAGCGCTCCTGCCTGCTACCGGCACCCGGACCGGGAGACGTACCTGTCCTGCGTCCGGTGCGGCCGTCCCGCCTGCCCCGATTGCCTCCGCTCGGCCCCGGTCGGCCAGCAATGCGTGGAGTGCGTCAAGGAAGGCAACCGGGACGTCCGCACGCCGACCACGGTCTTCGGCGGCCGGGTGGTGCTGTCGGGCGCCGTGGTCACCTGGGTCATCGTCGGCCTGAACGTGCTCTTCTACCTGGCCGAAGCGGTGTACCCACGAATTGTCGACTACCTGGCCATGGTGTCCAGGGCCTATGACCCGACGATCAACCAGGTTGTGGGGGTCGCGCACGGGCAGGCGTACCGGCTGATCACATCCGCGTTCCTGCATGAGCCTGGCCTGGGCGGACTCGGACCGGCGCACATCATCTTCAACATGTGGGCGCTGATCGTGGTCGGTCCTTCGCTGGAGCGGCTCCTCGGCCCCCTGCGTTTCCTGGCCGTCTACCTGCTGAGCGCGCTGGGCGGCTCAGTGCTCTTCTACTTCCTCGCCCCGGCGGGTGAAGTAGCCCTGGGCGCGTCAGGCGCGATTTTCGGCTTGTTCGGCGCGTACTTCGTGGTGTCCAGGCGGCTGCGGCTGGACACCCGGGGAATCGTGATCCTGATCGGCCTCAACCTCGTGATCAGTTTCGTGTTCAGTTCTGCCATCGCCTGGCAGGACCACGTCGGCGGACTGGTCGCCGGCGTGCTGCTCACCGCAGCCTACGCCTACGCGCCCCGCCAGCAGCGGGCCCTGGTCCAGGCCGGCGCCACCGTGGCCGTGCTCGCCGTGCTGGTCATCGCCGTGTTGTCGCGGAACAGCCAGCTCGCGGTGTCCGCGCTGGGCTGACCTGTCCCGTCGGCTGATCAGCGCTGGGCTGGATCAGCTTCGGCTGATCAGCGCCACTTGGTGGACAGAACCACCCCGGAGATGATGAAACCGAACCCGATGACCAGGTTCCAGTCCGACAGCGCAGCGATGGGCAGGCTGCCCTGCGTGACATAGAAAAGCGCGATCCAGACCAGCCCCAGCACCAGGCTGCCCAGCATGGTAGGGACCAGCCAGCGCGGGCTGACCTTGCTCCGGGCTGGTCTGGGTGGCGGGGTGTAGACCGCCTTGCTTCTGACGCGGGACTTAGGCACGGTCGCTCTCCTGGTCTGGGCCGTTCACGCACTCGGCCCGAGTGTAACGCCGGAGGCGGCATGCCCGACTTGCTCGTGAGGGCTTGCGCCGTCGCCCCCGAGCGGAGCAAGCCCTCCTGCATGGGAAATCAGGGCATGTCACCTGCGCTTCAGCCCCCGCCTCCGCCGCCTCCGCCGCCCCCGCCGGTCGCCGTGGCGGTAGGCGTGGGCGTTCCGCTCGCTGTCGGTGTGGCCGGCGGGGTGGTCGGCGTGGTCGTGGGCGCGGCCGCGGCCACGAAGATGGTCACCGCTGACCCCTTCGGCGCGGTGCCATTGGCCGGCTGCTGCTGGAACACGGTGCCTGGAGTGGAGTTGGCCGGCCCGGCTTCCGTCTTGACCTGCACGGTGAACCCGGCCGCCGTCAGGATCGACTGCGCGGTCTGCTCCGGGTCGCCGATGACGCTGGGCACCGGGACCCCGCCGCCGGACACCCAGATGGTGACCGTGCTGCCCGGCGCCACCGCCGTGCCGCCCGGCGGGGACTGCCGTACCACGGTCCCGGCGGGCTTGGTCGAGTTCTGATCCTGGTTCACGTTCACCCGGAAGTTCTTGTTCTGCAAATTATTCTGCGCGGTTGTTTCCTGCTCACCCACGACGCTCGGCACCTTGACCCGGTGCGGCCCGGTTGACACGTACAGCGTCACCCGGCTATTCGCCGGGACCTTATCGCCGAACGGCGGGTTGGTACTGATCACTATGTGCTTGGGCACGGTCGTCGACGCTTGCGGCACGACCTTGGACTGCAGCCCTGCTCTGGCGATCGCCGCCTCGGCCTTGGTCTGGCTCAGTCCCACGACGGGCGGCACCGCGTACGTCTTGCCTCCACCGCTGAACGCCAGGTAGGCGACCAGCGCGATGATGAGGGCCGCCACGCCGCCCAGGATCCACCAGAGCGTCTTGCGCCGGCTGCTGCCGCCGCCCGCGTACCCGCCGTCCGGCGGCCCGTACTGGTACGGCGGGATCGCGCCGGTCCGGCCGTCCGTCGAGGCGGGGCCCAGCCGCTGGGTGCTCGGGAACATCTCGAGGTTCTGCGGCGGTGCGGCGACCGGCACGCCGGACAGGGCGCGCTGGATGTCGGTGCGCATCTCAGCCGCGGACTGGTACCGGTCCGCCGGATCCTTCGCCATGGCCTTCAGCACGATCGAGTCGGCCCAGCTGGGGATCTCCGGATCCACCCGGGACGGCGGGACCGGGTTCTCCCGGACATGCTGGTACGCGATCGCCACCGGGGAGTCACCGGTGAACGGGGGCCGCCCGGTGAGCAGTTCGTACAGCAGGCAGCCGGTGGAGTACAGGTCGCTGCGCGCGTCCACCCGCTCACCCCGGGCCTGCTCGGGGGAGAGGTACTGCGCGGTCCCGATGACCTGGGCGGTCTGCGTCATGGTGGCCTGGGCGTCGCTGACCGCCCGGGCGATGCCGAAGTCCATCACCTTGACCTCGGCCGACCGGGTCAGCATGACGTTGGCCGGCTTGATGTCGCGGTGCACGATGCCGTGCCGGTGGCTGTAGTCGAGGGCCCGCAGCACGCCGTCGGTGATCTCCAGGGCCCGCTCCGGCAGCAGCCGGCGGTCTTCCCGGAGCAGATCGCGCAGGGTCCGGCCGTCCACATACTCCATCACGATGTACGGGACGTTCTCCGGCCCGGCCATGTCCTCGCCGGTGTCGTACACCGCGATGATCGAGGGGTGGTTCAGCGATGCGGCGGACTGCGCCTCGCGGCGGAATCGCGCCTGGAACGTCGCATCCCGGGCCAGGTCCTCGCGGAGGGTCTTCACCGCGACAACGCGGTCAAGGCGAATATCGCGCGCCCGGTACACCTCAGCCATGCCGCCCCGGCCGACGACACCGTCGAGCTCGTAACGGCCGCCGAGGAGGCGGGACTGTATCATATCTGGCACGTCAGTAACCGTCCTGCGTCGTAGTCGTCGCCCGGGCCGGACGTGGGTCCCGTCCCATGGTCTCGGCTTGTCTGCGGTACCGCATCGCTCTCATTTCACGGATCTCGCGCGGCCGGCTCATTGTCTCGCCAGGGAGGCGAGGTAGGCCTGGATGACCTTGACGGCGATAGGCGCCGAGGCGTCGGCCCCTTGGCCGCCGCCCCTTACCACGACGCCGACAGCTATCTTCGGGTTGCTGGCCGGCGCGAAGCCGGTAAACACCGCGTCGTCCAGGCCTGTGTTGTTGATGCCGTTCTGTGCCGTTCCGGTCTTCCCGGCGATGTCGAGGTTCCCGATATCCGCCGTGGCGTGGGCCGTGCCCGCCGGCGACTGCACCACGCTGATCATCAATTGCTTAACGTTTGCGGCCACCTCCGGGCTCACCGTCTGGCTCAGTGTGGTCGGGTTGGCTGTGACCAGCGAGGCCAGGTCCGGTGCGGTGACCTTCTGCACCATGTAGGGCTTCATCAGGGTGCCGTTGTTGGCGATGGCCGCCGAGAACATGGCTTCCTGCAGCGGTGTCACCGTGTCGTTGTACTGGCCGATCGCCGAGTAGGCGGTGAATGCGGGGGTCGAGACGGGCGGGTAGTTGCTCTGCGCGACCGGCAGCGGGATCGTCAGGTTCGGGTCGTTCATGCCGAACTTGACCGCCTGCGAACGCAGGGCTGCCCCGCCGAGGTGCATGCCCAGGTCGCCGAACACGGTGTTACAGGACACCGTGAACGCGTAGATGAGCGGCACCTTGCCGTTGCCGGTCGGATTGCTCCCGTCGTTGCACCCTTCACCGTCGAAGTTGATCAGCTTGTTGCTGGTGTCCGGCAGGGTGAGGCTGGTCGGCGCGAATACCCGGGTGGTCGGCGTGTATTTCCCGGAGGAGAACGCGGTCGAGCTGGTCACGATCTTGAATGTGGATCCGGGCGGGAAAGTATCGTCCAGGGCCTTGTTCCGCAGCGGCTGGTTCGGGTCCGCGAGCAGCTTCTTGTCCACCTTGATGAGCTGGGTGCCGTTGAAGGTGGCCAGGTCATTGGGATCGAAGCTCGGATAGGACGCCAGGGCCAGCACGGCGCCGGTCCTCGGGTCCAGCGCCACGACGCCGCCCTGCAGGCCCATCGCCTTGAGCCCGTCGTACGCCGCCTGCTGGGCCGCGGAATTGATGGTGAGCTGGACCCGGGCTCCCTTCTTGGGCTTCCCGGTGATCATGTCGACCAGGTTGTGCACGGCCAGCGCCGGATCCGACCCGGACAGCAGCCGGTCCTCGGCCTGCTCGATGCCGGTTGCGCTATAGATCGAGTCGTAGCCGGTCACTGGCGCGTATACGGTCCCGTCGGGGTAATAGCGCTGGTACTTGTAGATGCCCTTGACCGGGCGGGACTCCGCGATCGTCTTGTTGTCCGCGGTGACGATGGAGCCGCGCTGGTACTGGAACTGCTGGGAGAAGGTCCGGGAGTTGCCGGGCTTGTTCGCGAGGTTGTTCGCCGCGAACCCCTGCAGGTAGTTCGCGTTGGCCAGCAGCAGCACGAACATGACCAGGCAGGCCAGCGAGATGCGGCGGAGGGCGCGGTTCATCCGGCTCTCACCACCTGCGTCATCCCCTCGTCCTGGATCGGCTGCGGAGCGGGTCGTCGCGCGGTGTCGCTGATCCGCATCAGCAGGGCGATCAGCATCCAGCTGGCGACCAGGGACGACCCGCCCTGGGACAGGAACGGGGTGGTGATCCCGGTCAGCGGGATCAGCCGGGTAACCCCGCCGACGATCACGAAGACCTGCAGCGCGAGCACGAAGGCGAGGCCGCCGGCCAGCAGCTTGGAGAAGGGGTCGCGGACCGCGATAGCGGCGCGCAGCCCGCGCTGGACGATCAGCCCGTAGATGATCAGGAGCGCCATCAGCCCAGTGACGCCCAATTCCTCGCCGAACGCGGTGATGATGAAGTCGCTCTGCACCAGCGGAGTCCAGTACGGCTGTCCCTGGCCCAGCCCGCGGCCCAGGACGCCGCCGAAAGTCATCCCGTACAGGCCTTCGGCGAGCTGATAGGACGACACGCAATGGTGCTGGGTGGCCGGGTTGCAGAATACGTTGGCCGCCGAGTACGGATCCTGCCAGGCTTTGAAACGCGCACCGACGTGGTTGAACAGCTTGCTGGCCGTGAGCGAGCCGAATACGAAGAGGCCAACCCCGATCAGCAGCCAGGACGTGCGCTGCGTGGCCACGTAGATCATGACCACGAACAGGCCGAAGAACAGTGCCGACGTTCCGATGTCGGTCTCAAAGACCAGGACCAGGAGGCTGGCCCCCCACGCGATGAGCACCGGCCCGAGGTCACGGGCCCGCGGCAGGTCGATGCCCAGGACCCGCCGCCCGGCGAGCGCGAGCACGTCCCGCTTGCTGACCAGGTAGCCGGCGAAGAACACGGCCAGCGCCAGCTTGGCGAACTCGCCGGGCTGGATGGAGAAACCGCCGACGGTGATCCACACCTTGGCGCCGTTGATCTCGCTCAGCGACGCGGGCAGCACAGCGGGGATGACGACGAGCGCCAGGCCGATCGCGCCCAGGGTGTAGGTGTAGCGCTGCAGTGTGCGCGGCTGCCGGACCAGGGCGAGCACCACCACGAAGGCAACGATGCCGACGGCGCTCCACATCACCTGGAAGGCCGTGGTCGACGAGCTCATCGTAGAGATCTTGGTCCCGGCGTTCCCGGCCCGCCCGGACTCCTGGAGACGGTAGATCATCACGATGCCCAGGCCGTTCAGCAGCGCGGCGAGCGGCAGCATCAGCGGGTCCGACCAGGGTGCCAGGCGGCGCACGGCCAGGTGAGCGGCGCCCACGATGACCGCGAACGAGATGCCGTAGGTGAACATCCCGGCCGGTACCTTGCCGTTCAGCCCCAGCCCGACGCTGGCGTACGCGAACATGACGACGACCAGCACGAAAACGAGCATGGTCAGCTCGGTCCGGCGCCGTCCCCGGGGCATGGCCACAGGGACGGCCGGGGCGTCGGCCGGGGTGATCGATCCCACTGGCTCACCCGGCTGACCCGGAGGGTTGGTGAGAGTACTCACGGAGATCCCCCGGTTCCCGGGACCGTGCTCGCGGTCACGGCTGGGCAGTCCGCCGGGATGGTGGGCTTGGGGGGCTTCGGGACGAGCTTGCCCTTGACCTTCTTCGGCTTGATGTTCTGCCACTTCGCCAAGGCGGCGTAGGCGTTCTGGCAGCGCTGGTAGTCGCTGCGGATCCGGCCGACGATCCGCTGCGCGTCAGCCAGCCCGCTGGCCGGGATCGTGGACCGGACGGACTGGACGTCGATGCTGGGAATCATGGCCAGCGGGATGCCGGTCTGCCGGTATACCTTCGACAGGCTCACCCAGGCGAGTTTCGGCGTGATGCCACGGTAGACGACGACCTTGCCGCTGTCCGCGCCCACGTAGTACTGGCTCTGCGTGTAGCGCCACCCTGCGTAGGCTCCGCCGACGATCAGGATGACCAGGACCGCGAGGGCCGAGGTGACCAGGGGCCAGCGTCGCCGGCGCGGCATGTCCTCGTGGTCGCTCGGCGCGCGCGGTACCGGGTCGTCGTGGGCGATCGCGACCGCGATGGCGGCCTGCGGCGCGGTCTGGGTGAGCAGGTGGGCCCGCCCGGCTGGGCTGTCGCTGTGCAGTGGGAGCCGGCCGGTGCCGTTGGAGGCGGCCCCCACGACGACCGACACGTCGCTGGGCGGCAGCGGCGCGGTGGCACTGTCCACGACGTCCGCGACGATGCAGGTGATGTTGTCCGGGCCGCCGCCCCTGATGGCCAGCTCGATGAGCTGCAGGACGACCTCGTCTAGGTCGCCGACCGTGGCCAGCGTCGTGTGCAGGGTCTCCTCGCTGACCACCCCGGACAGGCCATCCGAGCAGAGCAGGTACCTGTCGCCCAGCCTGACCTCGCGCAGCGACAGATCGGGCTCGACGTCGGCCCGGCCGTCCAGGGCCCGCAGCAGCATCGAGCGCTGCGGGTGGGTGGCCACGTCATCGGGACTGATCCGCCCCTCGTCGACCAGCGTCTGGACCAGCGTGTGGTCATGCGTGATCTGGTGGAACTCGCGGCCCCGCAGGAGGTAGGCCCGTGAGTCGCCAATGTGGCACAGGGCCATCCGCGACCCGGACCAGAGCATGGCGGTCAGCGTGGTGCCCATGCCCTCGATCGCGGGATCGGCGGCGACCATGTCGTGCAGCGCATGGTTCGCCTCGTTCACCGCGTCGGCGAGCTTGTCGAGGAGGTCGTTGCCGGGCCCGTCGTCGTCCAGCCGGGCGATCGCGGAGATGGCGGCGGCGCTGGCGACCTCGCCCGCGGCATGGCCGCCCATGCCGTCCGCGACGGCCAGCAGGCGCGGGCCAGCGTAAGCGGCGTCCTCGTTCCCCTCACGGAGGAGACCAACGTCTGAGCGGATCGCGTACCGCAGTGCAAGTGTCATCTGCGCAATTCCAGAACGGTCTTGCCGATGCGGATCGGCACGCCTGCCGGCACCGGTGTCGGCTGCGTTACCTTCTGACGGTCAAGGTACGTGCCGTTAGTGGACCCGAGATCCTCGACGATCCACTGACCGTCCTGAGGAAATAGCCGGGCATGTCGGCTCGAAGCGTAGTCATCGTTAAGCACGAGCGTGGCATCATTCGCCCGACCAATGGTGATTTGCTGGTCGGTGAGCCCCAGGCTGGTGCCAGCGAGGGCACCGGCCGTGACCAGCAGGCGCTGCGGCTCGCCGCGCCCGGCCCGCTGGGACCGGGGTGGCTTGGCGGGCCGGGCGCGCGGCGCCTGCTGGCGCCGCTGTTTGCGCGGGGACGTGGAGGGCCCGAACAGGTCCGTGCGAACCACGCCCACCGCCGCGATGACGAACAACCACAGGACCGCAAGGAACGCGAGCCTGACGAGGGTGAGAGTGAGCGCGTTCATCGGATCATCTGTCCTCGGGGTGGCCGTGGCCGTGGCCTGTGCTGGTTCTTCGGTCAGTCTTATCCCTGCCGGGTCTCAATAGATGCCGTCTCTGCGGAACACCAGGGTTGTCCGCCCCAGCGTTACTTGTGTGCCGTCGGTTAGCGACACCCGCCGGACCGGCTGCCCGTTCACGAAGGTGCCGTTGGTGGAGCCCAGGTCGACGAGGACCACATCCCCGTCCTCCACCCGGAGCTCGGCGTGGTGCCGTGAGACGCCGGGGTCAACCAGGCGCAGATCGCAGTCGGTACCCCGGCCGAGCATTGTCACCGGTGCGTTCAGTTCGTAGGTGCGCTGGGTGTTGCCGTCCGCCCCCGGCTCCGGTCCCGACACGAGCAGTCGTGGCCGGCCGCCCGTGGAGCCTGATGCTGGTGCCCTGGGCAGGTCACTGGTGGGCCTGCGGATCTCACCGCCTTCGACCGTGGTGCCCCGGATTACTCCGGAGCGGATCCGGAAAGTGCCCGTGGTCAGGTCGGGGACGCCCTCGAACCGCATCCGCACCGGCCCGACGAACGAGTAGCCCTGCTCACGCGCGTGCTCACGGGCGAGCGTGGCCAGCTCGATGCCGAGGTTGTCGGCGTACACCTCGAGCCGCTCGAAATCACTGTCGGCCAGTTCCACCACGAAATCGTTAGGCACAAGGGTCCGGCCCTGCGCCACGATCGCGGCACGGTCATCCATCTCGCGCTGCACCGCGCTGGCAACCTCGACCGGTTGCAGCTCGGACTTGAACGCTCGCGCGAAGGCACCCTCCACCATGCCCTCGAGCCTGCGCTCGAAGCGCTGAAGAACTCCCACCCGGGTACCTCCTTCCCGTATCCGCATCCGATGGTATCGGCGGCAGGGGGCAGGTCGAAGACGTGCTAACCTGACTCCTTGCCTAGGGCGGGTGGCGGAACGGCAGACGCGCACGGTTCAGGTCCGTGTGTCCGCAAGGACGTGAGGGTTCAAATCCCTCCTCGCCCACCAGGTCTTCTGGCCTGCCAGCTTATGCGCACGGATCGGTATCCGTCGCGGCATCAGGCCACGTGGTGGCCTACGGCGCGGTCTAAGGCCCGTGGCTCGCGCCGAAAACCATGCCCGAATAATTACCTTCGGGAACGGCCGCGGGCCCGGACTGGTGCCTGACGGTGGCATTTCTCGCTGAGCGATGCCGAGCCCGGGGGCCCATGGCGGGCGCGGCAAGCCGGATCGGGCCAGCGTGGCAACCCGCAACCAACTCGTAATGCGGCCGCCCCGGCTCACGCTGGGCGGAGGCAGATCGGGAAGGGCTGCCGAGAACGTGCGAGGGTCCGCGGCCGGGCGGATGCTACCCGGACTCAGTGCGGGTCGACCTGGGCGGGGCCGGCCCTGGTCGCGTGGCCCGAGCACGATCTCTTCCGCCTCGCTGAGGTGTCGGATCATCTCCAGGCGACCCGGTCAGGATCCGCCGCCGCCACCGCGTCGCAGAGTTCCTCGTGCTGACGTGGTCCCGGCGCAGCGGACGCTCCTGTCGCGGAGCACCGCGGCGCCCTGTTGGCTTGTCCTGATTGGCCAGGCCTGATTAGTCAGGGCACGACGATGACGGGGCAGTGCGCGTGCCGGGCCAGCCAGCCGGGAACCGAGCCGGCCACGTGATGCCAGACGCGTTCAGGGGCCCCGATGACCAGGGCGTCCGCGCTGAACTCCCGGGCCGCGGCGGCGAGCTCCCGGGCCGGGGTGCCGCGGCGGGTGAGCACCCGCACGTCCAGGCCGACCCGGTCGCAGACCTCGTCGAGTTCCCGGAGCAGCCAGCGCTGCATTTCCTCGGCGTCCCGGCCCGCACCGATGACCTGGCCGGTCAGCGGCTCGCAGTAGACACCGGGCGAGCAGATGTACGTGACCAGCAGCGGCCGGCCCAGCCGCCTGGCCATCCCGGCGGCGTAGGCGAGCGCGTGGCGGCTCGACTGTGACCCGTCGTAGCCGACTACCACCGGGTGGTCGAGGTCGCCGGACGGGATCGGCAGGGGCGCCGGGTCCCTGCGGCGGCCGGGGCGACCCGGCCCGGCAGGCTGGCCCTGGGGTGGATGAGGCTCTGCCTGGTCCATGGCTTCGCGTCCTTGTGAGTCCATGCTCCGCGCACCGGAGGCACTACCCAAAATATGTTAGTTTCGCTCAAGCAAATAACCTAGCCAGGCGGGTAGGGCTTCCTGGAGTGGCCCGGACCGCGCTGGAATGGCCCGGGCCATTCCAGCGCGCGCCGCGTCACCGCCCCGCCTCGGGTCATCATGTCCTCTCCGTCCGGCCTCGCCTGCCGCGGCCGCTTTGCCTCCGGCCGCAGCAGTCTCCTGAGATGAGGATGCACGCGTCAGCCCTTCCGGGGAAGGGCTTGCCGGGTTCCGGGGAACGGCTGATCGCGCCGCGGGGAGCGGCAGAGCGTGTTCGGCGCGGCCGTGGGCGCAGCGGGCACGGCCAGGAGCGAGGCAGAATTGGCCTTGTGCCGGAACTTCCCGAGGTCGAGTCGCTCGCTGTCTACCTGCGTGAGCGGGTAGCCGGACGGGTCGTCGACCGGGCCGACAGCGCGGCCATCTCGGTGCTCAAGACCTACCGGCCGGACCTCACCGCGCTGCGGGGCCGGGTTATCGACACCGCGCAGCGGCACGGCAAGTTCCTTGACCTGGTGGCATCGGACGCGGCAGCCGGGACCGAGCCGCTGCATCTGGTCATGCACCTGGCCAAGGCAGGCTGGCTGCGCTGGCGGGAGAACCTGCCCGCCGAGCCACCTCACCCGGGTAAGGGTCCGCTTGCCTTCCGGCTCCGGTTCACTGACGGGGCAGGATTCGACCTGACCGAGGCTGGGACCCGCAAACGCCTCGCCGTCTACCTGGTCGCCGATCCCGCCGAGGTGCCAGGTATCGCCGCGCTCGGCCCCGACCCGCTGGCGGACTCCTTCACGGTCGAGGTCCTCGCCGGGCTGCTCGCCGGGCGGCGTACCCAGATCAAGGGCGTGCTCCGGGATCAGAAGATCATCGCGGGCATCGGCAATGCCTACTCGGACGAGGTGCTGCACGCGGCGAAAATGTCGCCGTTCAAGCTAGCCACCAGTCTCACCAGTGATGATATTGCCTGGTTGCACGAGGCGATCGTCAGCACGCTGCAGGAGGCCGTCGCCAGGTCGGCCGGGCTGGCCGCGGGTGACCTGAAGGCGGAGAAGAAGTCGGGCCTCCAGGTGCACGGCCGGGCCGGGCAGCCGTGCCCGGTCTGCGGCGATACGGTGCGCGAGGTCTCGTTCGCGGACTCGGCGCTGCAGTACTGCCCGACCTGCCAGACCGGCGGGAAACCACTGGCCGACCGGCGGATGTCCCGCCTGCTGCGGTAGCCGCGCCGGCTCAGTGGATCGGGGTGAAGACCTGTCCCAGTTCCTTCCACCGAATCGCCGCGCAGCCACTGGCCTGGGAGAAGGTGACGTCGACCGGGGCGCCGAACCAGGTTCCCTTGACGGTCGCCGTCTGATCGCCGGTGACCGCCATCGGGCACATGATGTTGTGCGGGATCGGGGCGAACGGCCGCTTGGCGGTCAGCAACTGATGGCAGGCGCCAGCGGCATCCGGATGCGTGCCGCCCGTCGGCTCGCACTGCAATGTCCAGCGTTCCGTCTTCGCGCCGGGCCGCGGGGTCACCTCGATGCTGAGCGAGACTTTGGCTGCTGCCGCGCTGGGGGTCGCCGCAGCGGTCGAACTGGCCGGGGCGCCCGGGCTGGCCGTGCCGGTCACACTTCCGCAAGCGGCCACCCCGACCGCACAGAGCGCTACCGGCAGGACGTACTGAGCACGGGAACGTGCTCGCCGCAAGAAGAGTCTCATGCCGGTTTGACGCATCTGGCCCCCTGGGGGTTCCGCATAGCCGGCCGCGATCCCGTGCCAGGCTGGCCAGTATGAGCAGCCTGCAGAGCGACCTCGCCGCGACCGTCGGCGCCGAGCACGTACTCACCGACCCTGACCTGGTAGATGGCTATATCTGGGACTGGACACGCCGCTACACCGGGGCCGCCCGGTGCGTGGCCCGGCCGGCCACGGCGCAGGAGGTGGCGGGCGTGCTGCGGTCCTGCGCGCGGCACGGTGCGCCCGTCGTCACCCAGGGCGGCAACACCGGGCTGGTCGGCGGCTCTGTCCCCGGGCCATCGGCGGGCGACCCCGCGGTGCTGCTGTCCACCCGCCGGCTGACCAGGCTCGACCCGGTGGACACCCTCGCGGCCCAGGTCACCGCGGGTGCCGGGGTCACCCTCGCGGGCCTGCGATCGCACGCCGCGGCCGCCGGCCTGGAATACGGCGTCGACCTGGCCGCGAGGGACTCGGCCACGGTCGGCGGCACGATCGCCACCAACGCGGGCGGCATTCACGCCATCCGTTACGGGCCCACCCGTGCGCAGTTGCTGGGGGTCGAGGCAGTACTCGCCAACGGATGCGTGCTGTCCCGGATGGCAGGTCTCGGCGCGGACAACACTGGTTATGACCTCACTCAGCTGCTGGCCGGGAGCGAGGGAACGCTAGCGGTGATCACCGCCGCGCGGCTGCGGCTGTGGCCGGCCGAGCCGATCGCGGCGGTCATGCTCGCCGGAGTGGCCGGCATCGCGGCGGCGGCGGACCTGTACGCGCAGATCCGCGCGCATATCCCCGGCCTGCGCGCGGCGGAATACCTGGAGGCGGCCGGGCTGGACCTGGTCAGGGAGGCAGCCGGGCTGCCGCTGCCGCTGGGCCAGCCGCACCCGGCCTACCTGCTCGCCGAGATCGCCGGAGTCCCGGAGCAGGCTGAGCGACTCGGCGATATCGCCCTGCCTGATGACACCGCGGTCGCGCTGGATCGCACGGGCCGCGCCGCCTTGTGGGCGTACCGGGAACGGCACACGGAGTCGATCAGCGCCGCGGGCGTCCCGCACAAGCTGGACGTGGCGGTCCCGCTGAGCCGCATCGCTGAGTTCCGCGCGGAGCTTGACGAGGCGGTGCGGTCGGCCGGTGGCGCCAACTGCCGGGTGATCGTATTCGGGCACATCGGCATGGGGAACTTGCATGTCAACGTGCTCGGTCCCGATCCGGCGGATGAGGCGGTCGATGAGGCGGTGCTGCGGCTGGCCGCCTCCTGCGGGGGCACGATCTCAGCCGAGCACGGCATCGGCCGGGCCAAGGCCGGGTTGCTGCACCTGAGCCGGTCCCCAGGCGAGATCGCGGCCATGCGCGCGGTGCGAGCCGCGCTCGACCCGTCCGGCCTCCTCAACCCTGGCGTGCTGTTCACATAGGTCACATTACATACACGTAATAACTTCCGTCATTCTCCTAAGTGACAGCAATGAACTATTGTCTGAATTACCCAGGGCGAGGGCCGGCCAGCGTTCCGGGGTCGGCCAATAGTGCGCCTAGTGATTCCGGGCCAATTTCGCCGTGTTTCCACACGAATGACGGCGCGGTGCTGCCATCATGACGGTCGCTTCTCGCCGTGACTCGCGCGGCGAGCCGGCCTCTGGGGAGCACTCATGCGTCTGGTCCGTTCTGCTGCGCTGCGCCGGGCGGGGGTCCTTGCCGCCGTCACCGGCCTGAGCGTGCTCAGCGTGGCAGGCTTGCCGGAGACCGCCGCACCGGCCGCCACGCTGGCCGGTCCGCCGGGGGTAGACCGCTTCAACGAGGGGGCCACTCACTCGCCCCAGCTGCTGCGGGCGCTGGCCGGCCCGCCCAGCCAGACCAGCCTGGCCCATCCGGCCGGGGCCGCTGGTGTCGCGTCCCCGAGCCTGGCCCCCGCGGCCGCGGCCGCCAGCTCGACGGTTCGCGGCGTGGATATCGCTTCGTACCAGCACGTGAACGGGGCCGCTATCGGCTGGTCGAAGGTGGCCGCGGCCGGGTACAAATTCGTGGCGATCAAGGCCACTGAGGGAAACTATTACGCCAACCCGTATCGCGCGTCTGACCTGAGCGGCGCGGAGGCGGCGAAGCTGTCCGTAATCGCCTACCACTTCGCTATCCCGAATGTCTCAGGGGGCGCCGCTCAGGCGGATTACGCGATCGCCGGGGCCAAGGACAAGAGCGGCAAGGTGGCACCGGTCGGCCTGGACATCGAGTACGACCCGTACTCGGCGACTGACGGCACCAACGAGTGCTATGGGCTGAGCCGGGCCGCCATGACGTCGTGGGTCACCGCCTTCAGCGGCGAGGTCAGGCGCAAGACAGGCCGGCTCCCGATCCTCTACACCACCGCGGACTGGTGGAACACCTGCGCGGCCAGCAAGACGCTGGTCCAGGACCCGCTGTGGGTAGCCGCCTACACGACCGCGGCCAGCCCGCCGCTGCCGGTCGGCTGGAGCACCTGGGCTATCTGGCAGTACACCAGCGTCGGCACCGTGCCGGGGATCCCCACCAGCCGGGGCACCGACCTGGATGATTTCAACTCCAGGGCCGTCCCCGTCTTCAACCCCGGGAACCAGCTGGCCACAACCACGAAAGCCGTCGCGCCGGTGGCCACGGGCATGCTCGGCGTGGCCGGCCGCGCGGCGCCCGCCTATACCGCGACCGGGCTGCCGCCGGGCCTGACCATCGGCGGCGCCACCGGCAAGATCGCTGGTACGCCGACCACGGCGGGTACCTATCACGTGAAGGTCACCGCGAAATCCGGCACGCTGGCCGGGGCGGCGTCGTTCACCTGGACGGTGTACCTGCTGCGCCCCACCAACGCGTTCGGCTCGGTGCACCTGGATCTGGCCGGCAAGTGCCTGACCGACGCGGGCAACAGCAGCGCGGTCGGCGCCAAGGTCGAGACCTGGTCGTGTAACGGCCGGGGCTACGAGCACTGGCTGGTGCAGGACGGGTCGATCCAGATCCACGGGAAGTGCCTGGCGGTGGCCGGCGGGGGGACCGCGAACGAGTCGAAGGTCGTCCTGGCCGCCTGCGCCACGGCCGCGAGCCAGCAGTGGCGGGTCGGGACCGGCGGCCACCTGGTCAACCTGGGGTCGGGCAAGTGCCTGGATGACCCTGGCTCGAGCACCGCCAACGGTGTCGCGCTGTGGATCTGGACGTGCACCGGCCAGGTGAACCAGAAATGGTCGCTGCCCGCCGGGCCCGTGCTGTCCCAGGTCCCCGGGAAATGCCTGGACAACCAGAACGGCAGCGCCGCGAACGGCAACAAGGTCGAGATCTGGTCGTGCAACGGGGTGGGTGCGCAGAAGTGGGTCGTGCAGCCGGACGGGACGGTGCGGACCGCGGGGAAGTGCCTGGACATCTACCACAGCGGCACCGCCAACGGCACCAAGGTGGATCTGAACGCCTGCAATGGCACTGCCGCGCAGCAGTGGAAGATCCTCGCCGACGGCCTCGCAGGCAAGCTGGAGAACCCGAAATCGGGCAAGTGCCTGACGGACCCGGCGGACGCCACAGCCAACGGCACCGGGCTGGTGCTTGGCGCCTGCCTGGCCACCGGCCCTGGGACGGGCTGGCTGATCCGCTGACCCTGACCCTCCATCCGCGGCCGCCCCCCCCGCTGCCGGCCGGCTGGGCGCACTGGTCCTTCTGGCAG
>Ga0265338_10002285_pt1 | contig 29189 bp, 30 predicted proteins | sample 42126metaG_FD_193579 | JGI IMG/M metagenome (GOLD analysis project Ga0265338, IMG submission 193579) | Rhizosphere microbial communities from Carex aquatilis grown in University of Washington, Seatle, WA, United States - 4-21-26 metaG | ecosystem: Host-associated > Plants > Roots > Rhizosphere...
GTTGATCGAGCCGGGTGTTGTTCTGGTTCCGACCGGGCCGCTGACGAACGTCGCGCTCATGCTCGAGCGGCATCCCGACGTGCGCGACCGGCTCGAGCGGATCGTCTGGATGGGCGGCGCGATCGCGGAGGGGAACGTCACGCCGGCCGCCGAGTTCAACGCGTTCGTCGACCCGGAGGCGGCCGCCGCGGTGTTCGGGAGCGGGATCCCGGTCACGATGATCGGCCTCGACATCACGCACAAAGCGCTCTTCGGGCCGGCGCACGCGGAGCGCCTGCGCGACGCCGGCCGGGCCGGCCGCTTCGTCGCGGAGCTCGCCGACTTCTTCCTCGAGTTCCACCGGCAGCGGTACCGCTTCGACGGCGCCCCGATCCACGACGCGATGGCGGTCGCCCACGTCATCGACCCGACGCTCGTCGAGACGCTGAGCTGCAACGTCGAGATCGAGACGCAGTCGGAGTTCTGCGACGGGCGCACCGTCGTCGACCGCTGGCTCGTGCGCGACGCGCCGAGGAACGCCAACGTCGGCATCGACGTCGACGCGGAGCGCTTCCTCGAGCTCCTCGTCTCACGGATAGCGTCCCTCGCATGAGTCTCGTCTTTGCCTGCATCGCGCCGCACGGCGACGTCGACCTCGATCCCACGCTGCGGCCGGCTATGGAGGAGCTCGGCCGGCGTGCCGCCGCCGCCCAGCCCGACGTCGCGGTCGTCGTCACGCCGCACTCCGTGCACGTCCAGGGTCATTTCGCGGTCGTCACGAGCGGCAAGGTCGGGGACTACGAGACGGACACTGCGACGGCGGAGGCGCTGCTCGCGGCCGACCTGCCGATCCTCGGCGTGTCGTACGGCAGCAACTACACGGAGCTAGCGGAGTTCCCGATCGACTGGGGCGCCGAGGTCCCGCTGGAGTTCGTTCACGCGCCGAAGGTCGTCGTCGTTTCGCCGTCCCGCGACCGGCCTCTCGCAGAGCATCTCCGCCTCGGCGAGGCGATCGCCGCGCTGCCTGGACGGGTCGCACTCATCGCGAGCGCCGATCACGGTCACGCCCATACGGAGGACGGGATCTACGGCTACCACCCGGACGCGGCGCGCTACGACACGCTGCTGCAGGAGATCCTCGCCTCCGACCGCATGGACTTCCAGCCGCTCACGGAGTTCGTCGAGAACGGCACGGCCGACTCGCTGTGGCAGCTGACCGTCCTGCAGGGCGCCGTGGGCATGGATGCGCGCGCCGATGTGCTCGCCTACGCGGCCCCGACGTACTACGGGATGCTCGTCGCCTCGGTCGATTCCGGGCGTGTAGAGGCCGGAGCGTAAGACTCGGCGAAGCCGGGCTTACGTGGAGGCCCGACGGAGGCGCGCTGCCGCTCCTGCGCCGCAGGCGCACGACCGGCCGCGCCACGAACGAACCGCTCCGCACAGCGAGGTACAAGCAAGTCCTCCGGCACGGAGCCGCGGGAGACCGCGCTCTCCCGCGGCGCAGTTCGTGAACCCGGGAGCGAGTCCGAAGGACTCGCTCCCGCAGCGGCGAACGCCGCTGCTATGCCGCGGAAGCGGAAAAGGAAGCTGCGTCCGCGGATGCCGAGTCGCGTCAAGAAGACGCAGACGAAGCGTTCGCGCCCGCGTAACCAGCATTCCGAGCTGTGGGGCCTCGGCGCGATCGCGCTCGGGCTGTTCCTCGGCGCCGTCCTCTACTTCGGGTGGAACGGCGGGTACGTCGGCGGCTGGCTCGGCGACGGCCTCCACCGGCTGATCGGCGCCGCGACGTACGGGTTGCCCGTCGCGCTCACGGTGCTCGGCGGGCTGATGGTCACGCGCAGCGAACTCGTCGACGTTCGCCCCTTCCGTGCCGGGCTCGTCGTTCTCGCCGCGGGCCTCATGATCTCGCTCGGGAAGGACCAGGGCGGTTACGCCGGCCAGCTCCTCGGCGGCGCCGTGGGCGTCGCGATCGGCGCGACCGGCTCGCTGCTTCTCGGCTCCGTCCTCGTCCTCGCCGGCTCGCTCCTGCTCTCGGGAGCTTCGCTCGGCGCGATCCTCCGGCACTCGGGGCGACGCCTGCACACAGCCGCGACAAAGTCGCGAACATCTCGAGCCGGTGGCAGCCACCGTGACGTAAGCGTCACGACTTCGCAGCGGCTCGCCGTCCACACGCCGCCCGTGGACGGCGTCGCGTCGTTCCCGGACGTCCTCCACGACCAGACGCCGCCGACGCTCGCACCGCCGCCGTTCCACCAGACCGAGCCTGCCCGGCTTGTCGTCGAGGAGCCGACACTCTTCGACGAGGTGACATCCGAGAACGCCGTCTACACGCTCCCGGACCCGGGAGTCCTCCGCACCTCGCCGCCCGGCGGGGACGAGTCGGGGGAGGCTGCCGCGCGCGTCGCCGAGCTTCTCGTGCAGACGCTCGCGCACTTCGGGATCGAAGCCACGGTCATCGGCCAGATCTCCGGCCCGCGGGTCACGCGCTACGAGCTGCAGCTCGCGCCCGGGACGAAGGTCGCGAAGGTCGCTGCGCTCAAGGACGACCTCTCGTACGCGCTCGCGACGACCGAGATCCGCATCCTCGCCCCGATTCCCGGCAAGCAGGCGGTCGGCGTCGAGCTGCCGAACCTCTCGCCGAACCTCGTCACCCTGGGCGACATCTTCGAGCCGCTCCCCGCGACCGCGAGCCCCGTCTCGGTCTGGCTCGGGAAGGACATCTCCGGCGCAGCCGTGTGGACGGACCTCGCGCGGATGCCGCACCTTCTCATCGCCGGTACGACCGGCTCGGGTAAGTCCGGCTGCCTCAATGCGATCCTCACCTCCGTCCTCCTGCGGGCGACGCCGGACGAGGTGCGGATGATCCTCATCGACCCGAAGAAGATCGAGCTCAGCCACTTCGAGACGGTGCCCCACCTGCTGACGCCCGTCGTTTCGAGCCCGAAGGAGGCGAGCGCCGTCCTCGCCAACTGCCTCACGGAGATGGAACGCCGTTACGAGCGCCTCTCGTCGGTGCGCGCGCGCAACATCAACGAGGCGAACCGTGCCTTCCGCCAGCGCAACGAGCCGACGCTCCCGTACATCCTCGTCGTCATCGACGAGCTCGCCGACCTGATGATGGTCGCGCCGCAGGCCGTCGAGGACGCCGTCATTCGCCTGGCGCAGAAGTCTCGCGCCGTCGGCATCCACCTCGTCCTCGCGACGCAGCGGCCATCCGTCGACGTCATCACCGGGATGATCAAGGCAAACGTGCCTTCCCGAATCGCCTTCGCTGTCTCCTCACAGACAGACTCGCGCGTCATCCTCGACACCGGCGGCGCCGAGTCGCTGCTCGGCCAGGGCGACATGCTCTTCAAGCCGCTCGGCACGTCGCGCCTGCAGCGCGTCCAGGGCGCGTACGTCTCGGAGGAGGAGGTCGCGCTCGTCGTCGAGCAGACGCGCCAGCGGGAGCAGGAGCTCGACGAGAGCTACCTCGAGTTGCCCGAGGTGTTCGCCGGCTCCGACGACTCCGCCGGCCACGGCGAGTTCGACCCGGACGACGACCCGCTGCTCGACAAGGCGATCGAGATCGTCGTCCAGACGCAGACTGCGTCCGTGTCGCTTCTGCAACGCCGCCTGCGCGTCGGTTACACGCGCGCGGGTCGTCTCATCGACATGCTCGAGCGCCGCGGAATCATCTCCGGCTACGAAGGTTCGAAGCCGCGCCGCGTGCTCGTCGACGAGGGCCAGTACCACTCGTACGCGGCCGCAGCGGACAACTAACCGCTCCTTCTTCACCGGTCTTGCGGCGCGCTCCTCAGGCGTGGGAGCGGCGGTTCTTTCACGCGGGCTCCACCACCGGGATCGCGGCGCGACGAGCTGCGGTCAGCGCGACGCCGACGGCGAGCGCCTCGGCCTTGCCGACCACCTGGCCCCTGAAGAAAGCGAGCGACCCAAACGCGAGCGACAGGAACACGTAGGAGTCGAGCAGCAGGCCGACCGTTCCTGAGAGCGCGACACCGGCCGTGAAGGAGTGCTGACGGATCGGAGCGAAGACCGCCCACTCCACCCCCTCGCTGACCATGAACGCTGCGACCGACGCGAGCGCGATCTTCTCGAGCGCCGACCACCCGGCGATCTCTCCGATCCCGTAGCTGGCGAGCGAGGCCACCGGTATCAGCCCCACCGATAGCTTCGGGGAGAGCTGGTTGATCCAGTCGCGCAGCACAAGCACCGCGCCGATCGCATACACCCCGGCCGGGGCGACGTAGCCGAACCCGACCGGCCAAACGTACTTCGATGCAAGCCAGTTCGCGAGAATCGCGAGGCCGACGTAGCCAGCCGAGAGAACGACGAGACGCTTCACACTGCCCCCTTGAATAGTTACGAAAGAGGAGGGTACGTCTCGTCGCGATGGCGGGCATCATCGGCCCCACCGTCGCCCGGCTGCCGACGGCAAGCCGTACGTCAGGCAGTAGCTACGAGATCGCGACCATCCGGTCGATCGCGCCGCGCGCCTTCGCGGCGAGCTCGGGAGCGACCGTCACGACGTGCTTGTTGTCGCGGAGCGAGTCGCGCACCTTCTCGAGCGTCGTCACCTTCATGTAGCGGCACTCGGCGTCGTCGCGCACCGGCTCGAACGTCTTGCCGGGCGCCTCCTTCTGGAGCCGGTGGATGATCCCCGTCTCGGTCGCGACAATGAACCGCTGCTTCGGCGAGCGCTTCGCGTAATCGATCATCTTCTCCGTCGAGAGGATGTGCGTCCGGTCGTTCGCGAACGCCATTGCCTGGCTCGCGCAGCCACATTCGGGGTGGACGAGCAGCTCGGCATCGGGCGCCTCCTCCGTCCAGCGGTCGATGTCGGCAGGGCGGATCCCGGCGTGGACGTGGCATTCGCCCATCCAGATCTCGAGCTTGCGGCCGGTCACCTTCTCGAGCCAGAGGCCGAGGTACATGTCCGGGAGGAAGAGGATCTCCGTGTCCTCCGGGATCGCCTCGATCACCGACTTCGCGTTGCCTGACGTGCAGCAGTAGTCGCTCTCCGCCTTCACCTCGGCGGTCGTGTTGACGTACGACACGACGACGGCGCCCGGATGCTCCGTTTTCCATTGGCGCAGCTGGTCGGCGTCGATCGACGCGGCGAGCGAGCAGCCGGCGCCGAGGTCGGGGAGGAGGATCGTCTTCTCGGGGCTGAGGATCGCGGCCGTCTCCGCCATGAAATGGACGCCGCAGAAGACGACGGTGGACGCACCGGTCGCCGCGGCCTGCCGCGAGAGTCCGAGGGAGTCGCCGACGTAGTCCGCGACGTCCTGCACCTCGGGGCGCTGGTAGTTGTGGGCGAGGATGACCGCGTCCTTCTCGCGGGCGAGCGCGCGGACTTCCTGCTGCAGTTCTGTGAACTCTGTAATGGATGGGGCGACGGTCACGTGACCTCCAGTGAGACGTGGAGCGAACGGGCGGAATGGGTGAGAGCGCCGACGGAGATGAAGTCGACGCCGGTCTCGGCATAGGCGCGCACGGTCGCGAGCGACACGCCGCCGGAGGCTTCGAGCTCCGCGCGGCCGGCAACCTCGTTCACCGCTTCGCGCACCTCCTCCGGGCTCATGTTGTCGAGGAGGATCCGTGGGGCGCCCGCGGCGACCGCTTCGCGCGCCTGCTCGATCGTCTCCGCCTCGATCTCGACGGGCAGACCGAGACCGTGCTCGTGGAGCGACGCGAGCGCCTGCGTGATGCCGCCGGCGACGCGGATGTGGTTCTCCTTGATGAGGATGCCGTCGAACAGGCCGGCGCGGTGGTTCGTCCCGCCGCCGCAGCGGACGGCGTACTTCTCGAGCGCCCGCAGGCCCGGCGTCGTCTTCCGCGTGTCGAGGATGCGTGCCGGCGTTCCCTCGGTCAGCTCGGCGAAGCGGCGCGTGAGCGAGGCGATACCGCAGAGGCGGCCGACGAGGTTGAGCGCGACGCGTTCGCCGGTCAGGATCGCCTGAGCCGGACCTTCGACGACTGCGACGACGGCGGGGACATCGGAGACGGCAGTGCCCTCCTCGAGCTTCGCCTCGACGCTGACGGACGCGTCGAGCGCCCGGAAGACTGCCGCGGCGACCGAAACCCCGCAGACGACGCCGGGCTCCTCGAGGAGCAGCTCCGCGCGGCAGCTCGCGTCGGCAGGAACGAGCGCGAGCGTCGTCGCGTCGCCGCTGCCGACGTCCTCTGCCAGCGCCGCGTGCACGACGCGGTCGATGTCGTCTTGCGTCAGCTCCACTGCTCGAGCTCCGGGGCTTGGCCCAGCCGAAGGACGAAGTGTCCGGCAAAGGCGTCGCTCACGACCGGGAAGTCGTCGCGGAAGTGGACGCCGCGGCTCTCCTCGCGCGCGAGCGCCGAAGCAGCGACGAGACGCGCAAGCGGATGCGGCGAGTCGAGCAGCTCCCGAAGTCCGGCCGCGTTGCGAATCAGCCCTGCATCCCGCCACAGCTCTTCTCCAGGCGATTCCGGACTTAGTGACAAGTTGTCACAAGCGTTGTCAAAGGCGGGGCCGTCGAGAGCTGCGAGACCGGCCCGGCGGCCGAAGACGAGGCACTCGAGCAGGGAGTTCGACGCGAGCCGGTTCGCGCCGTGCACGCCGGTCGCGGCGCACTCTCCGGCCGCGTAGAGCCCGGGCACGGTCGTCCTCCCGTCGAGATCGGTGACGATGCCGCCGATCGCGTAGTGGGCAGCGGGGGAGACGGGGATCGGATCGTGCGCGGGCGCGTATCCCGCGCGTTCGAGCGTCGCCATCAAGGTCGGGTAGCGGTCGCGCTCGATCTCGCGCAGGTCGAGCCGCGCCCCTGCGATGGCGTCGATGGCGCGCGCGACGACGTCCCGCGGCGCGAGCTCATCGACGAAGCGCTCCCCGTCGCCGTCGAGAAGCGTCGCCCCGGCGCCGCGGAGTGCCTCCGAGAGGAGATAGCCGTCGTGCCCGTTGCCGTCACGCAGCGCCGTGGGATGGAACTGGACGAGCTCGAGGTCGGCGAGCGCCGCTCCGGCCGCCTGGGCGAGGAGAAGCCCCTCGCCGGTCGCACCGGCCGGGTTCGTCGTCCGCGACCAGAGCGCGGCATAGCCGCCCGTTCCGAGGATGACTGCCGAGCCGCGCAGCGGCGCGAGCGACGTGACGCGCTCGCCCTCGACCATGCGGATCCGCGGATGCTCGCTCGCACGCTGCGTGAGGACGTCGGCGATGTGCCGTCCCGTGTCGGCGCCGCCCGCATGGACGACGCGTGGGCGCGAGTGCCCACCTTCGAGCGACAGACCGTCGTCGAAGCGCGCACCGAGCTCGCGCAGCCACGCGATCCGATCGGGCGCCTCGTTCGCGAGGAGCTCGACCGCGCTTGGCCGGCAGATGCCGCGTCCTGCCGCGAGCGTGTCCGCGGCGTGGAAACTCGGGTCGTCGCCCTCACCGACCGCGGCGGCGACTCCGCCCTGCGCGGCGTAGCTGTTCGATGTGGTATGGGACGCCTTCGCCAGCACCGTCACCGACGCGCCTTCCTCGGCTGCCGCGAGGGCGGCGGAAAGACCGGCGATCCCGGCTCCGACGATTGAGACGTCGATCTTGTGGCGTTTTTGCCTCACAAGCGATAACCTCTACGGCGAGTGTACACGGTTGCCGACTCCCAGGCGAAAACTGCCGCGCATGCGGTCCTCGCAGCCGTGCTCCAGGTGAGAGGAGCGCGACTTCAGGCGCTGCTCTGGCAGCGCGCGAGGAAGCCGTACGCGGGTGCGTGGGCTTTGCCGGGCGGATCGTTGTCACCAGATGAGACGCTCGAGGAGTCGGCGCGACGGCATCTCGCGGAGAAAGTCGATGTGCGGGAGCTGTCCCACCTCGAGCAGCTCGAGACGCTGAGTGAGCCCGACCGGAACCCCGCCGGGAGGGAGCTCGCGACGGCGTACCTCGGGCTTGTGCCCGCCGGCATCGACCCGCACATCCCGGCCGACACGCGCTGGCATCCGGTCGACGACCTGCCGGAGCTCGCGTACGACCACGAGACGATCCTCCTAGCCGCGCGCGAGCGCCTCCGCGCGAAGCTTTCGTACACGAACCTCGGCTTCGCACTCGCGCCCCCACATTTCACGCTCGCCGAGCTCCGCGATATCTACGCCGCAGCGCTCGGCCACCACGTCACCGCGACGAATCTCCAGCGCGTCCTCCTGCGCCGCCAGCTCATCGAGGACACCGGCGAGAGACGGCATTACGGGAGCGGGGGAGGCCGGCCGGCGGCGATCTATCGCTTCCGGAATCCAGAGCTCGAGATCACAGATCAGTTCGCCGTCCTTCGTCCGCCTACAATGGGCGGCTAGTTGGCCGCCAGGACTCACGCATACACGGAACCCGGACGGTCGAACCCTCGCGCGACGCTCGCGGTTCTCTGCGGCCTTGCCGCTGTAGTCGCCATCCCGCTCGCGATCGAGCTGACGCGGAAGATGGCGGGAGCGGTGCTGCTCGACGCGGTCTGGGCGATCCCGGTCGCCGCCGTGGCCGCGGCCGCGTCCCTCATGTTCGAGCGGGGAGCGCGCGCCGTCGTCAGCCGGACGCTCGAGCAGGCGGCTGGCTCGCGGCGTCTCATGGCCGCACGCGTCTTCGCGGTCACCGGCATCTGCCTCACGCTCTCGTCGGCGCTCGCGGTCGGGATCTACGAGTTCCTTCTGTGGAAGGAACGCCACTAGACAGCGCCACTAGACTGGGGAGCTCGTGTTCGAGATCGGCTACAGCCTCAGAGCCGCCCGCGAGCGGCAGGGAATCGGCCTCCCCGAGGCCGAGCTCGCGACGAAGATCCGCGCGAAGTACATTCGCGCTCTCGAGGAGGAGGACTTCGACGCACTGCCGGCCGACACGTACGCGCGCGGCTTTCTCCGCTCGTACGCCGACTACCTCGGGCTCGACGGCGAGATCTACGTCGAGGAGTACGCCTCACGGTTCCACAACACCGAGTGGGACGACGCGCCGGGGCTCACGCAGCGGAGCCGGCCGCGTCGGCCGCGTCGCGAGCGAACGATCGAGCGTCGCGCGGTGGTGCTCGCGCTGGCCGGCATCGCCGTTCTCACCGCGCTCTTCTTCGCGGCATGGCGGTACGGCAACACGCCGCCCGTGCCGTCGATCGGCAACCATCACCGGCAAGCCCCGGTGCTCGTCCTCCATGGCGTCGGGCGAGGGACGTTCGTCGTCGTCCGGCGAGGCTCGAGGACGGGCCACGTCCTCTTCAGACGCACGCTCAGGCCCGGTCGGGTGGAGACGTTCTCCGGCAAGCGTTTCTACGTTCACGCCCGTAGGCCAGCGGGCGTCCGCATCACGCGTCCGGCGGGCGTGACGCTCCTCGGCGGGTGACCGCGCGCCCTCGGGCAGCGGTCGTCGTCACCGGCAGCGAGCTCGTCCGCGGCGAACGCACGGACCGGAACGGCCCGTTCCTCGCAGCCGAAGCGCTGCGCCACGGCCTCGAGCCCGCGCGGATCACGATCGTCGGCGACAACCCCGCCGAGCTCGAAGCGGCGCTGCGCGAGGGTCTGGAGGCCGACGCGTGCTTCGTCTCGGGCGGGCTCGGGCCGACGCACGACGACCGCACCGTCGAGATGCTCGCCCGTGCGGCCGGGCTCGAGCTCGTCGTCGACGAAGAGCTCGAGGAGCAGATCGGCGCCGTCTCGCGCGCGGTCGCAGAACGGCTGCGCCGCCCGTACGGGGACTTCGCGACGGGCGTGACGAAGCAGGCGACGCGACCAGCGCCGGCCGTATCGATCGGCCTCGCCGGAACCGCGCCCGGCCTCGTCTTCCGTGCCCCCAACGGCTGCGTCGTCGTTGTCCTGCCCGGCCCGCCACCGGAGCTGCAGCGCCTCTGGCCGAACGCGCTCGCGAGCGAGCCGGTGCGGGAGCTGCTCGCACGGACATCGCCGCCCGACCGCCGTGTTCTCCGCCTGTTCGGCGTCAGCGAGTCCGCGGTCGCGCGCGCGCTCGCGGAGGCCGGCGGAGACGGCGACGGCGTCGAAGTGACGATCTGCGCGCGCGAGTTCGAGATCCACGTCGACCTCGTCGTCGAGCCGGGCGCCGATACACGGGCGGACACGTTGGAAGCCGAGCTCGCGGAGCGCCTCGAGAAGTGGATCTTCTCCCGCGACGAGCGCTCGGTCGAGGAGCACGTCCTGTCGCTCGCGCGGGCGCGCGGACTGACGATCGCGACGGCGGAGTCGTGCACCGGCGGCCTTGTCGCCGCCCGGCTGACACGAGTACCCGGCTCGAGCGAGAGCTTTCTCGGCGGAGTCGTCGCGTACGCCGATGCCGTGAAGATCGCCGAGCTCGACGTTCCCGAGAGCGTCCTTGTCGAGCACGGCGCGGTCTCCGTGGAGACTGCCGCGGCGATGGCGGAGGGTGCGCGCCGCAGGCTCGGCGCCGACCTCGCGGTCGCCGTGACCGGAGTCGCGGGACCGGGGGGCGGGACGGCGGAGAAGCCGGTCGGCCTCGTCCACATCCACGTGAGCGGGCCCGACGGGTCGCGGGCGCGCACGCTCGACGTTCCGGGCGAGCGGGAGCAGGTGCGGGCGCGCTCGACCGTCACGGCGCTTCATCTCCTCCGGCAATTCCTGGAACTCGGCACGAACTCTTGACGGAGGCGTACGACGTCGGCGTCTAGCGTGGGCGGCGATGAACGGCTCCGGCTCTTTCTCGCACTTCGCCTTCCCGGCGACGCTCTCGACGAGATCGAGGAGTGGCAAGCGGCTCAGCTGCCGAGCGGCGTCCGCGTCGTTGAACGGGATCACCTGCACGTCACGCTCGCATTCCTCGGCTCTCGCCCCACGGAGGAAGTCGACACCATCGTCGCCGCTCTGCGCGAAGCCGCTGCCGGTGCGGGGAAGATCCGTCTCAGGCCGACGCGGTACCGCGAGACGCGCAGCGTCGGAATGCTCGTCCTCGATGACGCCCTTGGTACAGCAGAGGCGTTCGCGGGCGACCTGCACGAGCGGCTGGAGCAGCTCGGCGTCTATCGGCGCGAGCCCCGTCCGTGGCTGCCGCATGTCACCGTCGCGCGGTGGAGCGGGCGTAGGCTCGCCCGAGCCCGCCAGAGAGCGGAGGCGGCGGCTTTGCCGGCGCCGGAGCGGGACCATCGTCCGCCGCGGCTCCGTCCGGCGCCGCCGCCCGATCGAACGTTCGTTCCGTCCGATGCGGCTGCTTATGTATCCCGACTGCACGCCGGTGGGGCGCGCTACGCAGTCTTGAAATCGGTTGCGCTAGGAGGCGAATAGGTGGACAAGCACGAAGCACTCGACGTCGCGCTCGGCCAGATCGAGCGCCAGTTCGGCAAGGGCTCGGTCATGAAGATGAACGATCGCGCCGCCGTCTCGGTGGGCGCGGTCTCGACCGGCTCACTCGCGCTCGACCTCGCACTCGGCATCGGCGGCCTGCCGCGCGGCCGAGTCGTCGAGATCTTCGGCCCGGAGTCCTCGGGCAAGACGACGCTCGTCTACCACGTCATCGCCGAGGCGCAGCGGCGCGGCGGCATCTGCGCGTTCATCGACGCCGAGCACGCAATGGATCCCGCCTACGCGAAGCGCATCGGCGTGGACATCGACAACCTCCTCGTCTCGCAGCCCGACACGGGCGAGCAGGCACTCGAGATCTGTGAGCTTCTGATTCGCTCCGGCGCACTCGACGTCGTCGCCATCGACTCGGTCGCAGCCCTCACGCCGAAGGCCGAGATCGAGGGCGAGATGGGCGATAGCCACGTCGGCCTCCAGGCACGACTTATGAGCCAGGCGCTCCGCAAGCTCGCCGGCACGCTCAACCGCACCGACACGATCTGCCTCTTCACAAACCAGCTCCGCGAGAAGATCGGCGTGATGTTCGGCAGCCCCGAGACGACGCCGGGCGGCCGCGCGCTGAAGTTCTATTCGTCGGTCCGCCTCGACATCCGCCGCATCGAGACGCTGAAGGACGGCGCCGAGGCGTACGGCAACCGCGTCCGCGTCAAGGTCGTGAAGAACAAGGTCGCTCCGCCGTTCAAGCAGGCAGAGTTCGACATCATCTACGGCTCCGGCATCTCCTGGGAGGGCACGGTGCTCGACACCGGCATCGAGCGGAAGGTCGTCGCGAAGTCGGGCTCCTACTTCAGCTTCGGCGACGAACGTCTCGGCCAAGGTCGCGTGAATGCGACCGCGTTCCTTCGCGAGCACCCGGACGTCACGCAGCAGATCCTCCAGCAGATCCAGGTCGATCTCGGGCCGGAGCAGATCGTCTCGGCGCGTCTCCTGCCGGTCTCGACGGACGACGCTACGGCTGAGAGCAATGGCAAGGCCAAGGCAGAGGTGGCGGCGGAGGCGCTCGCAGCAGCCGAAGAAGCGGCGTGACCCGAACGATCACGTTCCTGCGCGAGCGCAAGCGCGGCAAGGTCGAGGTCGAGCTCGACGGCGAGCCGTGGCGCGTTCTGCCAGCGGCGGTCGTCGTTCGGGCAGAGCTTCGAGTGGGGCGCCGGCTCGACCGGGAGTCGGCGCGACTCCTCGCTCGTGAGCTCCGCCGGGCTCAAGCGCTTGCCCGGGCGACTCGCGCTCTCGCGTCGCGTGACCGCTCCCGCGGCGAGCTCGAAGCACGGCTCGACGAGGCGGGCGTCTCCGAAGCCGCGCGCGAAGAGGCGCTTGGCTCGCTCGAGGCGGCCGGCCTCGTCAACGACGCGCGCGTGGCCGAGTCGCGAGCGGGCGAGCTGGCACGGCGGGGCTACGGCGACTCGGCGATCAAGGCGGACCTGCGGAGGCGCCGGATCGACTCCGAGACGATAACGTCCGCGATTGAAGGGCTCGAGCTGGAGGTGGAACGGGCTCGTCGATCCGTGGAAGGCAAGGAACGGACACCGGCCGTGCTCCGCCGGCTCGCCTCCCGCGGCTTCTCGCGCGACACGCTCGACGACCTCGCCGCATCGCTTGCCGGCGACACTTAGAACTCGGTTCGGAATGACCACGCGCTGGCTGGGCGCGCGGCCAGACGGCCCGTGCTTCATTTTGAAGCGAGTTCTTTAACGGCGACGCAATTCATCCCGCCTAGCGGCCCGGGTACCCTGCGCGCGATGCGCCGCTACCACGTGACGACGTTCGGCTGCCAGATGAACGCCCACGACTCCGAGCGGATCAAGGGCGCCCTCGAGGAACTCGGGCTCGGCGAGGCAGTGGATCCCGACGAGGCGGACGTTCTCGTCTTCAACACGTGCACGATCCGCGAGAAGCCCGATCAGCGCTTCGCCGCCCACATGGGGAACGCCGCCAAGCGCAAGCGCGAGCGCCCGGAGACGGTCGTCGCCGTCGGCGGGTGCTACGCCGAGGCGCAGCGCGAGCGCATCTTCGACCTCTACCCGCACGTCGACGTCGCCTTCGGGCCCGGGACGATCTCGCATCTGCGGGACTGGCTCGGCGCCGGCGGCGAGGGCGTCGCGCGAGCCAGCTTCGGGACTGCCGCCGAGCGGGAGTTCGCGGCGGGCCTTCCGATGCGGCGCGAGCGACGGTTCCAGGCGTGGGTGCAGGTCTCGATGGGCTGCAACTCCGTCTGCTCCTACTGCATCGTCCCCGCCGTGCGCGGGCGCGAGATCTCCCGGCGCCCGGGCGAGATCCTCGCCGAGATCGAGCAGCTAGCGAACGAGGGAGTCCGCGAGGTGACGCTCCTCGGCCAGAACGTCAACTCGTACGGCCGGGACGTCGGCTCGGGGTTCGCCGAGCTGCTGCGCGCGGTCGACGCGGTCGACGGGATCGACCGGATCCGCTTCACGAGCCCACACCCGAAGGACTTCCGGCGCGACGTGATCGAGGCGATGTCCGAGTGCGCCGCCGTGTGCGAGCACGCCCACCTGCCGCTCCAGTCGGGCTCGACGCGCATCCTGAAGGCGATGCGGCGCACGTACTCTCGCGACCGCTATCTCAGGCTCGTCGCCGAGCTCCGCGACGCGATCCCCGACCTTGCGCTGACGACGGACATCATCGTCGGGTTCCCGGGCGAGACGGACGCTGACTTCGCCGAGACGCTCGAATTAGTCGAGGAAGTCGGCTTCGACAGCGCGTTCACCTTCGTCTACTCGCCACGCGCCGGCACCGAAGCGGCGGCGATGCCCGATCAGATTCCGGACGAGATCAAGCGCGAGCGGATCGAGCGGCTCGTCGACGTCGTCCAGCGCTGCGCGGCAGAGCGAAACACGGCGCGGGTCGGCGCCGTCGAGGAGGTGCTCGTCGAAGGCCACAGCCGCACAGAGCCCGACCGTCTGCTGGAAGCGCCGTCGGCGAAGCCGCCGGCGCCCGGCGGAAGGGCCTGGCTGCGCGGACGCACACGCCGCAACACGACGGTCAACTTCGCGGGCGACGCCGAACCCGGGCAGCTCGTCGCCGTGCGAATCGAGAATGCGACCTCGACGACTCTCGCCGGGGCCCAGCTCGCGACCGTTGCAGTCTAGAGACCTAGTCTGGGACGGCTGTCTCAACGTCCGCGACCTCGGCGGCCTACCGACGCAGGACGGGGGCGAGACGCGCTACGGCGCCGTCGTGCGGGCGGACAACGTCCGGCAGCTGAACGACGAGGGCTGGCAGGCGCTCGTCGATCACGGCGTCCGCACCGTCGTCGATCTGCGCCGCGATCGCGAGCTGCTCGAGGATCCGCCCGCGGAGATCCCGGTTGAAGTGCTGCACGTCCCGTTCGTGCGGGCGAGCGAGGAGGAGCGGCAGCTCGTCGACGCGGAGGTCGACGCCGCCGTCGCAGCGGCTCCCGATCACGCGGCCGCGACGCGGGACGTCTACGTCATCTTCCTCGAGCACTTCGGCGCGAACGTCGCGTCCGCCCTCCGGGCCGTCGCCGACGCTCCGGAAGGTGGCGTCGTCGTCCACTGCGCCGGGGGAAAGGACCGGACGGGACTGATCGCGGCGTTCCTGCTCCATCTCGCCGGCGTCGACGACGAGACGATCGCGGCGGACTACGCGCTCAGCGAGGCGCGGCTCCGCCCGCGGCATGAGAGGTGGTTCGCCGCGGCCGAGACGCCGGAAGAGCTCGAACAACTGGAGCGGATCACGCGGACACCTGCAGAGACGATGCGCGGACTGCTTGCCGAGCTCGGCAGGCGCTACGGCGGCGTGGCCGCGTACCTGCGGTCCACCGGGTTGACGGACGACGACCTCGAGCGTGCCCGCGCGCGGCTCCGTGGCTGAGCTCGTCATCGGCCTGATCGGACCTACCGCGAGCGGCAAGTCCGACGTCGCCGCAGCAGTCGCCGAGCTGATTCCGGCGGATGTCGTCTCGGCCGACGCGATGCAGGTCTACGAGGGGGTGCCGATCCTCACCAACCGCTCGTCCCATGCGGAGTTGCTCGTCGCGATCTGGCCGCTGACTCACGCGGCGTCGGTAGGCGAGTACGCACCGCTCGCCCACGCGGCGATCGACGAGATTCTCGCGGCGGGACGGACGCCTCTCGTCGTCGGCGGGACGGGTCTCTACTTCCGGGCGGCACTCGCCGAGCTGGAGCTGCCCTCGGCGCCCGAGGAAGGGGCGCGGGAACGGTGGAGCGGCGTGTATGACGACGAGGGCGCCGAGGCTGCTCACACCCGGCTTGCGGAGCTCGACCCGACCGCGGCCGGACGCGTCCACCCGAACGACCGGCGGCGGGTCGTGCGGGCACTCGAGCTCGCGGAGGCGGGTGGCTCTCTCGTCCCAGCCGAGGACCGGCTGTTCGGCGGAGGCTGGCGTCATCCGACCCTCCTCGTCGGACTTGACGTCGCGAAAGACGAGCTCACGCGCCGGATCGAGGCACGGACGCGCCGGATGTTCGAGTCGGGCGTCGTCGACGAGGTGCGGCGCGTTCTCGCCGGGCCGCCTCTCTCCGTCACGGCTCGCAAGATCCTCGGCCTCGACGAGGTGGCGAACCTTGCGTGTGAGGAGGCGATCGACGCGATCGCCGCCCGCACGCGGCGTTACGCGGCATACCAGCGCAAGTGGATGCGGCGGCTCGAGGGTCTCGTTATGGTCGCTGCCGACCGTCCTCCGGAGGAGACCGCCGCTGAAATCGTCGAGCTGGCACGCGCACGGAAACGTCTATCTCGTCCATGACGGGCCGGCGACGCCTGCCGACGCGGCGGGGACGGACGGCGTCGTCGAGGTGCTCGCCGTCGACGGCGACGAGATCACGGTCGGGATTCTGAATCCCGACGGCTCGCATGCGGAGATGTCGGGCAACGGCACGCGGATCGCGGCGGCGTGGCTCATGGCGCAGACGGGCTCCGACGTCGCTCGCGTGCACGTGGGGAACCGCGTGGTCGAGGTGCGTCGCGTCGGCGACGGGCAGTACGAGTCGGCGATGGGCGCCGTCGAGGTGTCGCCCGCCGAGGTCGTCGCCGGCGTCGAGCTGACTCCTGTCTCGGTTGGAAACCCACACGCGGTCGTCGTCGGCGACCCGGAGACCATCGGAGAGCTCGGCCCACTCCTCGAGACCGATCCGCGGTTCCCGGAGCGAACGAACGTCCAGGTCGTGCGCGTCGACCGGCCGGGCGAGGTCACCGCGCGAGTGTGGGAGCGCGGCGTGGGGGAGACGACGGCGTCCGGCACGAGCGCGGTGGCCGTAGCCGCCGCGACGCACGGTGAGGGCGAAGTGCTCGTCCACTTCCCCGGTGGAGATCTGTGGGTCCGGCTCGAGAGCGGACGCGCGTGGCTGACCGGCCCAGCGGAGCCGCTCAGCGAGCTTTGACGGTCTTCGACTTAGCGGCCACGCAGCTATTGCCGTCGAGACCGGACTTCGCCTTGCGGGCGCTCGCGTAGTACGAGCCCTTGACGACCTTCTTGACCTTGAACGAGAACGTCGCCGGACCGTCCTGCCACTTGAGATTCGGAGCGCTCGTCCTGGCGGTGCCGACCTTGACGGGCCGCTTGGCCTTGCGGTAGATCGTCACCTTCGTGTTGCCGGCACAGCTGTAGTCGTAGCGGGCCGTCAGCGTTCCGCGGAACGTGCGCCGTGAATACGTGAGGGTGAACTTCCGAGTGACCGATCCGGTCGGAGCTGTCTTGGCCGCTTGAGGGCCCGCCAGCTGCGCGTTGTCGACGTCCACGGTCTCGGAGACGCCGTCGACGTTCCCTGCAAAGACGAAGATCCCGTCGAAGCCGGCGAGTGCAGCGCGCAGCTGGGCGCCGGTCAGCGTCCTGGGCGCGTTGCAATCGCTGAGGTGATTCGGGTCGAGAGTCACGGCCACCGCACTCCAGATCGAGGACGGAGCCCAAGGCTCCAGGTATTCGCACGCCGCCACCGACGAGTTGGTGGAGTGAAAACCGATCTCCAGAGCCTGGGCCTCCGCTCCGCTCGCGAGCTTGACGCGCACGTCCGCTCCCACCGTGCCGCCGTAGTCGCCAAGAGCGTTTCCGGGCGGCCAGCTTGCCGGCACCGACTCGAATTGGCCGGAGCCGCTCGGGAACTGGGCGCTTATGTACCCACCCGGGTTTCCGCCTGTCGACTGCCAGGTGGCGGGCCGGGAGGCGTCGTTCTCGAGGACGTACCAGCCCTCGTTGGTCGAGTCGAAGGCGGAGGAGCGCGTAAGGGCGGTCGGCTGCGCGGCCAATGCGCTGCCGACGATCACGAGCGCAGCGAACGCGGCCACCACGATGCCGAGACGGCGACACAGCTTCTTTCCCCAGATTCCCGCCAAGCCTCTGGAGAGTACTCCCGGGTCGGCGCGCGGGTTCAACTTCCGATTTCGAACTCCCGCAGGACGTCGTTGAGCGCGATGCGATCGTGGCTCTCGTCGCGCCAACCGACGATCAGGGGCGTCGGCAGCCCGTAAGTTCCGGCCGGGAACTCTCTCTGACGCACGCCGGGGACGACGACCGCGCGCGGCGGCACATAGCCGCGGTGCTCGACAGGCTCCGGTCCGGTCACGTCGACGATCGGAACGGAGGCGGTGATCACGACGCCGGCGCCGAGGATCGCTCCCTCGCCGACGATGCAGCCCTCGGTGACTATGCACCGCGAGCCGAGGAACGCTCCGTCCTCGACGATCACCGGTCGCGCGTTGACCGGCTCGAGGACGCCGCCGATCCCGACGCCTCCGCCGAGGTGGACGTCCGCGCCGATCTGCGCGCACGAGCCGACAGTCGCCCACGTGTCGACCATCGTGTTCGGCCCGACCCAGGCGCCGATGTTCACGTAGCTCGGCATGAGGATGACGCCGGGAGAGAGGAACGAGCCGTACCGCGCCGTCGCCGGCGGCACGACTCGCACGCCGCGCTCGGCGTAGTCGTGCTTGAGCGGGATCTTGTCGAGGTACTCGAACGGGCCGACCTCCATCGGCTCGAGCTTCCGCACCCGGAAGTACTCGAGGATCGCCGCCTTCGCCTCCTCGTTCACGCGCCACTCGCCGTCGCGCTTCTCCGCGACGCGCACCTCGCCCCGGTCGAGCGCCGCGATCGTCTCGTCGACGTTCATGGCAGCTCTCCGATGATCCGCGCCGCCCGCTCGCACTCCTCGAGCGTCGGCACGAGGGCGAAGCGGACATAGCCCGCGCCGCTCGGCCCGAACATCTCGCCCGGGGAGACGATCACGCCGCGCTCGAGCAGCGCGTCCGCGTCCGGCCCGACCGTCCACAGGTACATCGTTGCCTCGCTCGCGACGATTTCCCAGCCACGATCCTCGAGCGCCGGGATGAGGATGTCGCGCTTCGCGCGGTAGCGCGCCCGCGTCTCTTCGACATGCCGCTCGTCGTTCCATGCAACGACGGAGGCGCGCTGGACGAACTCCTGCGGCGCCGTCCCGACAGTTGGGCGGTACGACTTGAGCGCCGCGACGATCTCGGGCGGCGCGGCGACGAAGCCCGAGCGGTAGCCGGTCATCGACGAGCGCTTGCTCAGCGTGTGGAACGCAACGACACGGGAGCGATCCGCCTGCAGCGCTGACGGCGGTGCCTCGTCGAACCAGAGCTCCGAGTACGCCTCGTCGGAGGCGATGACGAAGTCGTGTCGCTCCGCGGCCTCCGCGAGCTCCTCGTAGAACTCGAGCGGAGCGACGGCGCCGGTGGGGTTGTGCGGATAGTTGACCCACACGAGCGCCACGTCGTCGTCGAGCTCATCGATGTCCGGGAGGAACCCGTTCTCGCGCCGCAGCGGCAGCGTCCGCACGGAGGCGCCGGCGAACATCGCGCCGCGCTCGTAGACGGGATACGCCGGCTCGCCGAAAGCGACGACTTGCCCGCCCACGTCGAGCACCTGGGCGAGGGAGAAGATCGCCTCCTTCGAGCCGTACGTCGGGACGATCTCCGTGTCGGGGTCGACCGCGACGCCGAAGCGGCGCTCAAGCCAGCCCGCCGCCGCGTCGCGCAACTCCGGCAGCCCCTGCGCGAGCGGATACGGCGCGCGCTCGGGAAGCGCATCGATGAGCGCCTGCCGGATCATCGGATCGGTCGGCTCGTTCGGATCGCCCTTGCCGAAGTCGATCACGTCGACGCCCGCAGCGAGCAGCCGCCGCTTCTCCTCCTCGAGCCGCACAAACGGATACATCGCCATCTCGGCCAGCACCGGATTGATCGTCACGAGAGGAACCTAGCCAGCGTGTCGTACGCCGTGTGCAGGTTCTCGATAGGGATCTGCTCGTCGACCTTGTGCGCGTACGCCGTTGCGCCCGGGCCGTAGTTGATCGCGTCGATGCCCTGCTCTGCGAACTGGGCGACGGGCGTCCACGCCTGCTTCGGCGCTACGTCCGGGACGAGCTCGAGCAGGCGCGTGACGTGCGGATTCTCGAGCGCCGGCAGCGCGGCCGGGGAGTTGTGGAGGACGTGCAGCTCTCCCGCCGGGACGAGCTCGCGCAGCCTTGCCTCGGCCTCGTCGCGCGACCGGCCCGGCGCGAAGCGGAAATTGAGCTCCGCAGACGCGGCCGCGGGAACGACGTTCTGCGCGATACCGCCCTCGACCCGCACGACACTCAGCACCTCGCGGTAGACGAGGCCGTCGAGCTCGACGTCGAGCGGCGCGAGCGCCGCGACCGGCCCGAGCCCCTCGACGAGCGCATGGATCGCGTTCCGCCCCGTCCACGGCCGGGCCGAGTGGGCGCTCTCGCCGTGAAAGTCGACCCGCGCCTGAAGGTTCCCGAGGCAGCCGGCGTGGAGGATGCAGTCCGTCGGCTCGAGCACGACGGCGAGTTCGACGCCGCCGAGCACGCCGCTCTCGAAGACGCCGGGCAGCGGGCTCTCCTCGAGCGGCACTTCCTCGCGCGTGAAGAAGACGTACCGCGCCGCGAGTCCCGCGCGCGCGAGCTCGAGCATGACCGCGACGCCGCCCTTCATGTCGCTCGCGCCGAGGCCGTGCACGACGCCGTCGTCGAGCCGGCCCGGGATGTTTCCCTGCGCCGGGACCGTGTCGAGATGCCCCGCAAGCGCAATCGAAGCGCGCGGATCGCCCCAGACGATCGCCTCGCCGTCGTCGTAGAGCGCCGGCCCGGGGAGGAGGGAACGCACGAGCTCCATCGCCTCACGCTCGTGACGGCTCTCGGACGGCGTGTCGACGAGCTGGAGCGTGCGGGAGGCGAGGTCGGGAGATGGCACGGCAAGCGTCATAATGACGCGCGGATGACGGTGAAACAGCCCGATCGCTCGTCGGCTGCCGAGCCCGAGCGCGGGCTCGTCCTTGCAGTGCTCCCGCCCGGCGCCGACGCGGCAGACGAAATCGCCGAGCTCGAGGAGCTCGCACGCACGGCCGGTGTCGACCCGATCGCGCAGGTCGTCCAGCACCGCTCGCGACCCGACCCGCGCACGGTCGTCGGCAAGGGGAAGCTCGAGGAGCTGAAGCAGGCCTACGGCGACGCCAAGGCGGAGGTGCTCGTCGTCGACAACGAGCTCAGCCCGGCGCAACAACGGACGCTCGAGAATGCGCTCGAGGCGCGCGTCGTCGACCGGACGCAGCTCATCCTCGACATCTTCGCCCAGCACGCCGTCAGCGCCGAGGGCAAGCTCCAGGTCGAGCTCGCGCAGCTCGAATACAACCTCCCGCGGATGCGCGGGATGTGGCAGCACCTCGAACGGCTCGGCGGCGGCGTCGGCACCCGCGGCCCCGGCGAGTCCCAGCTCGAAACCGACCGCCGTCTCGCGCGCCGCCGCATCACGCTGCTGCGCGAACGCCTCAAGGGGCTCAGCCGCCAGCGCGATGTCCGCCGCAAGGAGCGGCGCCGCAGCGAGACGCCGACGGTCGCGCTCGCGGGCTACACGAACGCCGGCAAGTCGACGCTCCTCAACGCGCTCACCGACGCCAACGTCTCTGTCCGCGACCGGCTCTTCGAGACGCTCGACCCGACGACGCGCGGTTTCGAGCACGACGGCCGCCGCTACCTCGTCACCGACACCGTCGGCTTCGTCCGTCGGCTGCCGACGCAGCTCGTCCAGGGTTTCGCAGCGACGCTGGAGGAGACGCTCGTCGCCGACCTCGTGCTCCACGTCGTCGACGCGTCCGCCTCCGAAGAACGGTTCGTCGAGCAGATCGCGGCAGTCGACTCCGTCTTGCACGACATCGGAGCCGACGACCTTCCGCGCCAGCTCGTGCTCAACAAGATCGACGCCGTCGATGAGATCGGCCGCCGGCGCCTCGAGAACCGCTACCCCGAGGCGCTCCAGGTCTCGGCGCTCGACGGAGAAGGGCTCGACGAGTTGCGCGCGCGCGTCGCCGAACGTTTCGCCGAGCGGTTCGAGCTCGTTCGTCTCCTCGTCCCGTACGCGGACGGCGCGCGCCTCAACGAGCTGTACGCGCTCGGGACGCCGATCGAGGAGCGGGAGGACACCGCCGACGGAGTCATGGTCGTCGCGCGCCTCCCACGACGCGAGCTGGCGCACTTCGCTCCCTACTTCGTCCGGTGACCGAGCTCCCGTTCAAGCGGCTGCACGAGGGCGCAACGTTGCCGGTGCGCGCGTACGCCGGCGACGCGGGGCTTGACCTGTCGGCGGCCGAGCGAGTGGAACTGGCGCCCGGGGCACGCGCTCTCGTAGGCACGGGTCTCGCGGTCGCGATCCCGGAAGGCCACGCGGGCTTCGTCCAGCCGCGCTCGGGTCTCGCGGCCGAGCACGGGATCACGATCGTCAACTCGCCGGGTCTCGTCGACAGCGGCTACCGCGGCGAGCTGAAGGTGATCCTCCTCAACACCGACCCCGAGCGGGCGTTCGTCGTCGAGCCCGGGATGCGGATCGCGCAGCTCGTGATCCTCGCGGTCGCGACGCCGCAGCCGGTCGAGGTAGCGGAACTGCCGGAGACCGAGCGCGGCGAGAAAGGCTTCGGGAGCTCCTCGGCCTGATGGCGCTCGAGCCGCGCATCCGCGTCTCCGCGATCCTCCGCTGGGAGGGGCGCGTTCTCCTGTGCCGCCACGAGAAGGCGGGCCGCGGCGAGTACTGGCTACTCCCCGGCGGCGGCGTGAACGGCGGCGAGAGCCTCGTGCAGGCGCTGCGGCGCGAGCTCGAGGAGGAAGTCGGCGTGGGGGAGGACGTGACGTTCGAAGGCCCGGTGGCGGTCGTCGATTCGATCGCGCCGAAGCGGACGTTCTCGACCCGCCACGTCGTCCACATCATCTTCGCGGCCGACCTCTCCGGCCGTTCGCTCGAGAAGGTGACGTCGACCGACCTCGCGGTGCGCGGCCACCGGCTGTTCGACTCCACCGACCTCGACGACATCGTGCTCCATCCGCCGCTCCAGCGCTTCCTGCGGCGCTGGCAGCCCGGCGACCCCGCCGTCTATCTCGGAGCGCTTTGGGCGCCGTGAGCAGGCCGCTGCGGCGCGTCTCGATCCAGGGCTATCGCGCGGCGCATGCGCTCGAGCTCTTCCCCGGCTCGGTGTGCGCACTCGTCGGCGAGGGGTCGAGCGGTAAGTCGACGGTGCTCACCGCGATCTGGACGCTCCTCGAAGCCGCCGCGCCGCCGCCGACGATCGACGACGTCGCGCGTGGCGAGGCGAGCGGCCGCATCCACCTCGAGGCCGACATCGCCAAGGGGACGATCTTTCTCGACGCCCGGCCACCGGACACGCTCAACCTCAACCGCGCCGGTGCTCCACCGGTGCTCTTCCTGCCGGCGAACCTACGCTCGCGCACGCTCGCCGCTCCGGCGACAGGCCCGGGCGCCGCGGAGGTCGCCGAGCTCCTCGCGCCGCCGAGCGTCGATCATCACTGGGCCGCCGCGGACGGCGGCCTCGCGCTCATCGCCGGGATGGAGCGCTTGCTCGCTTCGAATCTCCGCCACTTCGTCCTTCTCGTGGAGGAGCCCGAGCTCTACCTCAGCCCGCACGCACAGCGGCACCTGTACACCATCCTCCGCGCCCTCGCGCAGCAGGGGAACCAGATCCTCTACTCGACGCACGCCCCGGTCTTCCTCAGCGTCGACAAGCTCGAGGAGCTCGCGCTCGTCCGACACACGCCGACCGGCGGCACGTCGCTCCACCAGCCGGAGCCGCTCGCCGAGGCGGAGAGCTTCCGCGCGCTTTCGGAGTTCGACAGCGAGCGTGCCGAGCTCTTCCTCGCGCGCTGCGCCGTGCTCGTCGAGGGACGGACGGAGAAGCTCGTCTTCCCGCTGCTCTTCGACGCGCTCGGGATCGACGCCGACAAGGAGGGGATCCTCGTGCTCGAGTGCGGGGGCAAGGGCAACATGCCGCTCTTCGTGCGGATCTGCAACGCGTGCGACATCCCGTATGTCGTCGTCCACGACCGTGACGCGGCGCGCGGGGAGCGCCCGGTCGAGTCGGAGCGAGTCGTGAACCGGCAGATCCGCGAGGTGGCGGGGAGCCGCCGGACGGTGGTCTTGACGCCGGATTTCGAGACCGTCGCCGGCTTCAAGCCGAGCGGCCGCGGCCGCAAGCCGCAGAAGGCGTGGCGGCAGTTTCAGGGCAACGGCGACGTACCGCCAGAGCTCCGCGTCGCCGTCGAGAAGGTCGTGCGGGCGGCGCGGAGCTAGCGCTTCCCGCCGCGGTCGCGCGCTCGCTCGGCCGAGACCGCGTGCGCTTCTTGCTCGAGCCGGTCCGGGAGAGGATCGAGCGCCACGGCCTCGCCGCCTGTGCGGTGGGCGAGCGCTTGCGAGAGGAGCCAGTCGGCGAGCCACGGGTTGCGCGGCAGCAGGGGGCCGTGGAGATACGTGCCGATCACGCGTCCGTTGCGGCAGCCCTCGTAGCCGCTCTCGCCGTCGTTCCCGAAGCCGGAGAGGACACGTCCGAGCGGCTCCGCGCCAGGATCGAGGCGCGTGCGGCCGGCGTGGTTCTCGAACCCGGCCAGCGTCCGGCGTTCACCGGGCTCCAGCTCGCACTCGAGAAGGACATCGCCGATCATGCGCTTCTCGCCCGCGACGGTCTCGAGCGGGAGGAGGCCGATCCCGGGCATGTCCTCGCCGTGGAAGCCGCGGTAGCCGCGGCCGAGCAGCTGGTAGCCGCCGCAGACGGCGAGCAGTGCGGCGCCGCCGTCGACCGCCGCCCGCAGCGCGTCGGCTTTGAGGAGCAGATCCTCGGCGACGAGCATTTGCTCGCGATCCTGGCCGCCGCCGACGTAGTAGAGGTCGTGCTCGCCCGCGACGACGTCGTCTCCCAGGCCGATTGCGGTGACTTCGAGGTCGTGCCCGCGCCACGCGGCCCGGCGCGAGAGCACGGCGATATTGCCGCGGTCGGCGTAGATGTTGAGGTAGTCGGGGTACAGGTGGCCGACGTGGATGTTCACGACCAGTACGCCTTCGTCAGCCCGCGGCTGGTGAGGATGCGCTGGAGCCCGAGCATGGCCGTGTACGTGGGGAGGACGACGAGCTCGCCGCCGAAGGGCGTGAGCTCGAGGCCTCGGTCGAGCGCCGCGTCAAGGGACGGCATCACGGTGATTGCATCCTCGTGGAGTCCGCCGTACCGGAACCGCAGCGCGAGCTCCGCGGCGCGACCCCCGCTTGCGACGAGGGTGCCGAGCCCCGGCAGGAGTGGCTCGAAGTCGACGTCCCAGATCCACGACACGTCGCGCCCGTCCGCGATCTCGTCGTTGAGAGCCGCGACGAGCACACGGGGCGAGCCGCCGTCGACGAGCGTGCGGACCGCCTCGTTCGCGCCGGCGGGGTTCTTGATGAGGAGCAGCAGGATGCGCTTGTCTCCGGCCTCGATCCGTTCGAACCGCCCGAACGCGGCGGAGAACCGAGCCAGCCCGGCGACGATCTCGTCGAGCGACGCGCCAAGCGCCCGCGTGAGAGCCGCCGCAGCGAGCGCGTTGTAGACGTTGTAGAGACCGGGGAGGGAGAGCTCGACGCGGCGGTTGCCCTCCGGCGTGACGAGGAGGAACGCCGCCCGCTCCAGGCCGTGCAGTTCGACGTCGCGAGCGGCGACCTCGAGCGGCGGTCGGCTCTGGTGACCGTTGGGGCAGCGGAAGTCGCCGAGATGCCCGACATACGCCGCGGCGTACTCGAGCGGCGCACCGCACGTCAGGCAGTACTTCGAGTCGGCCGCGTGCTGGAGCGAGGACCGTGCGACGCGCGGGTCGTCGACGCCGAACGCGACACTCCCCGCGCGGGCCGTCCCGATCGCGGCGAGCTGCGGGTCGTCGGCGTTGAAGACGACCTGCGAGGCCTCGGGCAGCCCGTCAACGGCGTCGCGCCAGCGCTCGGCGACGAGCTCGAGCTCTCCGTACCGATCGAGCTGGTCGCGAAAGAGGTTGCCGAGGCACAGCGCGCGCGGTCGCAGCCGGCGCAGCAGCTCGGGCAGGGCAAACTCGTCGACCTCGAACAGCCCAAGCTCAGCGTCATCAGCCGCGAGGAGGGAGGATGCGATGCCGGAAACAAGGTTCGCGCCGGCGGAGTTGTGCGCGAGGCGGTGCGCCGGCCGGAGGATCTCCGCCGCCATCGCCGTCGACGTCGTCTTCCCGTTCGTCGCCGAAATGACGACGCAACCCGCCGGGAGCCGCGCGGCAAGCCGGTCGATCGCGCCCGGGTCGAGCGCGGCGAGGAGCTTGCCGGGAATCGTCGTCCCGCCACCTCTCCCGAGCCGCCGCGACAGCCCGCCGACGCCGCGAGCCACCGCGACCTCGAGGCCGAGAGGGGAGAGGAGGCGCATCACGCGAGGGTACGCGATGCTTTCCCGCCGCACCGAGCTCGAACCCGGGCCGGCCGCACGGATAGGATCTCCCGCGATGCGTCCTCCAATTCTTCGGTGGAAGGTCATCGTCGCTCTCGCCGCGGTCGTCGCGGTGGGCGTCTCTCTCGGCAGTGCGCTTCGTTCCCCCGTCCGTACGCCGCAGAACGAGGCGCGTGTCTCCTCCGTGATCACGCTGCACGCCGTTCCGTCCAAAGGCGGCGGCTGGACTGGCTACGCGCCGCTCCAGACGTCCACCGTCGCGTACTTTTCCGGGGGAAAGGCCAAGGCCGTTACGGCGTCGCACATGCAGCGCGAGGAGTGCAAGAGCCTCGAGCACACGCTGCACGCTCTCCCGAAGGGCGCCTCGAAGAGCCAGCTGAAGACGCTTTTCAAGCAGGCGTGCCCGGCCCACCGCTGAAGGCGGCGTAGCTAGCCGGCGCGGCTAGCGCCGGCTTTTCTTCATCTCAGTTCGCGAACTCGCCGCCATCCGTACGGATCGGCTCGACCACGCCGAGGATCCGGCCGGCGCTCGGGTCTACTTGCGGATTCTACAATCTGCTCTACACTGTTTGGCATGGCCGAGAAAGCCCGCTACCGGGCGGTCGCCGCGATCGATCCGAAGGAGCTGGCGGCGTTCCAGAGCCGGATCCGCAAGCGCTACACGGACGAGCAGATCGTGGCCGAGATCACTGCGTGCGCCGCACGGCTCGGGCGCTCGCCGACGATGCGCGAGTTCGCAGCCGACCCCGAAACCGCCGTCCATCCGCAGACCGTGATCGAGCACTTCGGCTCCTGGAACGCCGCGAAGCGTGTGGCAGGTCTAGTTCCGCGCCGCTTCGCCACGCGGGAGGAGCTGCTCGGACTTCTACGCAGTCTCGGTGACGAGCTCGGCCGGCCGCCGACGGCCCGCGACATCGACGAGCACAAGGGACGCCTCCCCTCGAAGTCGCTCTACTGGCACACGTTCGGCTCGCTCACGAACGCGCTCCGCGAGGCCGGCTTCGACGTGCCGGTGGGGGAGGAGCGGCTCGAGCGGGCGATCGAGCAAGGCGCGGATCTCGCGCAGAAGCTGAAGCGCCTTCCGAAGTTCGCGGACTGGGCGCAAGCACGCAAGCAGGACGCGTCGTTCCTGACCGAGTGGCAGGTCTACCGGATGTTCGACGCGCGGCGCGGCGCCTGGTCGACGTTCCAGTTCCTCGTCCAGCAGCACCTCACCGAGAGCGGCGTGACCGTCGCCGCCGACGGGACGCTGCGCGGCTGAGACCTACGCCGCTGCGATCACGGCGAGGCGAGCGAGGCAGTGGGCGCTCTCGCCGGGCGCGCGCACCGTCGGCAGCGGGGACTCCTCGACGTAGTCCCGGTCGGGCCGGAAGCGCGACGCGGCGGCGACACGGCCAGCCTTGAAGGCGTAGAACGTCCCGTCGCGCACCTCGCTCGTACGCAGCCGGACTCCGGCGTACTCCGAGACGATTTCGAGCGCCGCGCGGGTCGAGGCGAAAAAGATCTCGTCACGGCCGCGGCCGAGCCACAGCGGGCGACCGACGCCGCGCGCCGCGAAGACGACGCCCGGCTCCCGCTGGTCGAGCCACGCGGTCGCCATTGCGCCGGTGAGAGCCTCGAGCGCATGCGGGTCGTTCTCCGAATGGGCGGCGAGCGCGAAGATCGCCTCCGAGTCGACTGTCATGCGCGGTTCGGCGCGCGCGCACGAGAAGTCTGCGAGGAGCTCGTCGTCGTTGAGGATGATCCCGTTGTGAATCCCGACGATCGGGCCGTGCCGGACGGGATGGTTGTTCGCAGGGATCGACGGATGGCCCTTCGTGTAGTCGCGCACATGGACGAGCAGCTCCGTCGCGTGGGCGGGAACCTCAATCAGCTCGAGCAGGCGGCTCGCCGGCGTCCGCTGCTTCGTCACGACCGGATACGCGTCTTCGGGGCCGCGGTACGCGTACCCGACGGCGTCGGCGCCGCGCTCGGCGATCCCGGCCAGCAGCGCCTGCGCCGCCAGCGTTCGGTCGACGCGGCTACCTGAGGAGAGGCTGTATCCGGCTATTCCACACATAAGCAATGCCCATTTCTTCGTGATCCGGGCCGTCCCTTCGAGCGTAGCGCCAGGTTCGGCGTTCGTCCGGCTCAAGACAAAAGATTCACAGGCCGATAACAAGCGCGTGGAAGCCCATGCCGTCACGGAGCCGCGCCCCGATGCGGTTCCCTCAGCCGACCCGCTCAAGCTCTACGTTCGCCAGATCGGCTCCGGGCCGCTGCTGACGCGCGAAGAGGAGCGGGAGCTCGCGCGCCGCAAAGATGCCGGCGACGACGCCGCACGGCAGCGCTTGATCGAGTCGAACCTTCGCCTCGTCATGTCCGTCGCCCGCAACTACTCGCGCGCCGACGTACCGCTCCTCGACCTCATCCAGGAGGGGAACCTCGGCCTCATGCGCGCCGTCGAGAAGTTCGACCACAAGCTCGGCTTCAAACTCTCGACGTACGCGACGTGGTGGATCCGCCAGGCGATCACGCGCGCTCTCGTCGACCAGGGGCGGACGATCCGGCTTCCTCTCCACGTCGCCGAAGACGTCCGCAAGCTTCTCCGCTCGCGCCGCCAGCTCGCTCAGAAGTTCAACCGGGAGCCGACCCTGCCGGAGCTTGCCGCCGACGCGGATCAGACGGAGGAGCGCGTCCTCGAGCTCCTCGGGCTCATCGAGACACCGATCAGCCTCGAGACGCCGGTCGGCGACGGCGAGAGCCTGTACGGCGACCTCCTCGAGGACGTTCGCGCCCCGGCGCCACTCGAGTTGACGGCCGACAAGGCGCGCGCGACGGAGCTCCGTGAGGCGCTCGCGACGCTCGATCCGCGTCTCCAGCGAGTCGTGACCCTCCGCTTCGGGTTGGACGGCGGAACGCCGTACACGCTCGACGAGATCGGCGAGGACGTGGGGGTGACCCGCGAGCGGGTCCGGCAGCTCGAGACGCGCGCACTCCGCCAGCTTCGCCTCGCCGCGCCGGGCCTCGCGCACTATCTCCGCGCCGAGTAGCTACGGCGCCGCGGCCATCTGCATCTCGCGGAGATTCGCGAGACGCCGCAGCGACTCCAGCTCGATCTGCCGCACCCGCTCCCGGGTGAGGCCGAGCCGCTTGCCGATCTCCTCGAGCGTCTTCGGCTCCTCGTCTATCAGGCCGC
>Ga0265338_10002286_pt1 | contig 29188 bp, 24 predicted proteins | sample 42126metaG_FD_193579 | JGI IMG/M metagenome (GOLD analysis project Ga0265338, IMG submission 193579) | Rhizosphere microbial communities from Carex aquatilis grown in University of Washington, Seatle, WA, United States - 4-21-26 metaG | ecosystem: Host-associated > Plants > Roots > Rhizosphere...
GTGGTCGGGTGACCCCATGATCCGCAGCAGCAGGTCATCGCGCACCGCCGGGTCGGCCGGCAGGTCGCTGGCCAGGAAGTAAAGCCCTTTTGAGGTTCCGCCGCGCAACTGCATCGCCCGGATCCCCTCGCGCCCGGGATCGGGGGTCACGGCGGGTGCCTGGTGCGCTGCCACGCACCCGTTCGGAATGGTCATCGGCCGTCAGCGGTCCTGGCCGGCCCGCGTGACGTACTCGGCGTAGCTGATCCGCTCGACCGCCGCCAGCTTGGGGCGCAGGCCGTACAGGTCGGCGCCGAGCACTCCCTCCGCCAGCTGCCGCCGGGTGACGTCTTCCCGGGCGATCCGGGCGGCCGACGCGCTGACCGCCCCGGGGACGGCGCGGCGCGGCACCACGCACACGCCGTCGTCGTCGGCCACGATCGCGTCGCCCGGCGAGATGAGCTGCCCGCCCAGCGTGACCGGCACGTTGACCGACCCGGGGGTCTCCTTCACCGTGCCCTGCGCGGACACGTGCGCGGTCCAGGCGGGAAAGCCCATGTCGCGCAGTTCCTGGGTGTCGCGCAGGCCCGCGCCGGTGACCAGCCCCCGCACGCCGCGGCTGGCCAGGGAGGTGGCGAGCAGCTCGCCGAACGCGCCGTCGCTGCTGGGCGAGGTGGTGGCGATGACGATGATGTCGCCCGCCCGGGCCAGCTCGACCGCCGCGTGGATCATCAGGTTGTCGCCCGGCCAGCACAGCACGGTGAGCGCGGTCCCGGCGATGCGGGTGCCCTGCTGGTTCGGCCGCAGGCCGGGGCCGAGGTAGCCGGCCCGGCCGGTCGCCTCGTGCACGGTGGCCACCCCGAAGCCGGCCAGCTTGTCCACCTCGGGCAGGTCGGCCCTTGGCGGGTCGGTGACGATGACGTGGCGCACGGTCGCGGTCCTTTCGTCGCTGTTAGGCGGGCGGCCCGGGGCTAGGCCCGGTCGCGGGCGCCCCGTTCAGCCGCCTTGAGCGCGGTGATGACGCTGGCCAGGTGGACCCGCACCGCCTGGTCGGCCTCCTGCGGCCGTCGCCCGGCCACCGCCCGCACGATCGCCAGGTGCTCGCCGAGCGAGACCTCGGGCCGTCCTGGCCGCAGCGCCAGCTGGAACTGGTGGCGGACGAGCTGGCCGTGCAGCCGCTCGAGCAGGCCCGCCGCGACCCGCTGGCCGGAGATCGCCACCACCCGCCGGTGCAGCTCCCGGTTGAGCTCGGAGTACTTCAGCGGGTCGGCGCCGGTCACCGCCGCCTGCAGGTTCTCGGCTAGCTGCACCAGCCCGGCCGCGTCGTCGTCGGTGATCACCTCGGCCGCCTTGGCGGCGCACAGCGCCTCCAGGGCCATCCGGCACTCGGTGATGGCCACCGCTTCCTCGGTGGACACTACCCGGACCCGGGCGCCGCGGTTGGGGATCCGCTCCACCAGGCCGTCGGCGGCCAGGTCGAGCAGCGCCGCGCGCAGCGACTGCCGCGTCACCCCGAGCGTGCTCGCCAGCTCCTCCTCCACCAGCCGCTGCCCGGGGGCGACGTCCCCGCTGAGGATGGACTGCCGGAGCGCGGCAAAGGCGTGCGCTCGCGCCGCCTCACCGACCCGCGGCCCGTCCGGCGTTTCAGCTGTCATGCTCTGACGCTAGGTACCCGAGCCGCAGATTGTCAACAATTGTCCGGCCGGACGGCCCGCCCGCGGCCCGCCCGCGGCCGGCCGGCTGGCCGCCTGACCGGGCGCCAGGCGCGCGACCGGGGGGGATTACCAGCGTTATAGCGATAGCAATCCTCCGTGATCATGAAAAAAGGTTCCCGGCAAAACATTTTCTTTCATAAAAAGGCGCAATGGCTTTTCTGGATTCTGGTCAGGGCCGTTCAGCAGCCATTTTCCGGTGCTTGGTTACTATCCGCTTAACTTGCGCTCTCAGGTGGAAGCGGCATACTTGAAGGCATTATGCGAACCGCGGGTAGTCTTTTGGTTAGGTCGCACCGTGTGACAACTTGACCGTATCGCTCGGTCCGGGCAGACACGCACGACGGGAAGCATGAGCTCATGGGCTGGTGTACCACCTCCGACCTAGACCAGTTCACGGCGGTGGCGGGCGGTTACCTGGGGTCGCGGGCGGCGGAGAACACCTTGCTGCTGTCGGGCGTGCAGGAGGCCTACGCCGCGCGGCTGAACCGGCCGCCCGCGGCATCCCCGGGCCGGGCGGCGGTGGCCGGCCCGCTGTACGGCTGGTGGGAGCCGCCGGAGGGCGGCCCGCCGCGCGGCGCGTTCCTGCACGACCCGCCGGTGCCGCTGCTGCTGTCCTGCCGGCTGCCGGAGATCGCGGCCGCGCTGGCCGCCGCCCTGGCCAGGCTGAGCAGGCAGGTCTGCGGGGTGGACGCGACGGCCGGGGCGGCGGACGCGTTCGCCGCCGCCTGGACCCAGCGGGCCGGCACCATGGCCCGGGTGCACCGGCACTGCAACGTCTACCGGCTGACCGCGGCCGACCTTGCCCGGCCGGGCAGCGGGCCGCCCGCCGGGACGGTCCACGGCCCGGCCGGCCGGCTGCGGGTGGCCGGCCCCGGCGACCTGCCGCTGGTCACCCGCTGGCTGGCCGCGTACGCGGCCGAGACGGCCGAGCGGATCGGCTCGCCCGCCGACCTGGCGGCCGACCTGATCAGCTACCGCGGCGCCGTGCTGTGGGAGCTGCCGCCGCGCCCTGGCCACCGCTGGGACGGCCACCACCGGGTGCTGCCGTACCGCCGGGAGGCCGCGGCGCCCGCTGAGGGCGCCGCCCAGCCGGCCGCGCTGGCGGCGCTCACCCGCCCGGTGGCCGGCTCGGTCCGGGTCAGCATGGTCTACACCCCGGGCGAGCACCGCCGCCGCGGCTACGCCGCCGCGGTGACGCTCGCTGTCAGCCGGGCGGTGCTGGCCGGCGACGCGTCCAGCCTGCTCGGCGGGCCCGCCGCCCGCGGTCCGGTGGCCGAGGTGGTGCTGATCACCGACCGCAACCGCCCGGACCGGTGGGGCACCCGGCTGGGCTACCAGCTGGTGAGCGAGCGCACGGTGCTCCGCTTCGGCCCGATGACCGGGCCGCTGCCACGGCTACCGGGGGCCGGCCGGGCACCCCGGCTGCCCACCGGCCCGCTGCCGCGGCTGCCCCGCCTGCCCCGCTGACCAGCGCCACCAGGCCAAGCAGGCCGGCCGAACCGGTCAGGACGAGACCAGCGTGACCTGGGTGCTCAGCTCCCCGTCGGCGGCGGGCAGGAACTCCAGGTCGGCGATGTTCCCGGCCGCCCGCAGGTCGGGTTCCGCCGCCCGCACCGCCGCCTCGTCCGGCCCGCGCACCACCACCCGCTCGGCCGCCGCCCGGATCGACACCTTGGCCGCCGTCTTGGCCTTGCGCACCTGGCCGAGCACCGCCGCCGCGGTCGCCAGCACCGTCAGCGCGGCCGGGTCGACCTCATCGCCGGGCAGGTCGCCCGCCGACGGCCACGCCGCCAGGTGAACCGAGCCGTCCTGCCACCACGACCACGCTTCCTCGGTCACGAACGGCAGGAACGGCGCGAACAGCCGCAGCAGCACGCGGAGGGCCAGCCGCAGCGCGGAACGAGCCGAGGCGCCGCCCGGGTCAGCGGGTTCCGCGTAGGCCCGCGCCTTCACCAGCTCCAGGTAGTCGTCGCAGAACATCCAGAAGAAGCGTTCCGCCGCGTCGAGCGCGCCCGCGTGGTCGAATGCCTCAAGCGCGGCGGTCGCCTCGCCCGTCACCGCCGCCAGCGCCGCCAGCAGCGACTGGTCCACCGGGGCGGTCACCGGCCCCAGCGGCCCGGGCAGCGACAGCACGAACTTGGCCGCGTTGAGTATCTTGACCGCCAGCCGCCGCCCGACCTTGAGCTGCCCGGGGTCGAACGCGGTGTCCACCCCGTACCGGCCGCTGGCCGCCCAGTAGCGCACCGCGTCCGACCCGTACTGCGACAGCAGCTCGGTCGGCACCACCACGTTGCCCTTGGACTTGGACATCTTCTTCCGGTCGGGGTCGAGGATCCAGCCGGAGATGGCGGCGTCCGACCACGGCAGCGTGCCGAACTCCAGGTGCGCCCGGGTGACGGTGGAGAACAGCCAGGTCCGGATGATCTCGTGCGACTGCGGCCGCAGGTCCATCGGGAACACCCGGGAGAACAGGTCCTCGTCGGTGCCCCAGCGGCCGGCGATCAGCGGTGTCAGCGACGAGGTGGCCCAGGTGTCCATCACGTCGGGGTCGGCGGTGAACCCGCCCGGCTGGCCGCGCTGCGACTCAGCAAAGCCCGGCGCCGGGTCCGAGGCCGGGTCCACCGGCAGCACGTCCTCCGACAACGGCACGATCGGCGCGTCGTACAGCGGCGACCCGGCACCGTCGAGCGGGTACCACACCGGGAACGGCACCCCGAAGAACCGCTGCCGGGAGATCAGCCAGTCGCCCGACAGGCCCGTCACCCAGTTCTCGTAGCGCGCCGCCATGAACGCCGGGTGCCAGGTCAGCTCCCGGCCCCGGTCAAGCAGCGCGGCCCGCACGGCGAGATCCCGCCCGCCGTTGCGCAGGTACCACTGGCCCGAGGTGACGATCTCCAGCGGCTTGTCGCCCCGCTCGTAGAACTTCACCGGCCGGGTGACCGGCCGCGGCTCCCCGTCCAGGTCGCCGGACTCCCGCAGCAGCTCCACCATCCGCGCCCGGGCGGAGAACACCGTCTTGCCCGCCAGCTCCGCGTAAACCGGGCCGGGCACCCCGGCCGGCGGCGACGGCAGCAGCCGCCCGTCGCGCCCGATGACCGGCCGGGTCGGCAGTGACAGCTCCCGCCACCAGGTCACGTCGGTCAGGTCGCCGAAGGTGCACACCATCGCGATCCCGGATCCCTTGCCCGGCTCCGCCAGGGGATGGGCCAGCACCGGCACAGAAACCCCGAACACCGGCGTCCGCACCGAGGAGCCGAACAGCGCGGAAAACCGGGCGTCGTCCGGGTGGGCCACCAGCGCGACGCAGGCGGGCAGCAGCTCGGGCCGGGTGGTCTCGATCCACACTGGCCCGGCAGCACCGTGGAAGGCGACCCGGTGGAACGCCCCGGCGTAGTCCCGGTCCTCCAGCTCGGCCTGGGCCACCGCGGTCTGGAAGCTGACGTCCCACAGCGTGGGCGCCTCCGCCCGGTAGGCCTCGCCCCGGGCCAGGTTGCGCAGGAACGCCCGCTGCGACACCCGCCGGCTGTCGTCGCCGATCGTGGTGTAGAGCAGCGACCAGTCCACCGAGAGCCCGACCCGGCGCCACATGTCCTCGAACGCCCGCTCGTCGAGCGCGGTGAGCCGCTCGCACAGCTCGATGAAGTTCCGCCGGGACACCGGCAGCTCGCGCTTGCCCGGAACCTCGGGAGGGGAGAAGGACGGGTCGTAGGGCACCGAGGGGTCGCACCGCACGCCGTAGACGTTCTGCACCCGCCGCTCGGTCGGCAGCCCGTTGTCGTCCCAGCCGAGCGGGTAGAACACCGCCTGGCCGGTCATCCGCCGGTAGCGGGCGAGGATGTCGGTGTGGGTGAACGAGAACACGTGCCCGACGTGCAGCGAGCCCGACACGGTGGGCGGCGGGGTGTCGATCGAGTACACCTGTGACCGGGGCCGGGTGCGGTCAAACCGGTAGACCTGGCTGTCCGCCCAGCGTGCGCTCCATGCCTCCGCCAGTCCGTCAACCGCGGGCTTGTCGGGCACGGCGCCCCTCGAAGCAAAGGCCGGGCGGGGCTGCTGGCAGGCGTCGGTCATCTGCCAACTGTACGCAGCGCCGCGATGCGGCCCGCTTTATTTACCCGCGCCCAGTAGGCTCGCACCGTGACCAGCCAGACGACCGAGACCACCGACCCGGCTAGCAGCGCGTCGATCATCAAGCGGATCGCCGCCGAGCTGTCGGTCCGCGACAACCAGGTCTCGGCCGCGGTTGAGCTGCTGGACGGCGGCGCGACGGTGCCGTTCATCGCCCGGTACCGCAAGGAGGCGACCGGCACGCTGGACGACGCCCAGCTGCGCACCCTGGACGAGCGGCTGCGCTACCTGCGCGAGCTGGAGGAGCGGCGGGCCGCGATCCTGGCCTCGGTGCAGGAGCAGGGCAAGCTCACGGACGAGCTGAAAGCGCAGATAGGCAGCGCCGACACCAAGGCCCGGCTGGAAGACCTCTACCTGCCGTACAAGCCCAAGCGGCGCACCAAGGCGCAGGTCGCCCGCGAGAACGGCCTCGAGCCCCTCGCGGAAACGCTGCTGAACCACCCGGAGACCGACCCGAAGAAGGCGGCCGAGCAATACCTGAACGAGGAAGTAAAGGACGTCGCCGCCGCCCTCGAGGGCGCCCGCGCGATCCTGGTGGAGCGCTTCGCCGAGGACGCCGACCTGATCGGGACGCTGCGCGAGCGCATGTGGTCCCGTGGCTCGCTGACCGCCCGGGTGCGCGCGGGCAAGGAAGAAGACGGCAAGAAGTACAGCGACTACTTCGACTTCGACGAGCCGTTCGGCAAGCTCAAGTCGCACCGGATCCTGGCGATGTTCCGGGCCGAGAAGGAAGAGGTGCTCGACCTCACCCTCGACCCGGCCGACGAGGGCTACCAGCCCGGCGCCATCGGGCTCAGCCCGTCCTACGAACAGCCGATCGCCGTCCGCTTCCAGGTCAGCGACCGGGGCCGGCCGGCCGACAAGTGGCTGACGGACACGGTCCGCTGGGCGTGGCGCACCCGGATCCTGGTGCACCTCGGCATCGACCTGCGGATGCGGCTGTGGCAGGCGGCCGAGGCGGAGGCGGTTGACGTGTTCGCCGCCAACCTGCGCGCCCTGCTGCTGGCCGCGCCGGCCGGGCAGCGGGCGACGATGGGCCTCGACCCGGGCCTGCGCACCGGCGTCAAGGTGGCGGTGATCGACCAGACCGGCAAGGTGGTCGCCACCAGCACCATCTACCCGCACGCGCCCCGCAACCAGTGGGACGAGTCGCTGCACACCCTCAAGCAGCTCGCCGCCAGCCACCAGGTCGAGCTGATCGCGATCGGCAACGGCACCGCCAGCCGGGAGACCGACAAGCTGGCGCTCGACCTGATCAAGGCGAGCCCGGAGCTGAACCTGACCAAGGTGGTGGTCTCCGAGGCGGGCGCGTCGGTCTACTCGGCCAGCGCCTACGCCAGCAGCGAGCTGCCCGAGCTGGACGTCTCGCTGCGCGGGGCGGTGTCGATCGCGCGCCGCCTGCAGGACCCCCTGGCGGAGCTGGTCAAGATCGACCCGAAGTCGATCGGCGTCGGCCAGTACCAGCACGACGTGACCGGGACCAAGCTCGAGCGGTCGCTCGACGCGGTGGTGGAGGACGCGGTGAACGCGGTCGGGGTGGACGTGAACACCGCCAGCCGCCCGCTGCTGGCCCGGGTGTCCGGCATCACCGACTCCCTGGCGGGCGCGATCGTCGCGCACCGCGACGTCAACGGCGCCTACCCGACCAGGGAGGCGCTGAAGACGGTGCCGCGGCTTGGCCCCAAGGCGTTCGAGCAGTGCGCCGGCTTCCTGCGCATCCGCGGCGGCGGCGACCCGCTCGACGCCTCCGGGGTGCACCCCGAGGCCTACCCGGTGGTGCGCCGCATCATGGACCGCGCCCAGGCCGACGTGGCCGGGCTGATCGGCAACACGGCGACCCTGCGCGGGCTGAAGGCGTCCGAGTTCACCGACGACACGTTCGGCCTGCCAACCGTCACCGACATCCTGCGCGAGCTGGAGAAGCCCGGCCGCGACCCGCGCCCGGAGTTCCAGACCGCGACCTTCGACGAGGGCGTGCACACCCTGGCCGACCTGGAGCCGGGCATGGTGCTCGAGGGCGTCGTCACCAACGTGGCCGCGTTCGGCGCGTTCGTCGACATCGGCGTGCACCAGGACGGCCTGGTGCACGTGTCGGCCATGTCGGAGACCTTCGTGGCCGACCCCCGTGACGTGGCCAAGCCCGGTGACGTGGTGCAGGTGAAGGTCCTCCTCGTGGACATCCCCAGGAACCGCGTCTCGCTCACCATGAAGCTGCGCGACGAGGCGGAGACGGCAGCCCGCCCGAAAGCAAGGGCAAAGGCAAACCCAACCGCGGTAGCCCGAACGGGTGCGGCTGACCCGCCCCGCGACCGTTCCCCCGCCCGCCCGGCCGGCGACCGCCGGGGCGGCTCCGGCCGCGAGGGCGGCTCCGGCCAGCGGGGCGGCCCCGGCCAGCGGGGCAACTCCGCGCCCCGGGGCAACTCCGACCGGCGTGGCAACTCCGACCGGCGGGGCGCCGCTCCTAAGGCCGCTGACCCGAAGCCCGCCGACCGCCGGGCCGGCCACGACCGGGGGGACCGGCAGCCGCCGCGCCCCGGATCGTCCCCGGCCCCGGCCCCGGTCAACAACGCGATGGCGGACGCGCTGCGCCGGGCCGGCCTGGTCAACGACCAGGGCGGCGCGAGCGGCGGCAAGCGGGACCGCCGCTCGGACCGGCCGTAGGCTGATCACATGGCAAGCATCGTGGACTTCAGTGCGCTCGTGGCGGGCGATCACGGCCTGGTAGTGGTGTCGGTGACCCGGGGCGACGGGTCGATCGCCTCCTCGGTGGTGAACGCCGGGGTACTGCCGCACCCGGTGACCGGCGAGACCGTGGTCGGCATGGTGGTCCGCGGCGGTGCCCGCAAGCTCTATTACCTGCGGGAGCGCCCGTACGCCAACGTGGTCATCAGGTCCGGCTGGCAGTGGGCGGCGGCCGAGGGAGAGGTCGACCTGATCGGCCCGGACGACCCGGCCCCCGGCATCGACCCCGACCGGCTCCGCCTGCTGCTGCGCGAGATCTTCACCGCCGCGGGCGGCAGCCACGACGATTTCGACGCGTACGACCAGGTAATGCGGGACGAGCGCCGCACCGCCGTGCTGATGCACCCCGACCACGTCTACGCAAACCCGGGCCAGTAGCCCGCGCCGCCCGCCCGCTAGCATCGGTAGGGTGAGCGTGCCTGAGCCTCCCGACCACGGGGTACCTGATGAGTTCGACCGGCTGTGGACGCCGCACCGGATGGCCTACATCAAGGGCGAGGGCAAGCCGACCGGCCCCGGCGCCGACCAAGGGTGCCCGTTCTGCGTCGCGCCCACGCTGAACGACGAGGACGGCCTCATCGTGGCCCGGGGCGAGCTGGTCTACGCGATCATGAACCTCTACCCGTACAACAGCGGCCACGTGCTCATCTGCCCGTACCGGCACGTCGGCGACTACATCGAGCTGACCCCGGCCGAGACCGCCGAGTTCAGCCAGTACACCCGGGACGCGATCGGTACCCTGCGCTCCGTCTCCGGGCCGCACGGCTTCAACATCGGGATGAACCTCGGCACCGTGGCCGGCGCCGGCATCGCCGCCCACCTGCACCAGCACGTGGTGCCCCGGTGGGGCGGCGACGCCAACTTCATGCCGGTCGTCGGCCGCACCCGGGTGCTGCCGCAGCTGCTGGCCGACACCCGCAAGCTGCTGGCCGACGCCTGGCCGGCCTAGCCGGCCTGCACCGCCGTCACCTTGGCCGCCAGGTGCGACGGCAGCGGCTCGTGGCGCAGGTACTCGCGGGTGAACGAGCCGGTGCCGTGGGACACCGACCGCAGGTCGATCGAGTACCTGGTGATCTCCAGTTGCGGCACCTCGGCCCGGATCTGGGTCCGGCCGATGCCGATCGCCGTGCTGCCGATCACCCGGCCGCGGCGGCCGGACAGGTCGGACATGACCGCGCCGACGTACTCGTCGGGCACCAGGATCGACACCTCGTCGACCGGCTCGAGCAGCATCGGCGACGCCTTCTCGCAGGCGTCCCGCAGCGCGGCCCGGGCCGCCTTCTGGAACGCCATGTCGGAGGAGTCGACCGGGTGCGCCTTGCCGTCGAACAGGGTCACCCGGACCCCGGTCATCGGGTACCCGGCCAGGATCCCGGCCTCCATCTGGGAGCGGACGCCCTTCTCGACCGACGGGATGAACTGCCGTGGCACCACCCCGCCGACGATCTTGTCGACGAACTCGAAGCCGGACGCGCCGGCCGGCAGCGGCTCCACCTCGATATGGCAGATGCCGAACTCGCCGTGCCCGCCGGTCTGCTTGACGTTCCGGCCGAGGCCGCGGGCGGTGACCGACACCGTCTCACGCAGCGGCACCCGCAGCGTCACCGTGTCCACCGCGACCCCGTAGCGCGCGGACAGCCGCATCAGCAGCACGTCCGCGTGGGCCTCGCCCATGCACCACAGCACTAGCTGGTGGGTCTCGGCGTTGATCTCCAGCCGCATCGTCGGGTCCTCGGCCACCAGCCGGCCGAGCGCGGCCGAGAGCTTGTCGTCGTCCGCCTTGGACCGGGCCACGATCGCCACCGGCAGCAGCGGGTCGGGCATCGGCCACGGCTCCATCAGCAGCGGCTGCTCGCGGGACGACAGCGTGTCCCCGGTTTCCGCGGTGGACAGCTTCGCCACCGCGCAGACCGACCCGGCCGGGCAGGCCGCGGCCGGCCGCTGCTGCTTGCCGAGCGGCGAGGTCAGCGCGCCGACCCGCTCGTCGTCATCGTGGTCGGGGTGCCCGCGCTCGGCCCGCCCGTGCCCGGAGACGTGCACCGACATGTCCGGCCTGAGGGTGCCGGAGAACACCCGGACCAGGGAGATCCGGCCGACGTAGGCGTCGGAGGTGGTCTTCACCACCTCGGCCAGCAGCGGCCCGTCGGGGTCGCAGGCCAGGCCCTCGACCAGTTCACCGGTCAGCGCCGAGGCGACCGGCGGCAGCGGGTGCTCAAGCGGCGACGGGAAGGCCTGGGTGACGACCTCGGCCAGCTCGGCCATTCCGATGCCGAGCGGGGAGGAGACCGCCAGCACCGGGTAGAAGGACCCGCGGGCGACCGCGGTCTCCAGGTCAGCGATCAGCACCCCGGTCGGTACCGTCTCACCGGACAGGTACCGCTCCATCAGGGTCTCGTCCTCGCTCTCGGTGATGATCCCCTCGATCAGCGAGTCGCGCTCGGCCGCCATCAGCTCCGCGTCGGGTGCCTCGGCGGCCGGCCGGGCGGTCCGGGTCCCCGGCGAGTAGTCGTAGAAGGTCTCCGACAGGAGCCCGATCAGCCCGCTCGCCCCGCTGCCGGAGGCGTCGGGGACCGGCAGGTAGAGGGGGAGCACGCCCACACCGAAGGCGCCCTGGCACTCGGCCAGGACGGTCGGGAAGTCGGCCCGCCCGTGGTCGATCTTGGTGATGACGACCGCCCGCGGCATGCCCACCGCGGCGCACTCGTCCCACAGCAGCCGGGTCACCCCGTCCACCCCGTCGGTGGCGGCGACGACGAAAAGGGCGCAGTCGGCCGCGCGCAGCCCGGCCCGCAGGTCGCCGGTGAAGTCCGCGTACCCGGGGGTGTCGAGCAGGTTGACGGTGATCCCGTCGGAGACGAACGGCGTCAGCGCCAGGTTGACCGAGCGCCGCTGCCTGATCTCGACCTCGTCGAAGTCGCTGGCCGTGGTCCCGTCCTCGACCCGGCCCGCCCGGGTCAGCGTTCCGGTGTGCAGCAGCAGCGCCTCGGCCAGCGTGGTCTTGCCGCTTCCTGAATGGCCGACCAGCACCACGTTGCGGATGCCGCCAGCCCCCGATTCCCTGTCCGCGCCCGCCGCTCCTGCCCCTCCTGAGCTGCCTGTACCCGTCACTCTCGCCGCCTCCTTGCGCTCGTGAGCTTCCGTATGCACAGGGTGAACCCGACCGGTGGGTTACCACAAGACCCATGGGGAGAATCCGTCCGGTAGCGCCCAGGTGACAACGAAAGGCGCGCGGTCACCCCGCTGCCCGCCTCCTCCCGTTACCACTAAGATCGTGTCGGCCATGCTGAACTTTCTCCGTCCCTTTTTCGCGCGCCTGTTCAGCCCGCTGATTCAGGCGCTCGCCCGCACGCCGGTCACCCCGAACATGATCACGGTGGCCGGCGCCATCGGCGTGTCCGCGCCCTGCCTGGCCATGTTCCCGATCGGCTGGCTGTTCCCCGGCGCCGCGACGGCGACCGTGTTCACCTTCATGGACATGCTCGACGGCCAGCTCGCCCGGATCAAGGGGGACTCGGGCCGGTTCGGTGCCTTCCTCGACTCGACCACCGACCGGCTGGCCGACGCGTGCGTGTTCGGCGCCATCACCATCTGGTTCATCCGGGTCGATCACCTGCTCGCCGTGGTCAGCCTGTTCTGCCTGGCGGGCGGCCTGTGCGTGTCCTACGTCAAGGCCCGCGCGGAGGGCCTGGGACTGAACGCCAACGTCGGGCTGATCGAGCGGCCGGAGCGCCTGGTCATCGGCCTCACCGCGGTCGGCCTGTCCGGCCTCGGCCTGCCCTACGTCCTGCCGATCGGTATGTGGGGGCTCGCGGCGGGCACCGCGTACACCCTCTACCAGCGGATCCGGTGCGTTTACCTGGACGCAAGGGCGAAGGACGGCCCCCCCGGGGCCGGCCAGCCGCCAGCGCAGCCGCCCCCGGCGGAGGCCTGATGAGCGGGGGCCTGATGAGCAAGGAGCGGGAAACGTTCCGGGAGCGGATCGCCAGCACAGCCTTCACCGCGGGCTGGAACCTGGTCCGCCGCCTGCCCGAGCCGGCCGCCCGCGCCCTGTTCAACTGGGGGGCCGACATCGCCTGGCGCCGTCAGGGCGGCGGCGTGCAGGTCCTCGAGGGCAACCTGCTGCGGGTGCTGCGCGCGGAGGCAGGCCCGGGCGCGGCAGCGGCCGCGGTGGACGGCGGCGAGCTGCGCGCGCTGTCGCGGGCCGTCATGCGCTCCTACGCGCGCTATTACCTGGAGACGTTCCGGCTGCAGGACATCCCGGGCGAGCGGATCCTGGCCGGCATGCACGTGAACCAGGAGCAGGTCGACCTGACCCTGGAGCACTTGCGCGGCGGCCGCGGCGTCATCTACGCGCTGCCCCACATGGGTGACTTCGAGCAGGCCGGCCGCTGGGTGATCCTGGTCGGGGCGGGCTCGTTCACCACCGTCGCCGAGCGGCTGAAGCCGGAGTCGGTCTACGAGAAGTTCCTCGCCTTCCGCCAGGGACTGGGGATGGAAGTGCTGCCGACCACGGGCGGCCCGCACCCGTTCGGCGTGCTGGCACAGCGGCTGCGGGCGGGCAAGCTGGTCTGCCTGGTCGCCGACCGCGACCTGTCCGACACCGGCCTTGAGGTGGACTTCTTCGGTGAGAAGGCGCTGTTCCCGGCCGGCCCGGCCGCGCTCGCGGTGCAGACCGGGGCGGCGCTGATGCCGGTCGCCTGCTGGTTCGTGGGCGAGGCCGAGTGGGCCGCGCACGTGCACCCGGAGATCCCGGTCCCGGCCGAGGGGACCAGGAAAGAGAAGGCGGCGGCGATGACCCAGGCCCTGGCGACGGTGTTCGAGCGCGCGATCAGCGAGCACCCGGAAGACTGGCACATGCTGCAGAAGGTCTTCGTCGGCGACCTGGACCCGGCCCGCCTGGCGCGCGGCCGCGCTTCGGCCGCGACCACGCCGGGTGCGCCCCGGTGACCGGGCTGCGGACCGTGGTGAGCCCGTGCGGATAGGCATCGCCTGCCCGTACTCCTGGGACGTCCCCGGGGGAGTGCAGCAGCACGTCAGGGACCTGGCCGAGGCGCTGATCGAGCTGGGTCACGAGGTCTCGGTGATCGCGCCCGCCGACGAGGACCGGCCGCTGCCGCCCTACGTGGTGCCGGCCGGCCGGGCGATGCCGGTGCCGTACAACGGCTCGGTGGCCCGGCTGGCGTTCGGCCCGCTGTCGGCCAACCGCGTCCGCCGCTGGCTGCGCGACGGCGCGTTCGACGTGCTGCACGTGCACGAGCCGGCCGTGCCGTCGCTGTCGCTGCTCGCCTGCTGGGTGGCGTCGGGCCCGATCGTGGCCACCGTGCACACCGCGATGCGCAAGTCACGGTGGCTGCTGGCGAGCATGCCGGTGCTCCGCTCCGCGCTGGAGAAGATCGACGGCCGGATCGCGGTCTCCGAGGCCGCGCGGTCGACGTTCGTCGAGCACCTGGGCGGCGACGCGGTGCTGATACCGAACGGGGTCGCCACCCGCCGCTACCGGGAGGCCGCGCCGCTCGACGGCTGGCCCGGCGCGGGCGGCGCGATCGGCTTCCTGGGCCGGATGGACGAGCCCCGCAAGGGCCTGCCGGTGCTGCTGCGGGCGTTCGAGCTGCTGGCCGGCGACCGGCCCGGGCTGCGGCTGCTCATCGCCGGCACCGGTGACGCCGAAGAGCACCGGGCGAAGCTGCCCGAGCGGCTGCGGGACCGCGCCGTCTTCCTGGGCGAGGTCTCGGAGGAGGACAAGGTACGGCTGCTGCACTCGGTCGACCTGTTCTGCTCGCCCAACACCGGCGGTGAGTCGTTCGGCATCGTCACCGCCGAGGCGATGGCGGCCGGCGCGGCCATCGTGGCCAGCGACATCCCGGCGTTCCGGGACGTGCTGCGCGGCGGGCAGGCGGGCGAGCTGTTCACTACCGGGGACCCGGATGACCTGGCCAGGGCGGCCGCGCGGCTGCTTGACGACCCCGCCCGGCGGGCCGCGCTGTCACTGACCGCGCTGGAGGCGGTGGCCGCCTACGACTGGGGCGTGGTGGCGCAGGACGTGGTCAGCGTCTACGAGACCGTCGTGCTCGGCCGCACCACGGTGGGCATCGCCCAGTGAGCCCCCGCCGGCCCGTACCCCCGGCCACCCCCATCCCAAGATAACAGCAAGAAGTGAGGAAGCTCAGTGACCTGGACGATCATCGTGCTGGCGGTGCTCGCGGTCGTGCTCTGGAGCTTCTGGGTTTCCTGGCGCGCCAGCCGCCTGGACCGGCTGCACAACCGGGTGGAGGCCGCCCGGGCCGCGCTCGACCTGGCGCTGGTGCGCCGCGCGTCGGCCGCGGCCGACCTCGCCTCGTCGGGTCAGCTCGACCCGGCCACCTCGCTGCTGCTGGCGGCCGCGGTGCAGGGGGCCCGCCAGGCCGCCCCGGCCGGGCGCGACCTGGCCGAGAGCGACCTGACCCGGGCGCTGCGGGCCACCCTCGGCGCCGTCGGCCTGCGCACCGGGCTGACCGCGGCCGGCCCCGGTGACATTGCCAGTGCCCTCGAGCTCGGCCGCCTCGACGACGGTGACCCGGCGGCGATCGACCCCGAGGGCGCGGCCGAGCTGATCGAGGCGGTGGAGAAGGCGTCGCAGCAGGTGTTCATCGCCCGCAAGTTCTACAACGACCTGGCCGGGCGGACCATCGACGCCCGCCGCCGCCCGCTGGCCCGGACGCTGCACCTGTCCGGCCGCGCCCGGCCGCCCGAGTTCTTCGACATGGACGACACGCTGACCGACGGCGAGGGGCAGCAGGCCGGGCTGGCGGGCGGGGGCCAGTTCGGCTGATTGGCTCGCGCTGGCCTGGCCGCGCGCCGGCCGCCCGGACACGGCATACGATGGAAGGAGCGCCGAGCCGGCGCGCCCGCACCAGGAGGTTTGCCAGTGTCCACCGCCGAGTCCACCGCCGCCGCCCAGCCCGACGGCACGCCGGCCGGGTCGCACCCGAGCGCGCCGCAGACCGGCACCGGCCGCGTCAAGCGCGGCATGGCGGAGATGCTCAAGGGCGGCGTGATCATGGACGTGGTGACGCCCGACCAGGCCAAGATCGCCGAGGACGCCGGGGCGGTCGCGGTGATGGCGCTCGAGCGGGTGCCGGCCGACATCAGGGCCCAGGGCGGCATCGCCCGGATGAGCGACCCGGACATGATCGACGGCATCATCGGCGCGGTGTCCATCCCGGTGATGGCCAAGTGCCGGATCGGGCACTTCTCCGAGGCCCAGGTGCTGCAGGCGATCGGCGTCGACTACATCGACGAGTCCGAGGTGCTCACCCCGGCCGACGAGGCCCACCACGTCGACAAGTGGAAGTTCACGGTGCCGTTCGTGTGCGGCGCCACCAACCTCGGCGAGGCGCTGCGCCGGATCGCCGAGGGCGCCGCGATGATCCGCTCCAAGGGCGAGGCGGGCACCGGCAACGTGGTCGAGGCGACCAGGCACATGCGCTCGCTCAGCCAGGGCATCCGCCGCCTGGCCGGGCTGCCGCCGGAGGAGCTGTTCACCGCCGCCAAGGACCTGCAGGCGCCGTACGACCTGGTCGCCGAGGTGGCCCGGGCGGGCAGGCTGCCGGTGGTGCTGTTCACCGCGGGCGGCATCGCCACCCCGGCCGACGCGGCGATGATGATGCAGCTCGGCGCGGAGGGCGTGTTCGTCGGGTCCGGCATCTTCAAGTCGGGTGACCCGGCCCGGCGGGCGGCCGCGATCGTCAAGGCGACCACCTTCTACGACGACCCGGACGTGATCGCGAAGGTGTCCCGCGGCCTCGGCGAGGCGATGGTCGGCATCAACCTCGACACGCTGCCGGCCGACCAGCAGTACGCCAAGCGCGGCTGGTAGGCCCCGGAAGGAAGCGGCCCCATGCCGGTCATCGGAGTACTCGCCCTGCAGGGCGACGTGCGCGAGCACCTGCGAGCGCTCGGCGAGGCGGGCGCCGACCCCAGGCCGGTGCGCCGGCTGGCGGAGGTCGAGTCGGTCGACGGGCTGGTCATCCCGGGCGGCGAGTCGACCACGCTGTGGCGCCTGGCGACCGCGTTCGAGCTGCTCGAGCCGGTCCGCAAGCTGATCGCGGGCGGGCTGCCGGCCTTCGGCTCCTGCGCCGGCCTGATCATGCTGGCCGACCAGCTGCGGGACGGCGTGGCCGGGCAGCAGACGTTCGGCGGGATCGACATGACCGCCCGCCGCAACGCCTTCGGCCGCCAGGTCGACTCGTTCGAGCGCGAGGTAACGCTCCAGCTCGGCAGCACCGCCGGACCGGGCGGCACCGCCGACGAGACGCCATTCCACGCCGTGTTCATCCGCGCGCCCTGGGTCGAGCGGGCCGGTGCCGAAGTAACCGTGCTCGGCGAGGATAACGGTAGGATCATCGCCGTCCGGCAGGGTCCGCTCCTCGCGACCGCGTTCCACCCCGAGCTGACCCCGGACCGGCGCATTCACGAGCTGTTCGTCAAGATGGTGAAGGGAACGTCATGAGCGGCCACTCCAAATGGGCCACCACCAAGCACAAGAAGGCGGTGGTCGACGCTAAGCGCGGCAAGCTGTTCGCCAAGCTGATCAAGAACGTCGAGGTGGCCGCCCGCACTGGCGGTGGCGACCTGGCCGGCAACCCGACGCTCTTCGACGCTATCCAGAAGGCCAAGAAGTCCTCGGTCCCCAACGACAACATCGACCGGGCGGTCAAGCGCGGCTCCGGCCAGGAGGCCGGCGGCGCCCAGTACGAGAACATCACCTACGAGGGCTACGGCCCCGGCGGGGTGGCGGTGCTGGTCGAGTGCCTGACCGACAACCGCAACCGCGCGGCCAGCGACGTGCGGGTCGCCTTTACCCGCAACGGCGGCCGGATGGCGGACCCGGGCTCGGTGTCGTACCTGTTCAACCGCAAGGGCGTGATCGTCGTCGAGAAGACGAAGGACATGACCGAGGACGACGTCCTGCTGGCGGTCCTCGACGCCGGCGCCGAAGAGGTCAACGACCTCGGCGGGGCGTTCGAGGTCATCTCCGAGCCGACCGACCTGGTCGCGGTGCGCACCGCGCTGCAGGAGGCGGGCATCGACTACGAGTCGGCCGACGCGGCGTTCCTGCCCAGCAGCGAGATCGACCTGGACGAGGACCAGGCGCGGAAGGTACTCAAGATGATCGACGCGCTCGAGGACTCCGACGACGTGCAGGACGTCTACGCCAACTACAACGTGAGCGACGACATCATGGAGAAGATCGGCTGAGCCCCGGCCGCGGCCGCGCCGTAGGGTAAGGCCACGCAACCGTCAGCCGCCGCTCGCTGTGGATGCTCCGTGTCATCGACGCCCCGGCCGCGATCGCCGCCCGCGGCTTCCTCACCCTCGGCCCGCGCGGCCTGGCCGCCCGCTACGCCGGCACCCCGCGCCCTGTGCCCCACCCGCCAGCCGCCGCGACGAGCCGCAAACCGGGACACGCGGGCGCGGCTTCCCCCCGCGCTGGGGCCCGGGCGCGGTATGGTTGGCGAACAGATGTTCGTGGCGGACGTGACCGAAGGTGAACGCGTTGACTCAGCGGCCCCAGTGCCAGTAACGAGGTGCCAGGAGTGACGGGATACGCGGCCCGGCCGCCGTCCCGGGTGCTCGGCGTCGACCCCGGGCTTACCCGGTGCGGCCTCGGCGTGGTCGAGGGCGTCCCCGGGCGTCCGCCGCGGCTGGTCGCCACCGGGGTGGTCCGCACCGGCGCGGACGAGGACATCGCGGCCCGGCTGCTGGCGATCGAGCAGGAGATCGAGCGCTGGCTGACCGAGTACCAGCCGGACACGGTGGCGGTGGAACGGGTGTTCGCCCAGCAGAACGTGCGCACGGTGATGGGCACCGCCCAGGCCGGGGCGGTCGCCATCGTCTGCGCCGCCCGGCGCGGCCTGCCGGTCGCGCTGCACACGCCGAGCGAAGTCAAGGCAGCGGTGACCGGCAGCGGCCGGGCGGACAAGGAGCAGGTGACGGTCATGGTGATGCGGCTGCTGCGGCTGACCGAGCGGCCCCGCCCGGCCGACGCGGCCGACGCGCTGGCGCTGGCGATCTGCCACCTGTGGCGGGCGCCCGCGATGCAGGCGCGGCTGGCCCGGGCCGCCACCGCGCCCGCGGCGGTCACCGCGACCAGGGCTGACACGAGGGGCAGGGCATGATCGCGCACCTGAACGGCATGGTGGCGGGAGTAGGCCTGGACGGCGCCGTCATCGAGGTCGGCGGGGTGGGGCTGCGCGTGCAGTGCACGCCCGACACCCTGGCCGGGCTCAAGCCGGGCGAGCCGGCCCGGGTCGCCACCTCGCTGGTGGTGCGGGAGGACTCGCTGACCCTGTTCGGCTTCGGCACCGATGACGAGCGGAACGTGTTCGAGCTGCTCCAGACGGCCAGCGGCATCGGCCCCCGGCTGGCGCTGGCGATGCTGGCGGTGCACTCGCCGGACGCGCTCCGCCGCGCGGTCGCGGCCGAGGACCTCAAGGCGCTCACCATGGTTCCCGGCGTCGGCAACAAGGGCGCGCAGCGGATCGTGCTCGAGCTGCGGGACCGCCTCGGCGCGCCGGGCGACGGCGGGGGAGCCGGCGCGTTCACCAGCGCGGCCCGCGCGGCCGCGCCGTCCTGGCGCGACCAGGTCACCACCGGCCTGGTCAACCTGGGCTGGTCGGTCCGGGACGCGGAGACGGCGATCGCGGCGGTCGAGGCCGATGCCGGCGGCGAGGTGCCGGACGTCGCCACCGCGCTGCGGGCCGCCCTGCGGAAGCTGTCCCGGCATGGCTGACGACGCGCTGGCCCGGGCCGAGGAGGCAGAGCTGGCCCGCCGCCTGTCCGACCAGGCCGACCTGGCCGACCAGTCAGACCAGTCAGACCTGGCCGACCGGCTGGTGTCACCGCTGGCCGACGGCGACGAGCGGATGATCGAGGGGGCGCTGCGGCCCAAGCGCCTGGACGACTTCGTCGGCCAGGCCCGGGTCCGCGAGCAGCTGACCCTGCTGCTGCACAGCGCGCTGCGGCGCGGCCGCCCACCGGACCACGTGCTGCTGTCCGGGCCGCCCGGCCTGGGCAAGACCACCATCGCGATGATCATCGCGGCCGAGCTGGGCGCGCCGCTGCGCATCACCAGCGGCCCGGCCATCGAGCGGTCAGGCGACCTCGCGGCGGTGCTGTCCACCCTGCAGGAGGGCGAGGTGGTCTTCATCGACGAGATCCACCGCCTCGCCCGCCCGGCCGAGGAGATGCTCTACCTGGCGATGGAGGACTTCCGGGTCGACATCGTGGTCGGCAAGGGACCCGGGGCGACCGCGATCCCGCTCGACATCGCCCCGTTCACCCTGGTCGGCGCGACCACCCGGGCGGGCCTGCTGCCGGCCCCGCTGCGCGACCGGTTCGGCTTCACCGCCCACCTCGACTTCTACCAGCCCGAAGAGCTCAGCGTCATCCTCCGCCGCTCGGCCGGGCTGCTCGGCGTGCAGATCGAGGACGGCAGCATCGAGGAGCTGGCGCTGCGCTCGCGCGGCACCCCGCGGATCGCGAACCGGCTGCTGCGCCGGGTCCGCGACTACGCCGAGGTCCGCGCCGACGGCCGGGTGAGCAGGCGGCTGACCAGGACCGCGCTCGAGCTGTACGAGGTGGACGAGCTCGGCCTCGACCGGCTGGACCGGGGGGTCCTCGACGCCCTGGTCAGGCGGTTCGGCGGCGGCCCGGTGGGGCTGTCCACGCTGGCCGTCGCGGTCGGCGAGGAGGCGGAGACGGTGGAGGTGGTGGCCGAGCCGTTCCTGGTCAGGCACGGCCTGCTGGCCCGCACCCCGCGCGGCCGGGTGGCCACCCCGGCCGGCTGGCGGCACCTCGGCCTCACCCCGCCCGCGCCACCGGACGGCTCCACCCTGTTCGACTGAGCAGGTGGCGTAGCGAAACGGTTGCAATACGGGGACGGCTGCGGGTATTCGGTGGCTACTTCGCGTCGGGCGTCACGATGAGGACGCGGAACCCCGTAGGGTGGTTATGCGTTTTTATAAGCGCCGCTACACTGCGCAGGTTGGCACGTGGCTGTCCACTGTGACGGCCTGGCCGGCCTTCAGTAAGACAACCGGAAGGATGCCCCCACGATGGGGATTACAGACCTAGCAGCCACCAGCGGTTCCAGCGGGTTCAACCCGACCACGCTGATCCTCATTCTGATCGTCGTCGTGGCGTTCTACCTGCTGATGATCAGGCCGCAGCAGCGCCGCCGCCAGCAGGCGGCGCAGCAGGCGAACACGCTCGGACGGGGTGCCCGGGTGCGGACGACGGCCGGCATGTACGCGACCGTGGTGGACGTGGACGGCGACGACGTGATCCTCGAGGTCGCTCCCGGCGTCGAGGTGCGCTACATGAAGCGCGCGGTGATGGACGTGGTGAGCCCTGGCGACGCCCCCGACGAGGACGTGGCGGAAGACGTGGACCCGGCCGCCGACGAGGCGACCGAGGACTACTACGAGGACGCCGAGGGCGAAGACGGCGACGCCGAGGACACCGACGAGACCGCGGACACCCCGCCCGCCGAGCACGAGGAGCCCGCTGAGTCCGCCTACGAGCAGGCGACCGGGACCAAGAAGGACTAGCGCGTCCGCGACGCAACGACGCACGCTAACGCACGCTAAGAGGCAGGCGACAAGTGGCACCCCCTAGACGAAGCGGCTCGCGGCCGGTCCGCGCGCTGGCCGGGCTGGCCGTGCTGATCCTGATCATGCTGTTCTCGATCACCGGCAGTCAGACGTTCAGCCCGAGTCACTGGCAGCAGCAGTTCAAGGTCGGCCTCGGGCTCGACCTGTCCAGCGGCACCGAGATCGTGCTGCAGGCGGCGACCGCCAAGGGCGCGCCGTCCGCTGACGCGATGACCCAGGCCATCTCGGTGCTCGAGTCCCGGGTGAACGGCACCGGCAACTCCGGCGCCCAGGTCCAGCAGCAGGGGTCCGACCTGATCAACGTGACCGTCCCCGGCAAGGCCCCGGGCGACGTGCTCAACCTGGTCAGCTCGACCGCCAAGCTCGCCTTCCGGCCGGTGCTGCTCGAGGAGCCTTACACCGCCCCGGCCGCCACGCCGAGCGTGTCCCCGTCGGCCACCCCGAGCGGCACCGCCACCGGGTCCGCTACCCCCACGCCGACCGCGACCACGACCGCGACGGCCAGTGCCAAGGCATCGGCCCAGGCCTACGCCGCCCGGGTGGACGGCCAGGCCGCCACCCCGAGCAGCAGCGCGACCAGCACCGCGAAGGCGACCAGCACTCCCGCCGCGACCAGCACCGCCAAGGCCAGCGCCACCCCCAGTGCCAGCCCGAGCGCCACTTCCTCGGCCTCGGCCACGGTCACCTACGGGGACGCCACCAAGGTCAACGCAGGCGCCAAGAAGCTGTTCGACAAGCTGGTGTGCACCCCGAGCAAGGACCCGACCCAGGTCAACGACAACTGGAAGAAAACCGTCGGCTACACCGAGGCGGGCGACCAGTGGGACAACCTGGCCGGACAGACCGTCTCCTGCGACCCCAACGGGACCAAGTACGTCCTCGGGCCCGCGGTGTTCGAGGGCACCCAGCTCACCAGCGTCACCTCCGGGCTGCAGCAGAACACCACCCAGTGGGTCGTCAACCTGTCGCTCAACGGCGCCGCCACCGCGGCGTTCGGCAAGCTGACCACCAGCCAGTACAACACCTACTACGCGGGGGCGGCTACTAACCAGGACGACGCGGCGCTCGACTCGACCGCGATCGTGCTCGACGGCAACGTCCAGTCGGCCCCGGAGACCCAGGGCGCGCTCACCTCCGGGCAGTTCACCATCAGCGGCCCGCAGCCCAACGGCTTCACCCAGGCGCAGGCGGACCAGCTCGTCAACATCCTCAAGTACGGGCAGCTGCCGCTCAACTTCACGGTGGCGACGGTCCAGTCGATCTCGCCCCAGCTCGGTCACAGCTCGCTCGACGCCGGCCTGCTGGCCGGGCTCATCGGGCTGCTGCTGGTGATCATCTACCTCTTCTACTACTACCGCGGCCTCGGCCTGGTGGCGGTGTCCAGCCTGCTGCTGGCCGCGCTGATGGCCTACCTGTCGGTGGTCCTGCTCAGCCGGTACCAGAACTTCACCATGTCGCTGTCCGCGATCGCGGGCCTGGTGGTGGCGATCGGCATCACCGCGGACTCGTTCATCGTCTACTTTGAACGGCTCAGGGACGAGGTACGGGACGGCAAGACGCTGCGGCCCGCGGTGGAGGCCGGCTGGAAGCGGGCCAGGCGCACCATCCTGGTCTCCGACACGGTGTCCTTCCTGGCCGCCGTCCTGCTGTACCACTTCGCCGTCAGCGACGTGCAGGGCTTCGCCTACACGCTCGGCCTGACCACGCTCATCGACGTGATCGTGGTGTTCCTGTTCACCAAGCCCGCGGTCACCCTGCTGGCGGGGACGAAGTTCTTCTCCAGCGGGCACAAGTGGTCCGGGCTCGATCCGGAGCGGCTCGGCGCCAAGGCGCGCTGGCGGTCCTCCACCCGGCGCACGGTCCGCACCCAGCGCACCACCGGGACGCGGCCCGGCTCGTCCACCTCGTCGACCTCGAAGGAGTCATGATGGCAGGCGGCGGCGGAATCGCCGGGCGGCTGTACCGGGGCGACGTCTCGATCAACTTCGTCGGCCGCAGGCGGCTGTGGTACGCGATCTCCGGCCTGTTCCTGCTCATCTGCCTGGTCGCGCTGCTGGTCCGGGGGCTGAACTACTCGATTGAGTTCAAGGGCGGGGCCAGCTTCACCTTCCCGGCCACCTCGAGCACCAGCCAGAACGCTATCTCCCGGGTGGTGACGGCGGCGGGCGGCGGCGACGCCAGCGTTCAGTACTCGGCCCAGCTCTCGTCGCAGGCCAGCCACTGGACGGTGCAGACCGGCACGCTGCCCACCAGCGCCACCGAGGCGGTGACCGGCGCGCTGGAGAAGAACTTCGGCCTGCAAGCCCCCCAAATCTCGGTCCAGTCGGTCGGCCCGACCTGGGGCAGCCAGATCACCAGCAAGGCGATCGAGGCGCTGATCATCTTCTTGATCGTGATCGTCATCTACCTGACGATCGCGTTCGAGTGGCGGATGGCGGCGGCCGCGTTCGTCGCGCTCATCCACGACATCCTGATCACCATCGGCGTTTACGCGCTGACCGGCTTCACGGTCAGCCCGACCTCGGTCATCGGCCTGCTGACCATCCTCGGTTACTCGCTGTACGACACGGTGGTGGTCTTCGACAAGGTCCGGGAGAATACCGCCGGCCTGCTCACCAGCCAGCGCTCCACCTACAGCGACGCGGCCAACCTGGCGCTCAACCAGACCCTGGTCCGGTCGATCAACACCTCGCTGACGGCGCTGCTGCCGGTCGCCTCGATCCTGTTCATCGGGGCTGGCCTGCTCGGCGCGGGCACCCTCAAGGACCTGGCGCTGGTGCTGTTCGTCGGCATGCTGTCCGGCACCTACTCCTCGATCTTCATCGCCACCCCGGTGCTGGCCGACCTGAAGGAACGCGACCCCAAGTACAAGGAGCTGGCCACCCGGGTCAACCGCCGCCTGGCGGGCGGCCGGGCGGCCCAGCGCCCCGGGGCCGGACCGGCTGGCCCGGGCTCAGCCACCGCGGCGCAGCCGGCCGACCTTGCTGACAAGGGGCAACCCGGCGACGACGGCGTGGCCGACACGGTGCCAGCCGACCAGGACGTCGACGAGGCGGATGAGCAGGACGACGACGGCATCACGGTGCCGGCCGCCGCGTCCCGGGCCGCGTCAGCCGAGCCCCGGCCCGGCGCGGGCGCTTCCCGCCCGGTCACCCGGCAGCAGCGCGTCACCGGCAGCGGCCAGCGCCGTCCCGGCGCCAACGCCAAGAAGAAGAGGCGGTAGACGGCCCCGTGTCAGCCAGTTCAGTGCCGGACATCGAGTCCCTGATCACCGCGCACGTCCGCGACGTACCCGATTACCCGCAGCCGGGCGTGCTGTTCAAGGACATCACCCCGCTGCTTGGTGACTCCGACGCGTTCGGTGACGTGATCGAGGCCCTCGCCGCGTCCTACGGCCCGGTTGACAAGGTTGTCGGCATCGAGGCCCGCGGCTTCATCCTCGCCGCCCCGGTCGCCTACGAGATCCGGGCCGGCTTCGTCCCGGTGCGCAAGCAGGGCAAGCTGCCGTCGGCCGCCTTCGCCCAGGAGTACGACCTGGAGTACGGCAGCGCCGTGCTCGAGGTCCACCAGGACGCGTTCGGCCCCGGTGACCGGGTGCTGATCGTAGACGACGTGCTCGCCACCGGTGGCACCGCCCGCGCCACCGCGTCGCTGGTCACCCGGACCGGCGCCGAGGTGGTCGGCGTGGCCGTGCTGATGGAGCTGTCGTTCCTCAAGGGACGGGAAAACATCCCCGGCATTGATGTCCGCTCGCTGCTGGTGGTCTGAACAGTCGACTGAAACCGACCAGAAACGTTCCTGAACTGCGGAATGCCGGGAGTCTACCCGTGAGTTAACAAGCGCAAGTAGACTGATGACCTGGCAGATGCGAGGAGCGCTTGTGGCCGGTGAGGTAATGACAACCGCCACGGCCGGCGCCGGAGGGGCTGCCCGGATCGGGGACGAGGCGGACTCTGCCCAGCAGGACGGGCCGGGCCGCGACGGGGCCGACCAGGTGACGGCGACCGGGCCGGAGCCTGACGCGCCCGAGAACCTGCAGGTCAGCCCGTCTTCCGGTGCTGCCGCGGTTACCTCCCGGGCCTCCCGCGGCGCGTCCGCTGGACCGGCCAGCGCGGCCGACGCGCGCCCTCGCCCCGCTCGCCCGGCCGGGCAGGAGCCAACGCCCGCGGCGCAGCCGGCCAGCGCCGGGGTCCGCCGCCGCCTGGCCAGGCTCGGAGCACAGCGGGGGTCCGGCGTGAACCCTGTACTTGAACCGCTGGTTAAGACCATCCGCGCGCACCACCCGAAGGCGGACGTGCGGACGGTGGAGCGGGCCTACGAGGTCGCCGCCCACTGGCACAAGGACCAGAAGCGCAAGTCGGGTGACCCGTACATCACCCACCCGCTGGCGGTGGCCACCATCCTGGCCGAGCTCGGCATGAACACCGAGACGATCTGCGCGGCGCTGCTGCACGACACCGTCGAGGACACCTCGTACACGCTGAACGAGCTGCGCAGCGAGTTCGGCGAGGACGTCGCCGCGCTGGTCGACGGGGTCACCAAGCTGGACAAGGTCAAGTACGGCGCCTCGGCCGAGGCGGAGACGGTCCGCAAGATGGTGGTCGCGATGTCCCGGGACATCCGCGTCCTGGTCATCAAGCTGTCCGACCGGCTGCACAACATGCGCACGCTGCGCTACATGCCGCGTGACAAGCAGGAGCGCAAGTCCCGCGAGACGCTGGAGATCTACGCCCCGCTGGCGCACCGGCTCGGCATGAACACGGTCAAGTGGGAGCTGGAGGACCTGGCGTTCGCCACGCTCTACCCCAAGCGCTACGACGAGATCGCCCGGCTGGTCTCCCAGCGGTCGCCGCGCCGCGACCAGCTGCTGCAGGATGTCATCGAGAACCTGTCGGCCGACATGCACGAGGCGAAGATCAAGGGCACCGTCACCGGCCGCCCCAAGCACTACTACTCGATCTACCAGAAGATGATCGCCCGCAACGTCGAGTTCGACGACATCTACGACATGGTGGGCATCCGCGTCCTGGTGGACGGGGTGCGGGACTGCTACGCCGCCCTAGGCACGATCCACGCGCGATGGAACCCGGTTCCCGGCCGGTTCAAGGACTACATCGCGATGCCCAAGTTCAACATGTACCAGTCGCTGCACACCACGGTCATCGGCCCCGGCGGCAAGCCGGTCGAGTTGCAGATCCGGACCTGGACGATGCACAAGCGGGCCGAGTACGGCGTCGCCGCGCACTGGAAGTACAAGGAAGACATGCACGCCCACGGCCCGGCCCTGGCCAGCGGCGGCCCGGCCAAGGCGACGGGGTCGAAGGCGGACGTCAAGGCCAGCCAGGACGCGGCCGAGATGGCCTGGCTGCGCCAGCTGGTCGACTGGCAGCGGGAGACCGAGGACCCGGCCGAGTTCCTCGAGTCGCTGCGCTACGACCTGGCCAGCGCCGAGGTGTTCGTGTTCACCCCGCGCGGTGAGGTCATCGCCCTGCCGTTCGGCTCCACCCCGGTCGACTTCGCCTACGCGATCCACACCGACGTGGGCCACCGTACCACCGGCGCCCGGGTGAACGGCCGCCTGGTCGCCCTTGAGTCCACCCTCGACAACGGCGACACGGTGGAGATCTTCACCTCCAAGTCCCAGGAGGCGGGCCCCAACCGGGACTGGCTGGACTTCGTCAAGTCGGCCCGCGCCCGCAACAAGATCCGCCAGTGGTTCTCCAAGGAGCGCCGCGAGGCCGCGGTCGAGGCGGGCAAGGACCAGATCGCCAAGAACATGCGCAAGCAGGGCCTGCCGCTGCAGCGGCAGATGTCGGCCGAGACGCTGAAGTCGATCGCGGCCGAGCTGCGCTACCCCGACCTGGCCGGCCTGTACGCCGCCGTCGGCGAGGGCCGGATCAGCGCCCAGTCGGTCGTGTCCCGGCTGGTCCGCGCGGTCAGCGGCACGGCCGGCGCCCAGGAGGACCTGGCCGAGCTCACCCCGATGCCGCCCAAGGTGCCCAAGACCTCCCGGTCCCGTGCGACGGGCGACTCGGGCATCGAGGTGGAGGGCGTCACCGACGTCTGGGTGCGCCTGTCCAAGTGCTGCACCCCGGTCCCCGGCGACGAGATCTCCGGCTTCGTCACCCACGGCCACGGCGTCTCGGTGCACCGCGCCAACTGCGTCAACCTGGAGCACCTGTCCGACACCCAGCGCGAGCGCATGGTCCCGGTGCACTGGGCCCCCAGCGACGCCAGCGTCTTCCTCGTCGCCATCCAGGTCGAGGCACTCGACCGCACCAGGCTGCTCAGCGATGTCACCCGGGTGCTGTCCGACCAGCACGTCAACATCCTCAGCGCGTCCGTGCAGACCACCCGCGACCGGGTCGCCCTCAGCCGCTTCACCTTCGAAATGGGCGACCCCAAGCACCTCGGCGACGTGCTGCGCGCCGTCCGCAGCATCGACGGCGTCTACGACGTCTACCGCGTCACCAGCTACTAACGATTGACCCCGGGATCATTCCGAACGGTTGCGGCTGACTCTCCCGGCCGCGAATTGTCAGCCGGAGAATTCCGCCAGCGTCCGCTCGGCCTCCGCCAGCCAGGAGCGCCGCGCGGTCAGCGCCTCCTCGGCCTTGCGGGCGGCGGCGCCGTCCCCGTGCTGCTGGGCCCGGGCGAGCTGCGCCTCGAGTGAGGTGATGGCGGCGCGGAGCTGGTTGACGGTGCCCTCGGCGCGGGCGAGCGCCTCGGGGTTGGACCGCTTCCACTGGTTTTCCTCGGCCCGCCGCACCGTCTCCTCGACCTTCCGCAGGCCCTGCTCGAGCTGGTCGCGGGACTCGCGGGGGACCGGGCCGGCCTGCTCCCAGCGCTCCTGGATGCCGCGCAGGGCCGACCGGGCCGCCCGCCAGTCGGTGACCGGCAGCAGCGCCTGCGCCTCGGCCAGCAGCTGCTCCTTGACCGAGGCGTGCGCCCGCAGCTCGGTCTCCTTGGACGCGAACACCTCCGAGCGGGCGGCGAAGAACTTGTCCTGCGCCTCCCTGAACCGCTTCCACAGGTCGGCCTCGTCGTCGCGCCCGGCCCGGCCGGCCTCCTTCCACTGCCGCATCAGGTCGCGGTAGACGGCGGAGGTGCCGCCCCAGTCGGTCGAGTCGGCGAGGGCCTCGGCCTCCTCGACCAGCTTCTCCTTGCGCAGCCGGACGGTCTCCCGCTCGGACTCGAGCGAGGCGAAGTAGGCCTTGCGGCGCTTGGTGAACCCGTTGCGGGCGGCCGACAGCCGCTTCCACAGCACCGCCTCGACCGCGCGGTCGGCGTGCGGAGCCGCCTTCCACTCCTCGAGCAGCTCGGCCATCCGCTCGCCGCTGGCCTTCCAGTGGGTCGCCTCGGCCGCGATGCGCTCGGCTTCGGTGACGATCCGCTCCTTGAGGCCGCGGGCCTCGCCGCGGGCGTGCTCGCGGGCGGCCTTGACCTCCTCGCGGCGCTGGTCGACGGCGCCGCCCAGGGCCTCGAGCCGCACCCGCAGGCTGTCCAGGTCGCCGAGCGCGTTCGCGTCGGAGATGGCGGCCAGCAGCCGCTTCACGGTCGACTGGGCCTGGGCGGGAGCGATCTCGGTCGCGGCGATGCGCTGCTCGATGAGCGCGACCTCGGTCTCCAGCGACTCGAACTTGCGCTGGAAGAAGGCCAGCGCCTCCTCCGGGCTACCCGCCGCCCACGAGCCGATCACCCGCTCGCCATCGGCGGTACGCACGTAGACCGTTCCGTCGGCGTCTACCCGACCCCAGGGATCGTTGGCGGTGGTCACGGCGAACCTCCTGGTTCATTTGCTGCCCCGGTGTGCCCCGGTGCGTGGTGCTGCTCAGGTCTGCTTGATGGTCACGCTGTTGATGACAACCTTCTCCTTAGGCGCCCCGCCGCCGGCCGAATACGAGCATGAGGTCCCCGCATTCGCCACTTTTTGGAGGATATCCAGCCCGGAGGTAATTGTCGCGAACGGCG
>Ga0265338_10002287_pt1 | contig 29181 bp, 20 predicted proteins | sample 42126metaG_FD_193579 | JGI IMG/M metagenome (GOLD analysis project Ga0265338, IMG submission 193579) | Rhizosphere microbial communities from Carex aquatilis grown in University of Washington, Seatle, WA, United States - 4-21-26 metaG | ecosystem: Host-associated > Plants > Roots > Rhizosphere...
TGCCTTACACCAATGGCATCCTCAGCAACCAGGTTCCGGCGCAAAGCATCACCTTGTATGTTCTGCCCACGGCAAAAAACCTCAAGTTACGGATAGGAACCAACGCTGTGCCCAGCCAGATGCAATTATGGATGGATGGCCAGGGCGGCCAGCGGTATGTTCTGCTGTCGTCCACCAATCTGAAGGTCTGGACGGCGGTCAGCACCAACTTGTTTTCCAGCAATTCCTACCCATTCACGATTACGACATCCAATGCGGCGACGTTTTATCGCGGACAGTTGGTATCGCCATAGCGAAGTGAATGTCTGTGGCATCGGCCGTACAGGCCGAATTCGGGCCACGCGCCCGACGCCACAAATCAGATCACTGACCGGTTCCACCGTTCTTTGACGAACGGGATGACATACCCTATTCTTCGTCAATTGTGGCCACAATGATTGTGAACGCTGCTGAACAAGCAGCATTGATCCGTGATTCATTGCCGCCCGGCGGATTGTTTGCCGGGCTTGACTGGCGGATTTCGCCGACGCCGTTTACGGTCGGCGAAAATGTGGCGAAAGAAATCGAATCGCTGGGCCGCGTATTGTTGCAATTTTATCGCGCCGTCAACCTGCTTTACCGCAAGAGTGCCGAAGGCAAACAGCCGGAATGGGTGGCCCGCTGGTTGGACTTGGGTAAACCCGCCGAACTCATCGCGCTCCAGCGTTCGCCGGCGTTCAAGCACGATGTGCCGCGCGTCATCCGGCCCGATATTTTGCTGACGGAGAACGGCCTCAGCATCACCGAACTCGATTCCGTGCCCGGCGGCATTGGGCTGACGGGATGGCTCAATAAAACCTATTCAAATATTTCGGAGGGCGGAGTTCCACGACGCCCCAATCAAGACGGGGACTCGCAGAGCTCGCCCCTCCGAAAAATGGAAGTACTCGGCGGAGCGGATGGCATGGTGCGTGGGTTCGAGTCCATTTTTGGCGAGGCCAGACAGGTGCGCATCATCGTTTCCGAGGAGGCGGCAACGTACCGGCCGGAAATGAGCTGGTTGAGCGAACAACTTGGTTCACGATTCACGATTCACGATTCACGATTCAGCGATTTTGCCGACGGCGACGCGGTGTATCGCTTCTTTGAGCTGTTCGATCTGGCAAACGTGCCCGGTTCAAAACGGATTTTTGAATTGGCGGCGGAAAAGAAAATCCGCCTCACGCCGCCGCCCAAGCCGGTGTTCGAGGAGAAAATGCTCTTTGCGCTGCTGTGGAACCGGAACCTGCAAAATTTCTGGCGGCAGGAACTCGGCGAAGGCTTTTTTGCGCGGCTGAAAAAGCTGGTGCCTTACACGTGGATTGTTGATCCGGCGCCCCTGCCACCACAGGCGGCAATTCCCGAATTGAACCTGACGGACTGGCAGCAACTGAAAACATTGTCGCAAAGGGAGCGCGAGTTGATTTTGAAAGTGTCCGGCTTCTCGGCTCACGCCTGGGGCGCCCGCGGGGTCTTCCTCGGCAGCGACCTGTCGCACGAAGACTGGGCCCGGGCGGTGGACGATGCCTTGCAGCATTTCAACCAGTCACCGCGGGTCTTGCAGCGCTATCACAAACCCGTGCTGGTGGAGGCGCAATGGTTTGATTTCGGGAAGGCCGAAGTGGTGCCGATGAAAGGCCGGGTGCGATTGTGCCCGTATTATTTTGTGTCCGGTGAGGGCGATGCCGCGCGACCGCAACTGGGCGGCGTGCTGGCCACGGTCAATCCCGCCGACAAAAAAATCATCCACGGCATGGCCGATGCAATTCTGGCGCCGTGTGCGAGTTAGGCAAGGTTCGTAGCCGCCGACGTGAGGAGGCGGAAGAACGCTGGCGAAATGCCCTCCGCCTCGTCACCTTGGCGGCTACGCGAAGACACCACGCCGAATCTTCGGCTTTGCCAAAACGCTGCGCAAATCGTAAATCATCAATCACAAATGACTGACAAGCCGCCACGCGCCGCAGCCGGTGAAATCGTCCGCCGTCTGCAAACCGCCGGCTTCAGCGCGTTCTGGGTAGGCGGCTGCGTTCGCGATTTTTTGCTGGGACGTGAGCCGCAGGACTACGACATCGCCACATCCGCCCGGCCCGGGCAGGTTGAAAAAGTGTTCAAGCGTACCGTCGGTGTCGGCAAAAAATTCGGGGTGATGGTGGTCCTCGAAGGCGGGCATCAATTCCAGGTGGCCACCTTCCGCGCCGAGGCGGATTACCAGGACGGCCGCCATCCGGAACAGGTCACCTTCGCCAACGCCGAGGCCGACGCCCGCCGCCGTGATTTCACCGTCAACGGCCTGTTTTACGATCCAGTCACGGAAAAAATCCACGACTGGGTGGATGGCGAAGCGGATTTACGGGCGAAGATCATTCGCACCATCGGCGCGCCGGAGGAACGGTTTGCCGAGGACCATTTGCGCCTGTTGCGGGCGGTGCGATTCGCCGCGCAACTCGATTTTACCATCGAGCCGCAGACCCTTGCCGCCATCAAACGGAACGCCTCCAAAATCGAACTCATCAGCGCCGAGCGGATTCGGGACGAACTCATCAAATTGTTCAGTCCGGCGCCGATTTCTGTAGCCGCCGAGGTAACGAGACGGACTTCGCCGGGTGTCGTTCATCCGCCTCCTCACGTCGGCGGCTACCACAGCACGGTGGCTGCGCGCGGGCTGGCTTTATTGCTTCAAAGCGGATTGTTGCCCGGGGTTTTGCCCGAACTCGTCGCCACGACGGCGTGCGAGCAATCGCCGGATTTTCATCCCGAAGGCACCGTGTTCGAGCACATCCGGTTGATGCTGGAAAAAATGCCGCCGGAGGCGCCCGCTGCATTGCCGTGGGCGGTGCTGTTGCATGACATTGCCAAGCCGGCCACGGCCGAGCGCGACCCGGTCACGGGCAAAATCCATTTCTACGGCCACGAAAAGGTCGGCGCCCTGCTGGCGGAACGGATTTTGACGCGGTTGCGGTTTCCCAAAAAAGAAATTGAAGAGATCGTCGCCTGCGTGCGGCAGCACATGCAATTCAAGGATGTGAAACAGATGCGGAAAGCAACATTGCGGCGGCTGTTGTTGCGCGAGACGTTTCCACTTGAGCTTGAATTGCACCGGCTCGACTGCCTGGGTTCGTATGGCGATCTGGGTCATTATGAATATTTGGTCGAGCAGGCGGCGGAACTGGAAAAAAAGCCGGCAATCCGTCCGCCCTTGCTAACGGGGAATGATTTGATTGAGCTGGGTCTGAAGCCCGGTCCGGCGCTGGGCGCGTTGCTGGCTGAAATCCGCGAGAAACAATTGTCGGATGAATTAACCACGCCGCGCGAGGCGTGTGCCTGGGTGAAACAGTGGTTGCGGACGCATGAATGACGGGCCGCTACAACTGCCGATCGACGGCATGCTGGATTTGCACACGTTCAACCCGCGCGAAGTGAAGGATCTGGTGCCGGACTATCTGGCCGCCTGCCGCGAACGCGGCATTCTCCAGGTGCGCATCATCCACGGCAAAGGCATTGGCAGCCTGAGGCGCACGGTGCACGCCATTTTGAAAAGGCATCCAGACGTTATTTCTTTCACCCTCGACCATCCCCAATTCGGCGGCTGGGGCGCGACGCTGGTGCAATTACGTCCGGCGTAGCGGCGTCCCGGCCGAGCGCCGCCATGCTTTGAAGCTTGAAACCGCGGCGCTCGGCCGAGACGCCGCTACGGGAAGAAGATTCAGGAGAACGTTATTTCAACGGCTCCAAAAAAAACTTGCGGACTTCAATTTCGCCGCCCTCGCTTTGGATGCCAACAAAGCCGGACGAAAGATTGCATCCGGTGATTTTGTTCATCGTTCTGCCATTGACGAATAGCTCAACGGCGTTGTCGCGGCAAACAACCCGGTTCGTGTTCCACTCGCCCGCGAGATTTTCGTTCGGTGGTCCGAGCTGCGAAATGAACACGAAGTTTTTGCTGTTCGGATGCCCGTCCGCGCTGGTGCCGCCGCCCAAAATAAAATCGCCCTGATGCTGAAACTGCCCCTGGCACTCGACACACTTCGGGAAAACCTTGTCCGGAAGTTGGATGTGAACGAAGACCCCGGAATTATCCGCGTGCGGCGCGACCTTCACAAAGCGCCAGATGATGGTGAGCTGGTAATCACGAAAACCATTTTCCGTGCGCGCATAGCCGTACGGCTGGCCGCTACAGTGAATCACGCCGTTGGTCACACTCCAGGTCAACGCCGGATCGGCATTGGACTTCATGCAGAATGTCCAGCCGCTGAAATCGCGGCCGTTGAACAGTTCGAGATGATTCGTCGGGGTGATGGCTTCCTGCGCGCCGGCGGTCCCGGCAAACGCAAACGCGAGACAAAGCAAAACGGCGGCGGATTTCATGGGTTGAGTATCCGGGCCGGTCCGTCACGAGTCAAGTATGAGACCGGTATGCGCCGGCTTAATTTGCCGCCGCGCCCCGTCGAAAGCTGATGCCGCCGTTGACGGTGCTGGCCGTGACGCGTGCGCCTCCATTACCAAGGGTACCGGTCAGATGCCGGCCCAGCGGAAATTCCTTTTTCACAGACAGCGAAGGGAATTCGCTGCTGAGGCCGCCGTTGACGGTATCGGCCGAGACCGTCGCATCGGCGGTTGCCGGCAGAGTCAATTCGAGATGGCCGTTGACGGCATCCAGCGAAACAGACTGTCCCTTGCCGAGCGCAACCATTTGCGCTTCGAGATGGCCGTTGACCGTGGAAAGTTTTAGGTCACTCGCCGCGCCCCGGACCTGCACTGGGCCGTTGACACTGGATGCTTCGATGGTGCCGGAGACGCCGTCAATCACCACTGGCCCGTTGACGCTGGATATGCCGGCCAACTGCGCGTGCTGTGGAACCTGGAGGATATAATCCACGGTTGCGGAATCATGGTTCCAGCCAAACCAATGCTCGGGCTGTTTGGTGTGGATGGTGATGTGTTCGGGACGGGCATCCACCAGGATTTTCAACTGGTCCACGCTGTCCCTGGTCTTGCCATGTTTGAGCGCTTTGATGACAACCGTGTTTTGATCCCAGCCGTGGATTTCAATCCTGCCATTGATGTTGTCGAGAGTCAGACGGCCATTGGCAGTAAGTGGAAGAGTCTGGTTGAAGTCCTGCTGATATTCATCCTTGGTGAAAAGGTTGCCGATGATTTTTGTTTGTTGCACCCGGGGCTCACTCAGGGTTCCAGCAGTTATGGCCGGCACGGTCACGGTGGTCGGCGAGGGTTGCCCGGGTGGCACCGGTGTCGCCTGTGGCGTCGGTGTTACGACATCATCCATTTTCGGGCTCGCCAGGGTTAATGTGCCTTGGGAGCCGGTTTGGAGTTGCACCTTATCAGCTGTGATTCTGCCGTTGGTGGTCTCGATCACAACGTGGCCGTTCTGCGACCAAATGTTGAAAGTTTTGCCGGAGTCTTGATGTGCAGCCGGGCCAACGATGACGTTGCTGTCGGTCTGAACCGATGAGGTTGTCGGCGCTGGCAGGATTTCAATACCGTTGATCTCGGGATTTTCCGTCTGGGGAATGAAACTGATGTTCAGTGTGCCATCGGTTACATCCACATTAACGGTTTCGACGCAGGCACGCTGGGCGCCGCCAGCCCTGGCCCAGACATCGAAGTTCTTGAATTCATGGCCTTCCACTATGAATGTGAATACCCGCCCGCCCGGTCCCTTGATGGCATCGTAGGTTTCAGCGAAATGCAGTTTTAAAATGTATTTGCCATTCGGAACAGGGTAAGCAAATGACGTCATGCCGTATCGTTCGGCCTGGTAAAGCGCCGGGTCCCCGGTGTTGGCGATGGCCAGGTGGTCGGATCGTTCCGTGGTTTCACCGTCTGCAAAACCCTGGTCCGCCAGCCACAAATTACCTTCCGAATCCGTCAACGGCCGGGACGAACCGGCCTTGATGCGAACCGGCGGGGCCACGGGTGCGGCAGTCTCTGGCGGTACCGGTGGCCCAGAAACCGCCTTTTCGACCGTTGTTGAATCGCCGGTTTCCAGCGCCTTTCTCCCAACCACTTCACGTACCAGGATAACGGCAGAGATCAGGCCGATGATGATCATCCCCACCACGGCAATCAGGATCCAGCGCCACGGACTGGTCCGGGGAGGGGACGAAACGGTGCGGGTAAATGGCTCCGGCACATTCGGGCGGGCTGGTTGAGGGCCAGTTGTTGCGCCCGCCGGCGGGACGGATGGCGTGGGTGGCGTGCCGCCAGCCATTTTGACATCGGGTTTCGAACCGCCGCTACCCGGGTGGACCCAATGGGAGATTCTCTTCCCCTGGCCATCGGTGAATCCTTTGCAGAGGATCAAAATCCAGTCAATCGTGGCCCAGATGATACTTCCGATAATTGAGAATCCCAGGAGGATTCCCAGGGTGGGTTGGAAGGTTGCGCCGGTGGTGGCGCAGCCGATGATCATGAGAACCCAGGCGCCCCAGAGGCCGAGTTGCAGGAACGCGGTCCGGATTTTTCCGACGTAGAACCGGTGCGCGCCGAACACGCCGAAGAAGAACGCCATCAGAAATGCGGGCAGTATGGCCTTGTCGCTGGCGGCTCTGTCCGACTGGGTGGCCAGCAACGGGACCGCGCCTCCTTTGGCCGCAAACCCCGCCGCCCCTGGCGCGGTTTCCGAAATGGTTTCCACGTCCGTCTTGAGCTGGTTCGCATGCTGGTAGCGGCGGTCTGGTTCCTTCTCCAGCGTGTGCATCACCACTTCATCAAGCCGCACGTCAATTTGAACCTTCTTCGATGGCAGGGCGAATTTGCCGAGGGGCAGTTCGCCGGTGAGCATTTCATAAAACACGACACCGAGCGAATAAATGTCCGCGCGATGGTCCACCGTCAGCGGCTGTTCCAGTTGTTCCGGCGCCATGTAATGCGGAGTGCCCACCACATCCTTCGCGCCCGTGAGCGCCTCGCGTTCATTTCCCAACCCCAGCATTTTGGCGATGCCGAAGTCCGCAATCTTCACCCGGCCCGATTTGTCCATCAGGATGTTCTCCGGTTTGATGTCGCGGTGGACGATGCCTTGTTCGTGGGCGTATTGCAGCGCCTCGCAAATCTTCGGCACAATGGTCATGGCCTGTTCCGGCGCCAATTTTCCGTTCAGCAGCAACTGGCGCAGATTCAGGCCGTCCACAAATTCCATCACCAGGTAAAAAAGCCCTCCCGATGCACTCTCGTAGCCGCCGACGTGAGGAGGCGGAGTGGTGGCGGATTGAGAGACATCCTTCTCGTTACCTCGGCGGCTACCAACGCAGCCGAAATCATGGACGGTGACGATGTTCGGATGGCTCAACCGGGCGAGCGCCTGGGCCTCACGCGCGAATCTTTCGGTGAACTGGCCGTCGCGATCCTTTTCCTGGGCCAGGATTTTGAGCGCGACCAGGCGGTTCAAACGGGGTTGCCGGGCCTTGTACACCACGCCCATGCCGCCGCGGCCAAGACATTCGAGGATTTCGAGCTGCGGAAACAGTGCGGTAATTTCGGCGGGCGTGAACGGGGGCTGGATGATTTTGGTTCCTTGCGGGCCGGCCCCGCCCGGTCCCTCCGTTTGTGCCGCGAGACCGGCCTTGAGCATGCATTCAGGACAAATGCCCCCCAACGCCGTGGGCGGCACCGGTTTTCCACAATGCGGACACTTGTTCTCGTCAGTCATATGATCGCTTCCTTCACACCATACAAAGGAAGAAACGGCCGAAGGTTACATAAATCATGAAACGTGATCCGTGATCCGTGAACCCGGATTCACGCATCACGTTTTACGTTTCACCCTCCCGCCAGGGTCCGGAACAGATACCGCAATTCATCCTCCACTTCGTCGGGGGTGGAGACGGTGTCGGCGATGGTTTCGCGCAGCAGCGTGCGGTAACGCTGGCGCAGCCGGTGCACGGCCACTTTTACCGCGCCTTCGGTCAAGCCCAGTTGTTTTGCCAGCTCGGCATAGGGTGCGGCATCGCTCGTCCCGGCCAGCGTGGCCCGCAACGCGTCAAACAGCGTGCCTTTGCCCTGCGCACGATATTCTTTTCCCAATCGCTGATAAACCTGTTCGAGCAGGGTGATGGCCCAGCGATGTTCAAAGGCTTTTTCCGGCGTGAAATTTTCCACCGGGATTTTCCCCAGTTGCGTCTCGGCGCTTTGCAGGTCAAACGAAACCACTTTGCCACCGCCCCGCTTTTGCGCGCATGCCTTGTCCCATTCATCGGAAAGAAAATGATTCAGGCTGGCCAGCAGAAAGGAGCGGAACCGGCCCTTCTCCGGCGCCACGGCGGCGACGGCGTTGCGTTCCAGCAACCGGGCAAAGAAGGCTTGCGTGAGATCCTGGGCGTCTTCGGACGAATAGCCGCGTCGCCGCACATAGGCGTAAAGGGGAGGCCAGTAGGTCTGGCAGAGATTTTCGAGCGCAGCATGGACGCGGGTGGTGTCGTTGAGTCGGCCGGCCGTCAGCACCACCGACCAGTGCGTCGTGACAAAAACCTGGCGGGGTGATGGTTCATTGCCCGGTGACGTGGTTCCCGTTCCGGTGGCCTGCGAAGACGTGCTCACGCCGGCAGACTAGCGGCCGGCGTGAAAAGCGCAAGGCGATGGACACCGGGATGGAGGGACCGTTTGAAGTGTAGTGTCGGCTGTCTCAGCCGACAGTGCGCTGAGGACAGCGCACACTACAGAAAAAAACTGACCCACTACCGGCGCCGAGTCCCTTCCTGCGTGGATGTGGAACTAGTTGGATTTGGTTTGAAACACCAGCAAATACGGCACGGCGGCATGGCCTTGCGCGTCTTTGAAGCCGTGAAAATTTGGGCTGTTGATCCAGTAGCCGTACGTCTTGTTTGGCTCCAGTTTCACCTTGAGGATGCATGTGCGATGATCGGTGTCGTAGTGAGGCTTGCCGATGCTGGGCGCATCGGAATCCTTCCACGGGGTGCTCCAACTCCAGGATTGGTCCATCATGTCCTTGCTGAAGGTGACGCGAAGTTCCATTTCGCCGGGCGTCACGTCCTTGGTGCCGGCTTCGGGAACGGTTTTTACGACCACCGGCGCCATGGAAGCGACGTCCTGAGCTGAACAGAACTGCGGTGCGAATTGACAAATCGCGCCGATGAGGAGGGTGTTGAGCAGTGTTTTGGTTTTCATATATTTGATTTTCAGTTTGGTTTGGTTTGGAAAATCAGCAAATAGGGAACCGCCGACCGGCCGGCGAGATCGGTGAAATTTTTGAATTTGTTGCTGTTCAACCACCAGGCATAGGTCCGCCCTGGTTCCAGTTTCGCCTTCAACACACAGGTTCGCTGATCGGCCTCATAATGGATCTGGCCGGCCGTTTCCGGTGCGGAATTTTCCCAGGCCGTGGACCAGCTCCACGATCCATCGGCCATGGGCTTGCTGAACCGTACGCGGACCTCAACCACGCCCGGCTCCACATCGCGCGCGCCGGAAACCGGCCACGTCTCGACCACCACCGGGGGCAATTCCGCCACGGTCTGGGAGGCGTCTGCCACTGACTGAACTGGGGCGGAGGCTGAAACGGAATTCGTTGAAATTAGGTCTGCGAGAGTGCTGCTGGCTTCCTTCGTCGGTGGCGGTGGTTCAATCATGGAGCGTAGTCCTTCGTTCAGATGTTTTTCCTGCGCTGCTGTGAGCATCTGGCGCGCAAGATCGTCCGCCTGGCCCGAATCCACCACCTTCTGCGCCCAGCTTTCGGCCTGGTCAAATTTTCCTTCGAGCAGATAAAGCCGCGTCAATCCGTACCAGCTGGCTGGCGCCTGCGGCGCGGCCCGGAGCAGATACGTCTCGGCCTGATCGTATTTTCCTTCTGACAAATAAATCTGGCCGAGGCCGTTCAATGCGCCCGGCTGGTTGGTGTCGAGTGAAATGGCCTTTTGAAAAGCTTGCTCGGCTTCCTGCGATTTGCTGGCATTGAAGGTTGCCCATCCCAATCCGTTCCAGGCGTCCGCGTTGTCCGGTGTGAGCTGGACGGCCTGCTGAAACTTGGCCGCGGCCTGGTCCAGTTTCTGGTCCTGCCACAATTGCCAGCCTTCCTGGGTCCATTGCCGGGCGGCATTTTGCTGGGACTGCTGCCGCGCGCGGACAAAATTCGGGATCGCAACGGCGGCCAGCAGGCCAAAGATGGCAATGACAATGGGAATCGAAATCACGCAAGCCATCACGACGGCAAAGCGCCGCCAGAAATGGTCGGGCCTTTGAATTGGCGGTGGTGACATCGCGCGGCGCGCAGCCCACCCGGGCAAAAACGCGAGCAGTCCAACCGCAATACCGGTGAAGATGCCGAGTCCCGCACCCGTTACCACGCCGATGAAAATGTTCAGCGGGCGATTCGGCCTGACTGGCCTCAACGGCACGGTTGCTGGGTCTATAATTTCTCCCCGATGACCGGGAGGCAGGGCGCAGTAGACTTCGGAAATTTTGTTCGCGATTTCCGCCGCTTCCTTCGGTGATTGGCTGTAAAATTGAACCTCGAAGAGGCTGGTGTTTCGCACCGGTTGTAAAGTCAGTTCATGTTTCATTAATTCGACGACTTCGTCGTCTGGCAGGGTGTCGCCGGATCCGGCAAACATTTTTCTCCATCGCTTGCCAAGATTCAGTGAATCCGCAACGGGCTTGAGTACAACGGAAGACTCAATGACTTCAAACTCAGTCTGCATACGATACGGATCGTAATTCTGCGGGGAGGCGCCGGCCAATTCCACGCGCGCGATTCCGACGTAACTTTCCGGCATCAGGAAGGTAATGCTGATCGCCAGAATCACTACTCCCAGGAAAACTCCAAACCCGGCCTGCACTCCGTGGCGAAGAGGTGATCTCGTAACCGCCGGTGTAAGCTGTCTCTGACTTTCAAATGTAGACTTCTCACGTCGGCTGCTACTGGCTTCCGGAGAAGAAGCAATCGTTTCCACCTGCGTTTTGACTTCACTGACATGCTGATAACGGCGCTGTGGCTCTTTTTCCAGCGAGCGCATCACAACCTCGTCCAAACGGACATCCACCTGCACTTTTTGCGACGGCGCCTGAAATTTTCCGAGCGGCAGTTCGCCGGTGAGCATTTCATAGAAAACAACACCGAGCGAATAAATGTCCGCGCGATGATCCACCGTCTGCGGTTTTTCCACCTGTTCCGGCGCCATGTAATGCGGCGTGCCCATGATGTCCCGAGCGCCGGTCAGCCGGAAGTCCTCCGGTTTCTGCCCCAGGATTTTCGCCAGGCCGAAATCCGCGATTTTTACGCGGCCCTTTTTGTCGAGCAGGATGTTTTCCGGCTTGATGTCGCGATGAACAATACCTTCATCGTGCGCGAACTGGAGCGCGGCGCAGATTTGCGGGATGATTTCCAGCGCCTCACGCGACGAAAGTTTGCCCGCCTGCTCGACCTGCCGCAGGTTCGGCCCATCCACAAATTCCATGATGAAATAACTGAGATTGCCTTCCTCGTAGCCGCCGACGTGAGGAGGCGGATGGGGCTGTAGTTTGGCCGGGTCCGCCTCCTCACGTCGTCGGCTACCAACCTGGCCAAAGTCATAAACCCCAACGATGTTCGGATGGGTGAGTCTGGCCAGGGCTCGGGCCTCGCGGGTGAAGCGTTCGGCAAAGTCCAGGTCGCCGGCTGATCGTGGTGCGAGGATTTTCAGCGCGACGAAACGATCCAGTGCCGGCTGGCGCGCCTTGTAAACCGCGCCCATGCCGCCTTTGCCGATGAGTTCAAGAATTTCGAGCTGGGGAAACAATTTGGTGAGGTCGGGGATTGCGGGTGGAACAAACGATGGCGTTCCGGGCGGCAGGCCGCCTTCCGTCGCGATACCGCGTTGCAACAGGCACGCCGGACAAAGGCCTTCCGACACGTCCGATTTCAATTCCGCGCCGCATTGCGGGCATTTGCGGGGGATGAGTTGGGTGGCGGGTGTGACGGGTGGTGCGGGATTTTTCTTTTCCAGCAGTAAGTCAAAAATGAGGCCGAAAATTCCCGGTTCGGCTGCACGTTTGATTTGTATCGCCGTGAAGCAAGCGAGTACGAAAACGATCAGATAAATCAAAGCCAATATCCCAGCGCCGACGTCAGCTTTGGCGCGAACGATGGCGACAAGAGAGGCAAGACAAATCAAAATCAAAACTCCGCCGACTGCCGCCCATTTACGGTGAATGGCTTGGGTGGAGGGTGCGACGGGTATCGGCGGATTTTTTGATTTGCGTGAGAAATTCACGATCAGGAAGACCGCTGCGACAATGAAGGCCAACAGCAGCACAAATAAAAACACGAATGGTAACACCGTCCAAAGAAAACTTTCCCAATGGCCCAGGAAGGCCGCCAAAATAACGTGTTTCATAGATTGATGGTCATGTTGTGGTTGCTGCGCCCGTCATACAAGCGGAACGCTTCCACTGGTTACTGAAGAAAAACCGGGCAAAGGTTACAGTAAAACCAGTAGGAGCCGAGGTAACGAGGCTCAAATCAAAGAGAAAGCCAGGGCCTCGTTACCTCGGCTCCTACAAATTAATTCGCCAGCGCGGTAAACAGGTTCCGGATTTCGTCGTCCACCTCGCCGGGGTTTGCCACGGTGTCGGCGATTTCGGCGCGGAGCAATTCCCGGTAGCGCTGCCGCAAACGATGCACCGCCACCTTCACCGCGCCTTCGGTCGTGCCCAGCCGGGTGGCGATTTCCGAGTAAGCCACGGTCCGGCTGGCTTCGGTGAGCGTTGGCTTCAATTGCTCGAACAGATTCTCTTTGCCGTCGCGGACATATTCCGCGCGGAGCCGGCCGAGCACATGTTCCAGCAGCGTGAGCGCCCAGCGCCGCTCGAAAATTATATCGGCCGTGAGGTTGTCGGCCGGTTCGAAGCCGCAGGAGGTTTCGGCGGTGGCCGCGTCAATGGGAATCAAAACCTGTCCGCCACCGCGCTTTTGGGCGTTGGCTTTATCCCATTCGTTGGCGAGGAAATGTTTCAGCGATGCCAGCAGGAACGAACGGAACCGGCCTCTGGCGGGATCGGCGCCGGCAAGCTGCTTTTTCTCCAGCAACCGGGCGAAAAATTCCTGGGTCAGATCCTGCGCGTCGTGCGGACCATGTCCCTGCCGCCGCACAAAGGCGTAAATCGGGAACCAGTAGCTGCGGCAGAGTTTTTCCAGCGCGTCGCGGGCGTGCGGGGTGTCGTTGCGCCCGGCGGAAACCACGAGCGACCAATGCGTGGTGACAAACGCGGGATGCGGCGCCGTGGCGATGCCCGGCGGGGTTGTTCCGGGATTGGCCTGGTTGGAAGTGGTCACCGCTGCGAACGTAACGCCGTTGGCGCTGGAAACGCAAGAGCGCTTATGCCGCGGGTGATTGCAGTTTCTTTTGAACCTGCTCGAAAACCATGCCGGGCGAAATGGCCTTCAGGCATTCTTCCGGGTTCTTCCAGGTGCAATACGATTTCAGGCAGGGAGAGCAGGGGAGATCAATGCGCAGCACGTCTTCCAGATGGCCATAAGGCCCGGTGCGGCGCGGTTCGGTCGGGCCGAACAGCGCCACCAACGGCTTGCCGAGCGCGGCGGCGGCGTGCATCGGCCCGGTGTCGTTGGTGATCAGCAACTGGCAGAGCCGCAGCCACTCGATCATTTCCGGCAATGAAGTCTGCCCGCACAGATCCAGGCACCGGTCCGGTGCGGCCCGGGCGATGACTTTGCCCGCCAGGCGGTCATCGGAACCGCCGAGAATGACGAAGCGCCGGTCCGGGAAATCCATGGCGAGCCGGCCGACCAGTTCGGCGAAATATTTGACCGGCCAGTGTTTGTTCAGCCACCGCGCGCCGGGCTGGATGGCGATCCAGTGCGTCCCATAGGTCTGCCATTTGGCTTGGACGGCAGCCGCAACCGCGGGCCGTTCCGGCAGCCACTGGAAATGGTCATGGACGGGCACGCCGAGCCGCGACAGCACGGCGAGATACCAGTCCACGGCATGGGTGTGGAACGATGCGCGGCGAACGGCGATGTCATAGAATCCCCGGGCGCCCTCGCGGACTTCATCAAGACCGATGAGCCGCCGGCCATTGGCGAGCCAGGCAAAGGTGCCGCTGCGGGCGAGGCACTGGAGGTCAATGACCCAGTCGAAATCTTGTCCGCGCATCCAGCGGATGCTCCGGAGCATTTCCGGCCAATGGCGGGGCGAGGCCCAGCGTTTGCGTTCGAAGCGGACGACGCCGGTCAAATCGGGGTCGCCTTCGAGCAGCGGGGCGAGGCTGGCATCAATCCACCAGAAAATTTCACTGGCCGGCAGATGGCGTTTGAGAAGGCGCAACACGGGCAGCGCCTGAATGACGTCCCCCAGCGAACTGGGCTTCAAAATGAGAATTTTCACGCGGTCCCCGGAAACTGTTCGGCGCGCAAAAATTCAGCGCGGTGACGGACTATCCGGCTTTTAACGGCCGAACTCAAGCCGTTCCGCGAGGCGTTCGGGCAGGCCGGCGGCACGGATTTTTTTCTGGGCGGTGGCAATGTCGTAATCGAGCCGCCGCAGTTCAATCGTGCCGGCGTCCATGTCGTAGATGACGTAGGCAGAACGGGGATTGTTGTCGCGCGGCTGGCCGACGGCGCCGACGTTGATGAAGTATTTTTTGGACGGATCGATCTTGAATTTGGAATAGGTGCCGCCGCGGACGGCGGTGTCGCGCATGAAGGCGACGGGCACGTGGGTGTGGCCAAAGAAGCAGACCTGGGTGTTCTGGTAGGGAAAGCTGGCGGCGGCGGCGAGCTTGTCGAAAACGTAACCCCACCGCTGCGGTGCGTCGAGCGTGGCGTGCACCATGGTGAAGTTGGCGGCCATGCGGGTGTATTTGAGGTCGAGCAGCCACTGGCGCTCGTCGTCGGAAAGCTGTTCGCGCGTCCAATGAACGGCATCGGCGGCGTGCGGATTGAAACCTTCGAGCGGATCGTTGGTGGAGCAGTATTCGTCGTGGTTGCCCTTGACGCAGGGGATGTTCATTTCCCGGACGATGGCGAGGCATTCCTTGGGGTTGGCGTTGTAGCCGACGACGTCGCCGAGGCAGACGATGTGGGTGGCGTTTTGGGTCTTGATGTCGGCCAAAACGGTTTGGAACGCTTCCAGGTTACCGTGGATGTCAGCGATGATGGCGTATCTCATTTCGTTTAGCGGACGATTTCAAAATTATGAAATTCATTTTTCGCGTCGGCCCAATCTACATGTTCGTCGCGGATAAAGCCAGCAAGACCTGCGCCGCGGATGGCGTCCCGAAAGGACTCCAGTTCCTCGCGGGCGCCCTCGGCGGTCAGTTCCACCCGGCTGTCCGGAAGGTTCCGCACGGTGCCGACGACTTCAAAGCCGGCAGCCACGATTTTCGCGGTATAGCGAAAACCGACACCTTGCACCTGGCCTGAGTATATGATCTGCATGCGACAGCGATTCATGGCGGACTTGACGGCGGACAACCGTCCCCGGCAAGACAGATGAAGCCAAACCCGGGCGCGGGGCGCAATATTTTATTGGCCGGCCGGTAAAACCATCCCATTTTTTTGTGATTTCTGTTTGACCGTTGGAAAGATTTGCCGTAATCAGCACGGGCTGGCCCACGTCCAATAAAAATCTCGGTGACGTTGATGGCGGCGTAACGACGCGAAGAGTAATGCTGAACACAAAATCATTCCTGGCGGTGGATTTTGGGGCGGGTAGCCTCAAGCTGGCAGAGTTTGAAATCAACGAAGCCGGCGGTTTGCGTCTCAGGAATTTTTCCATCAAACCCCTCGGCCTGGAAGGTTCCCAGGAAGCATCACGTGAAACGACCGTGCTCAAGGCGTTGCGCGAGGTGCTGGCCGAGATGGGAACCAAGGCCAAGAACATCAATGTCTGTGCGCCGGGGTTCCAGGTGTTTTCCAAATTTGTCAAACTGCCGCCGGTGGATGCGGGCAAGGTGACCCAGATCATCCAATACGAGGCGCAGCAAAATGTGCCCTTCCCGCTGGCCGAAGTGGTGTGGGATTACCAGATTCTGGGTTCGAGCGCGGGAGGCGAACTGGAAGTCCTGCTGGTGGCCATCAAGTCCGAGGTGGTCGAGGGCCTGTTTCGCATGGCGGCTGAGGCCAAACTGCGCCTGCAACTGTGCGATGTATCCCCGGCGGCCTTGTGCAACGCTTTTCGTTACAATTATGGCGATTTGCAGGATTGCACCATGCTGCTGGATATTGGCGCCAAGACGAGCAACCTGCTCTTCTTTGAAAATGGCAAGGTCTTTTCACGCAGCATCGGGCTGGGCGCAAATACGATCACCCAGGATTTTGCGAGCGAGGCGAAATTGAAATTTGAAATCGCCGAGCAGATCAAGATTGCCGAAGGTTTCGTAAGTCTCGGTGGGGCTTACGAAGAGCCGGAAAACCCCAACCAGGCGGCCATTGCCAAGATCGCGCGGCAATTTATGACCAAGCTGCACATTCAGGTCAACCAGACCATGCAGTTTTATCGCGGCCAGCAGGGCGGGTCGGCGCCGCAACGCCTGTTTTTGTCCGGCGGGGCATCCATCATGCCGTACACGGCGCAATTTTTTGCGGAAAAGCTGAATGTGCCGGTGGAATACTTCAATCCGTTCCGTAATGTGCAAATCGACCCGGTGGTGAGTCTTGAGGATCTGGCGCGCGTGGCACATTCGCTGGGGGAAGTGGTCGGCCTGGGGTTGCGGAATCTGGCGAACTGCCCGGTGGAAATGAACCTGATGCCCACCAGCACCTTGCGCTGGCGGACTTTCAACGAGAAGAAACCTTATTTCATCGCCACGGTGTTCAGCCTGGTGGCGGTGGCCTTTGCCGTCGGGTTCCTCTTTCAAAAATTGGCGGAATCGAAGGACAGCGCCATCGGCGGACTGGAGCCGCGGGTGTCGCAATTGCAGGGCAAGGCCGAGCAGTTTGACCGGGCCTACAAAAAAATGTTGTCAACCAGCAATGAGGTGAATCAAGTCACGTCCTGGCTGGAGCAGCGTTATTATTGGGGTGATTTGCTTTCGGAAATGAAGCAGGTGCTCATTCGTTCCGAGGACGACATCAGGAAAAAATTGTCGGCGCAGAAGCCCGGTGTGGAGGCGGGAGTATGGATTGAGCAATTGACGATGGGCGGCGTGCCTGCCGATGCCGCCGGCCGGGGCATGAACCCGGCGGGTTTTCCCGGTGCCGCGCCTCCGCCCAATCCGGGCGATAACCCTAACGCGGCAGCTCCGGGTGTCCCGCTCAATCCGGCCAGCACCATCACGCTGGTTTGCCGGTCGGTGAATTTATCCGCGGTTGATTCTGCGGCAAACACCGACATTGCCTATGCGGTTCTCAAAGCGTTCCAGGAGGATCCGCTTTTTGATCCCAAAACGACACAACTCCGGGGCGATATTACCCCTGACGATGCCAGCGGCACGTTCACGTTTGGCATAACCGTAGGCCTGAAAACTCCACTGAACCTGTAACTATGGCCTGGATCAAACGAAATTTGTTCTTTGTCGTCGGCGGCATCCTGGCCATCGGGCTGCTCGGCGCGGCCGGTTACTATAATTTCACGGGCTGGAGCCATAACACGGCGGCGTTTGCCCGATTAAACGAGATTTACGGAACGTTGCGGGATTTGACCAGCAAAAAGCCGTCACCCGGCAACGACAAAATCAACAATATCGAGGCGGCCAAGGAGCAGGAGGCGCAATTGAGGGATTGGATCCGTGAAGCCGGAAGTTATTTCCAACCGATTGCCCCGATTCCGAATACGGGCACCAACGCGGTTACGAGTGAAGCCTTTGCCGCCGCGCTGCGACGGACCATTGATCAACTGCAGCATGAGGCCGATACCGCCAGCGTGACGCTGCCGCCCCGTTATGGTTTCTCATTTGAGGCGCAACGGGTGATGGTGACTTTTTCTCCGGGCGGATTGGGGCCGCTGGCACAGCAACTCGGCGAGGTCAAAACCCTTGCGGAAATACTTTTTACCGCGCGGGTGAATTCATTGGATGGAATCCAGCGCGTCCGCGTTTCCACCGACGACACGGCCGGCTCGCAGACGGATTATTTCGAGGGCCGTTCCGTGACCAATAATCTGGCGGTGCTGACGCCCTATCTGATCACCTTCCGTTCGTTTACTCCGGAGGTGGCCGAGGTGCTCGCCCGTTTTGCTTCGTCACCGCATGGGTTCGTTGTCAAAAGCATCAATGTTCAGCCGGCCGGCGCTTATGCGGCGTCACCGGACCTTTCGGCAACGCCAGGCTCGCCATTCACACCGCCGCGACCGTGGATGCCGGGCGGCCCGGGTGTTCCTCCGCCGGTGACAGCATCGGCACCGGGCAGGGGCGGGCTGCAGACGGTATTAAACGAACAACTGTTGCGGGTGACGATGGTGGTCGAGCTTGTGAAACTGTTGCCAACAAGGTAAACGCATGGATTTTGTCAAAAAACATTACGAAAAAATCCTGCTCGCCGTGGTGTTGCTGGGATTGGTGGGGGCGCTTGTCTTCCTGCCATTTCTGATAAACAAAGACCAGGACGAGGTCAGCCAAATGACGAGCGCAGTTTTCAATCCCAAGGTTGCGCCGCTGCCGACGCTGAACCTGGCGCGGCAGACGAATGTTTTTGAGCGGATTCAGTCACCCTACACGCTCGATTTCTCGACGACCAACAAGCTGTTTAACCCGCTGCAATGGCAGAAAAAAGCCGACGGGAGCGTGGTTCCGGTCAAACTGGGCACGATCGGGCCTGAAGCTGCCGTGGTCACCAAAACATATCCGCTTTACATGATTATCACCCTGGACGCGGTTGAAACCAACGCCATCGACACCAACGACGCGGCAACTCGTTATGTGATGAGTGTGGAACGGCAGGCGGCGCCCCAGCCCGGCCAGCGCGTCAAGCGGCAGCATTATGCGTCGATCGGCGAGAAGGTGGACGCATTTACCATCCGGTCGGTGAAAAGTTCGTTGGATAATCCGGCACAGGTGGAATTGAATGTGCAGTTGACGGACAGCGGGGAGCTGGCGACGATATCCCGGGACAAACCGTTTCGCCGGATAGATGGTTATTCAGCCGATTTGAAATATGACCCGGAAGGTAAAAAGTGGCAGGCCCAGCGCCTCGGGGCGGATTTAAAATTCAACGCGGATGATTACATTATCGTTGCCATCGATCAAAACTCGGTGATATTATTGGCGCGATCAAACCAGAAAAAAACGACATTGACTTACAGTCCTTGAAATTCTAATTCTGATATCTTGGTCCAACAACATCGGGAAAACGGTGGGGTTGATTTGTTTGATTTGAGATGAACCTGAAACGTACCATGATAAAAGCAGTATCTCTTTCGCTCGGTTTCGCTTTCTTGCTGGCTTCGGCCGCCGCGCTGCCGGCACAAACCAGCCCCACGGACGCGGCGGTCAATGAAGCCGTGATTCGCCAGGCCAACACCATCATCCTGCGTCAGAAACTTTTGGATGCCAAAAATGTCGAGCTGCGCGGAGACATGCCCGCCGCGGCCAAACTGTACGAAGAAGCTTACAGTCTTGTTGAACAAATCGGTCCCAGCAGCATCACCAATGAGGCAGCGCTGACGGTTTCCGGGCTGGTTTCAACCCGTCTGTCAATTGCACACGATGCACAGCGTGACGGTGATTTGCGGGAAGCAGCCACGCAGGTCAACCGGGCGTTGAAAGTGGATCCTCAAAATCCCGCCGCCCTGGCTTTCAAAAAGCAAAATGACCAGCTCCTGGCCACAATGGTCGGCAAAATGCCTGATGAAGCGACGTTGCAACAGGTTCCGTATATTGCCAAAGACAAAACCGAGGCCAACACACTGGTCCGGGATGGAAAATTGCTTTACGAGATGGGAAAATTCGATGAAGCACAGGTCAAATTGGAGGAGGCTGGTAGATTGGATCCTGACAACGAAGGCGCGTTTTACTACATGAATCTGGTGAAGCAGGCTCGTTATGAACGCGAAGCGAAAATACACACCATTGACACGCAAGAACGCATGGTGCAGGTCGAGAAAGCCTTCGAGAAACCCGTCAACCGCGGATTGCTGTTGCCGGTGCCGAACCCGTATGCTTTGACGAATCTGGTTCATACCGGGACGGGCCGCGAAGCCATCTACAGCAAACTCGATCGCATCCGCCTTGATTCCGTGTCCTGGCCGGAAGGTTTGCCCTTGGGCGAAGTGCTCCGCAATCTCGGCGACCAGACCAAGCTCCGCGACCCCGACAAAAGAGGCATTAATTTTCTCTTCAATCCAAATGCGCCTGCGACCTCCGGAGGTTCCGGCGCCGGGGGCGAACCAACGGCGGTCAACCCGGCGACGGGATTGCCAGTGCCGGCAGGGGTTCCTGACGTCAATGGCGGAGCTTCGGCGCCCCCGACTCTGGGTGAAGCAGTGGATGCCAATTCCATCAATATCAAATTAACGTTGAATGATGTGCGGCTCGCGGATTTGCTCGATGCCATTGTATTGGTGGCAGATCACCCCATCAAATATTCGATCGAGGAATACGGCATTGTTTTCTCCAGCCGGGGGGCGGATCAGGTGGCTTATGAAACGCGCACCTTCAAGATTGATCCGAACACATTCTATCAAGGCTTGCAAAGTGTGGGAGCGGTCAGTTTCGGTTCTTCCAGTCAATCCGGCGGTGGCAGTGGCGGTGGCGGCGGCGGTGGCGGCGGCGGCGGCAGTAGCGGCAGCCAAAACACTGCGGCTGCGGTGGCCATCGTCAATGCATTCCCTGGCGCGGGCTCTGCCCGTCAGTCTGGTTCTAGTCAAGGTGGCGGTGGTGGCGGTGGTGGTGGTGGTGGCAGCGGTGGTGGTGGTGGTCAGGGTGGCGGTGGATTGAATTTTGTCACTACAACCAATGAGACAGTTTCCGTCAGCGTAGCTGCCCGGGAGTTCTTCACGGCGCTGGGTGTGAATTTGAACCCGCCCAAATCTGTCTTCTTCAATGATCGTTTGGGCGTGCTGTTCGTCCATGCGACAGCCCAGGATCTGGATACTATCGAAAAAGCCATACAGGTGTTGAACATGACACCGCCCCAGGTGCATATCAAATCCCGCTTTATTGAAGTGGAACAGGATGACAATTCCGCGCTGGGTTTTGACTGGTATTTGGGGAACGTCAACATGGGCAACGGAAATGTAATCGCCAATGGCGGCAGTGCTCCTTCGCTGAATGTGCCAATTTCGCCGGCGAATCCCTTGGGTGCGTTTCCCGGCAATACAACGGCCAGCATTATTCCTGGTTCAACGTCGGATCAATTGGTTACCGGTGGTTTGCGCAACGCCGCACCTACCGTAGCCACCATCACAGGTATCCTGACCGACCCCAATTTCCGGGTGGTAATTCACGCCTTGGAACAGCGTACCGGCACCGAGCAGTTGGCCGAACCGGAAGTAACCACCACCAGCGGCCGTCAAACCCAGATGCGGGCGACGGACATTCTGACCATCATTACCAGCTTTAGCTTCCAACAAAATGTCGGCGGCGGTGTCACCACTGGTGGCACGACACAATGACCTTTTATTCAATTTACATTATGAAAGCCCGCCAAAATTTCAAAACGTCAGTCAGAGTTCTTACGCTGTGTTTAACTGCCGTATGGCTCGCCGTTTCCACTCCGGCGCAGGCGCAAGTAGTTCAGAATACGGTCGGAACCGCCGCCATCACACCCAATCAACAGTCCATCGAGGTCGGTCCTGTGCTGGACGTCGTTCCTTATGTTTTGTCCGACGGTTACACCATCAACCTAACCTTGATCCCGTCGCTGACCCAATTCGCCGGTTACGATACGCCGCCGTCGATTCCGGGCGTCAATGTCGCAGGCGTTGTGGAGGTTCCCACCATTCTGCCGAGATTTACGGTGCGCCAGGTCATCACCACCGTCAACATTTGGGATAATCAGACGGTGGTTTTGGGTGGATTGATTTCCTCGCAAGTCGTCAACACGAAGGACAAGGTGCCGCTCCTGGGCGATCTGCCGCTGGCCGGAAAACTCTTTCAAAGCCAGTCCAAGACTTCCCAGAAAAAGAACCTGATGATTTTTGTGACGGCCACCATGGTGGATCCGGCCGGCAATCGTGTGCATTCCGACGATGAATTGCCGTTCGCGCAAAGCTCCATACCGCCGCAGGAGCCGGGAGTGACGGTCAAACCGGGAACTGCGGGGATGGCGCCGGCAGCCAGATAAAAGCCGGTGTTGGGTGAATTTCCGCTTCAAAGAAAATGAAAACTGCGAACCCTTCAAACTGCCGGGATCAGGCTGTTCGCGATTGGTGATTTTGTGGATCGGTTGTTGATTATTGATGGACATGCATACGCTTATCGGGCGTTTCATGCAATCCGCGACTTGCGTTCTCCCGACGGGCGGCCGACGAATGCAATTTACGGTTTTATTAAAATGCTGGCCAAGCTGCGAGCCACCGTGGAGCCGTCGCATTTGATCGTGGTCTGGGACGGCGGGCTGAACGCCGAACGGGTTGCGCGATTGCCGGCGTACAAGGCACAACGGCCGGAGATGCCGGATGGATTGAAATTGCAGCTCGATGAAATTGCCGGGTACTTGAAAGCGGCGGGAATCGCCTCGTTTTGTGGTGAGGGAGTCGAGGCGGATGATTACATCGCCTGCCTGGCGAAAGCCGCAATGGGAGCCGGCTTGAATGTGGTCGTGGCCAGTTCCGACAAGGATTTTATGCAGTTGGTGTCGGCGCAGGTCGGATTGCTGAATCCGAACGACAAAAGCGAGGCAGTTTGGACGGACGTGCAGGTGCGGTTTAAAGCGGGAGTGGCGCCGTCGCAAATTGTGGATTGGCTGAGCCTGACCGGTGACACCGTGGACAATATTGACGGAGTCCCCGGAGTTGGTCCCAAGACGGCGGCGGAATTGCTGAAGCAATTTGGCTCGGTCCCGGAGCTGTACGCCCGCTTGGGCGAGGTGAAATCGGAGCGGCTGCGCACCGCCTTGCGCGCTGCGACCGATGACGTGTTGCGCAACCGCGAACTGGTACGGTTGCGGGATGATCTGCCCTGCGAGTTTTCGCTGGAAGTGCTGGCCGGAAAACCGGCGGATGCAGCCCGGCTTCGCGAATTGTACCGGTGCTGGGGCTTCAAAGGCCTGCTGGCCGCGCTCGAAGAGGCGTCGCACGCGCAGCAGGCGGTTTTAATTTAGAAAATGAATTTGAAAAGCTGGATTAAAGGTTTGTTTGCGGTCAGATGCATGGTCAATTGGACTTTGCTGATGCTGCGCATCCGTTTGGCCGGAAGAATTTCTGGACAAGACCTGCTGGCGCGTTTAGCTTGTAAAAAACTTTTTATGTTGCCGTTATTGTCTCCCCGCTGGGTTGTTCTCTGCCTTTGCTGGGGTGTATTGTTCGCCACTCCCGCCTCCGTGGTGGCCCAGACAAATTATTACGCCCGCAACGGAACGGAATACGCGGTTGTCGGTTCCTTGCCGGGGGATCAAGTCTGGCCCGATGTTGCCATAAGCGGGAGTCGTGGATTCGTCGTCTGGCAGGATAATGCAACGGATGGCAGTGGCTGGGGGGTCAGTGCCCGCCGGTTGGACAGCACGCTGTCCGGCACGCTGAGCACCTTTCGAGTGAATGTCCAGGGCACCAACGACCAGGAAAATCCGCGCGTGGCCATGCTTAAAAACGGCGGGGCCGTGTTTGCCTGGCAAGGCGGCAAGCCGAGCTACCAGCATATCTATGCGCGCTTTCTCGCCACCAATAACACGTTTTTGATGGCCACGGATGTGCTGGTAGGCACGTTCACCAACAATTTCCAAATCAATCCCGCCCTGGCGGTGCTCAACAACAGCAACGTTGTGGTGGTTTGGAGCAGTTTCAATCAGGCTGGTTCCAACAGCCTGCAGGATGTTTACGGCCAGATTTTGTCTCCCGCCGGCCAAAAGGTCGGTACTAACTTTCTGATTAATCAATTTACTTCCTTCAACCAGCGAACCCCGGCGGTCGCCGCGTTGCAGGGAGGCGGGTTTGTGGTTGCCTGGGTTTCCGAGCAGGAAAGGATGCTGGCGCCAAGTTTGGGGACTCCTTCGGCACTGGGTCCGGCTGGTTTGATTCCCAATCCCAGCGTGGATATTTATGCCCGGCTTTTCAGCAGCAATGGTGTCGCGGCAGGCAGTGAGTTTCTGGTTAACACAGATTCTAATCCATCTGCGAATCCACGTGTGGCTGCGGCGCCAGACGGCACTTTTATGATTACTTGGGGTATGCAGGATCTGTCTAATCAGGACAATAGCTGGGATATCTATGCCCGCTCATTTTCCAGTACGGGGATTGGCGGCCAATCGGTGCGCGTGAATACCCATTTATTCGGGGATCAATATGCGCCGCGCATCAGTGGAATTGGCCTGGATTACATGATTGTTTGGACCAGTTTGTTGCAGGATGGTTCGCGGGAAGGTGTTTTCGGCCAGTACGTGCATGAAGATGGTTCATTGGTGGGTGCCGAATTCCAGGTAAATACCACCACCTTTGGGTCGCAAATGCATCCGGCAGTGGCCGGCGACGGCGTAAGTCAATTTTTGGCGATATGGACCGGATATAATCCCGCTTCCACCAGTTTTGATCTGTATGCCCAGCGTTATGCCAACGTGGCGGCGGTTTTGCAGCCCATGGGGGCTCCGTTTGTGTATGCTCCATTTACCCTGAGCAACGGCGTTTATCAGCCGCAATTGCAGGTCTCCTGGCCGCCTTTGCTGGGAATTTCTGTCTCTGACTATGAAGTTTACGTGGATGACGCTGCGACGCCGATCGTTTCCACCACCAGTAATATTTGGGTGATGACGGCAGCCAATGGGTTGACGGCCAACAGCACTCATTCCTTCCGGGTGGACTACGTGACCGGCGGGCGGCGTTCGCCGATTTCGCCATTGGCCTACGGCGCAACCTGGAGCGGGGCCAATTACTACGGCCTGCCGGTTGAATGGATGGAGGCATACTACGGGCCTGATATTGCCTCCTGGCCGACAAACGTGAATACACCCTTGGCGCCCGTAGGCCCGACGCTCTTCCAGGTGTTTCTGAGCGGCGGCGACCCGCTGGATCCGACCACGTGGCTGAGGACGGCGCTGACCCAGACATCTCAGGGATTGTACCTTGGTTGGAACACCCAACCAGGGCTGATTTATCAGGTGCAGATGACGACTAATTTTGCCTCCTGGATCAATCTGGGCGCGCCAAGATTCGCGGCGGGTAACAGCGATTCAATTTTTGTCGGAGGCGGCTCGGCGGGCTATTACCGCGTGCTGCTCCTGCGCCAATGAAATGTGTATGCAGCGTGTGATTAAAAATCTTTTCTGGATGCTACTGCTGGCCGCCGGCCTGCAGTCTTCATGGGCGTTTTCGTTGTTGGGCCCGGCCCCTTTTGGCGATGACAGCTGGCAGCAGCCGATAATTGGCTTCAATCCGCTCGACAACAAAGCGATTTATCCGCCTTTGATCAACCCACTTTTAACCGGGCCAAAAGACATCAACAATGGATACCGCCGCAATGTAAAAGTCCTGTATTATGCCTGTGATCCTGCTTTTAGCACGTGGTTTGGTTCCAATGGCGTGGTGGCGGTGGACCAGGCCTTCGCCATTTTGAACAGCCTGACCAATGTGGACAAATATAGTGCCGGTTTGACGGAATTCCCTTTGCAGGCGCAAGGCGTGAACTATCAGGCGTTTAATCTTGGAATGGTTGATCTTAAATCAGATGTGTTGGCCATGGTTTTGGAACAATTGGGACTGGCCGATTCACTGCGTTATACCTGGGTGTTGCACAATCGTTTTCAGCCCGGCGGTACTACCTGTCCCGACAGCACGCTATATACGGTGGTGATGAGGAATTTTGACATCACTGCCAGCCCGCTAAATCAGGTTCAATATTCGCCCTATGTCAATGGCGTGCTTTATGACTATTTAATCCAGGAAAATTGTGGAGGGGCCGGCATATCGCCGCCTGATGCGGATGCGACGGAGGTTCCCTTGGATCCGCTGGCCCAAAATACGCCGATATCCAGTGGTGTTTTTTTTCGCGACGTGGGAAGTTCGGAGACCTTTATATCCACACTGGGCCGTTATTTTACCGGTCTGACACGGGATGACGTGGCCGGGTTGCGTTGGTTGATGAGTACAAACAAAACTGTAACCGAATCGGGTCCGGCGGGCGCCCAGATAGAAAGCGCCGATTTAAATGCGCAACAACTGTTGTCCACCACCAACCTCTTTGCCTTGTCATTGCTTTCACAAACCACCCCACCGGCGGCCTTGCAGGCGTTGTTTCCCGGTCTTGTGATCAGCAGCGTCTCGAATTATTTCGCCCTGGTCACAACCCCGACCATCATCAGTTATCAGACGAATCTTCCCGGCGCTCCTTTTGGCACGCTGGAGAATGTGGTCAAGGTCATACTGACCACGAACATTCAGCAGTTCTTTTCGTACACTTTTGCCAATGTTGTCACGCAAAGCTTTACCACCAATACGCGCGCCATTCTGCAGACCATCCAGGTCGGTCCGAAGAATGGATCGCCGGTAGGCAGCCCGTTTCAGACCACGGTTACCACCAAGAACATTACCATAACCAACGTTGCTTCGGGCGATTACTACCTCTTTCCCGCCGGCACCTGTGGATTCAATTTTATCCAGACCCTCCAGACCAATGTGGTCGCCGTCACCAATAATCTGATTTCCGCCACCAACGGTGGATTGTCGCTCACCGAGAATTTGATCACCTTTTTTACCAACCATATTTATGTGGTTGCACCTTGTACGCTTATCCCTGTCACCAATGCGTTGTATCAGGGTGTTGGCCGGATTCAGTTTGTGCGTGCGGATTTTGACAATCTCCTTGGCCAGACTTGGACCCCTCGTACCAATACCTTCACGACGTATGTTGTGGCCGGCGGCCGGCCGGTGCCACAGACCTTGCAACGGGTGGTGACCGTGCCCGATTTTACTTTCTCGTCGCAAGATATTGCTGCCGGGCCTTCGGCGGGACCGGGGTTTTTCCCGGTTTCTGATGCCACTTCACCGATGGTTTTTGATGAAACTCATGTCAACGGTGGTTCGGCGGGTCCCGGGGTCATTAATTCCCCCACGACGTTTACTCTTAACCAGGCCGGACCGATTTTTGAAAACCAAGGAACCGCTTTTCTGACCGGTCACAACTATTTTGGGTTAGTCACTTCCAATAGTCCTTCATCATCCTTTATGTGGGGTTCATTTGACGGCACGACCAATGCCCCGATTGTCTATCCGAATGGAACCAGCATTGCGAATATTCAGCAGGAAGCCCTCGTCCAGATTTTTCCGGCTACCTTGCCGAATGGCACGACGACCAATTTCTATTCGGTTACCTTCACCGCCGATGGCGGTGGTTTTGCCCAGCCATTTACCTGGACGCTGGACTCGCATTCACCCAGTCTGCCACCGGGCCTGGCTTTGTCGTCAGACGGAATCTTGTCCGGGACGCCGACTCAATCCGGCGCATCGTCTTTTGTCCTGCAATTGACCGATTCCAGCCCCGTGCCGCTGGTCGTCAACAAGGTCTATACCATCACCATCCAATGATCGTCACCATGAAATCCGCATTTTTACAATTTGTACGACGATACGGAAGAACATGGTTTCTTTTGTGTTGTCTGGTCGTGAATCCGTTGATGGTCAGCGGCCAAAGCGCGACGTGGGACAGCCGCAACGTCGGGGCTTTCATCAATACCGCGCCACAGATTGATGCCACCAATTTTTACAACGAAGCCACGTGGAATATTTTCACTTTCTCATCGTTTGAAACGGCGCATACGCTGAATTACACCAATATTGGCAGCATGACGGGTTCGCTGGGTTGGGAATTTGATTGGGGTCCCTCCATATCCGGGCAGCGCAGCATGGCCGCAAATTTCGTCAATAATGCCGGCGGTGCAACGATTACGGCCTTCGATGGCCCGACCCTTAATTTATTGCAACAAATAGTTTACCAGAGCTATTTGTGGGTTTCGGCCACCAATATCATCAACAAGGGAACCATGATCGCCGGAGCTCACGGGGAAATCAAGTTGACCGGCAAAAACGTCAATCTTTCTCACAGCGGGATTGAAATCACGCCGCTGACCGCCATTGGCAGCGCCAATAATTTTAGTTTATCCAATTTCACCTCGGACAACGGCATTGTCACCCTGTTCTGGGCGCCGACCAACACTTATACCATTTTTGAGCCCATATGGGATGGAACGACGTTGTTTAACCCCCTTTTTCAAATTGGAGGGCCGAATGCGGTTGATACTTGTGGGCCGACGAGCGTTTCTATTCCCACTTTCATTCCTACCGTGTCTGATTCCATCAGCAACAATACCGGGTTGTTCGCTGTTTATCCGACCAACAGTACCGGTCAACCATTACCACCTGTATTTTTAGCCACCAACCAGATCCGTCAGGCGGTCTTTGTGCTGGTCGGTGATCCCAATATTATAACCCCCACAATTCATTTCTCCCCCAGTCCGATCCCGACAAATATATTTGACACGATCAGCGTACAGTTATTTGCCACATTTACAAATGTCATCACGGGGCAGGTACAGACCAATTATATTTACATTGTGGATGACTATGCCTCATACACGAACGGAGGGTTGTTGCCCGATCGCAATGGCCCGGATCCATCCGCTGCGTGCAACGGCCAGCCTTTCCGGCCGGTCAATTATATCGTGTCCCGCTTGGACCCGAATAATACTTTTGCCAACGGATTCACCGGGCTTGGTACGCCTTCGGCCATTTTTCTCTTTGATCCATTGACGTTCAGCAATTCGGTGATTTCCGGCCTGTCGTCCATTTATGGATTCCGGGTGGATAACAAGGGGAATGATGTGCCGCCAGAGCTGCCGGCGGGATCTGCTGTTTCTAATTTGGTGGGGCGAGTCCGAATCTACGCTGATAATCTAAACCTCAATCAGACCAAGGTGCGCGCTGAAGGCCAGGTGGTAATTCAAACCACCAACCTGACCAGCACGGTCAATGCCGTCGTGGACTGTCAAAACCTCAGCTATAATTTGAGTTCGGCGGCCGGGAATTTGAACTTTGCCAATTTGGCAAAACCGATTGTCGAAAGACTGAATGGGAATGTTGAAATGGTGAGCAGTCTGGTGACCAATTTTCAGATAGT
>Ga0265338_10002288_pt1 | contig 29166 bp, 17 predicted proteins | sample 42126metaG_FD_193579 | JGI IMG/M metagenome (GOLD analysis project Ga0265338, IMG submission 193579) | Rhizosphere microbial communities from Carex aquatilis grown in University of Washington, Seatle, WA, United States - 4-21-26 metaG | ecosystem: Host-associated > Plants > Roots > Rhizosphere...
GACGGGCGTCCGTGCCGCTCTTATCATCGTCCTGACGGTGGCGGCTTATTTGCCCGCGTTGGGCGGAGGACTGACATGGGATGACGCCACCTTGATCATCGAAAACCCGATGGTCAGGGCCAGCGATGGTCTCCACCGGTTTTGGTTTACCACGGAAGCACCGGATTATTATCCGCTCACCTGGAGCGCGTGGTGGCTGGAATGGCGGTTATGGGGCGCCAGTCCTCTCGGCTACCACGCAGTCAACATATTGCTCCACGCCGCCAATGCCGTGTTGGTGTGGCTGGTTCTGCGACGGTTGAAGATTCCAGGGGCGTGGTTGGCAGGACTCGTATTTGCCCTCCATCCCGTAAACGTCGCTGCCGTGGCGTGGATCAGCGAACAGAAGTCCATGCTCTCCATGTTTTTCTATTTACTGGCGATCTTGCTGTATGTGCGGTTCGACGAGGAGGAGCGATGGCGTTGGTATGGCCTTTCGCTCGGGGCGTTTCTGCTCGCCTTGTTCAGTAAGACCTCCGTAGTCATGCTGCCCGTTGTGCTTCTGGGCTGTGCTTGGTGGCGGCACGGCAGGGTTCGGCGGAAAGATCTTCTATGCGGCCTGCCGTTCCTCGCCTTCTCACTGGGACTGGGCATGACAACTGTCTGGTTTCAATACAAAGCCCTGGGTGAATCTGTGCAAAAGAACGTCTTTGCTTCCCGATTGGCGGCAGCCGGGTGGGCACCGTGGTTTTACCTGTTTAAGGCGCTGCTGCCCCTGAACCTCATGGTCATTTATCCGAAGTGGCATATCGATGCTTCCCAGTGGGCTTCCTACGCGCCCGGATTGCTCTTGCTGGGCGTGCTCGGCGTCTTCTGGTGGGCGCGCAAGACGTGGGGACGACCCTGGTTATTCGGGCTGGGGTATTTCGTCGTGACGCTCTTTCCGGTCTTGGGGTTTTTCGACCAGGGTTTTTATCGGCTCTCGTTGGTGGCCGATCACTGGCAGTACTGTTCCATTATCGGCGTCATCGCCTTGGCCGCTGCCGCCGCGGAGCGAACTCTTGGCCGACTTGGCGAACAGAGTCGGTTGTGGGGCACGGTTGTTATCGTACTTCTACTGGGCGCGGCCACTTGGGAGCGGAGCTATGTTTACGCCGACGCTGAAAGACTTTGGGGTGACAACGTCGTCAAGAACCAGGGCGCCTGGATGGCCCACTATAACCTGGGAGTCGCCCTCCAGCACGCGGGTCGAATGCCGGAGGCAATGGACCAATGGGAACAAACACTCCAAATCGAGCCCGATTACGTCCAGGCACACTACAACCTGGGCCTCGCCTGCGCACAAGCGGGCCGAATGCCGGCGGCCATGGCGCATTGGGAAGATGCACTGCGGATCAAACCCGATTTCGCCGCGGCTCATTACAATCTCAGCATAGGCTTGGAACGATCGGGCAAATTGGAGAACGCGATCGACCACCTCCGGAAGGCTCTTGATTTGGCCAACCATCAGGGTAACACTGGACTGGCAAATGTGGTCCGAGCCCGGATCCAACTCGATGAAGGAAAACTCCCGCCCCGGGAAAAACCGTAGCGTTCTCGTTGTGTGCGTCCTGTTGGCGGTGGCTGTACTCCTGGTTTTCTGCCAGACGCTTCGGTACGAGTTCGTCAACTATGACGACGACCAGTATTTCTACGCCAACCCACCGGTTCAAGCCGGGTTGACCTGGAGCAGCGTGCGCTGGGCTTTTCAAACAGGGCACGCCAGTAACTGGCATCCGCTGACATGGTTGTCGCTCATGCTTGATGTGGAATTGTTTGGGAATGGGCCGGCCGGGCCGCATTTGACAAACGTCCTCCTGCACGCGGTGAACGCGGTATTGTTGTTTCTTCTGTTACGACGGTTGACTGGCGCCCAGTGGCGTAGCGCATTCGTGGCTGGCCTTTTTGCGCTTCACCCGTTGCATGTCGAGTCGGTCGCGTGGGTATCTGAACGCAAGGACGTGTTGAGCGGGTGCTTCGGATTGCTTGCGCTGCTGAAGTATGCACGGTACACGCAGGCAGGCGTCAAGCCCTTCGCGTCCCGCGACTATTGGCTGGCGCTTCTGTTCTGCGCGCTCGGGCTGATGAGCAAGCCGATGATGGTGACGCTGCCATTCGTCATGCTGCTGCTGGATTGGTGGCCGTTGGGCCGCATGAAGCCCACTGCTTTGCACTCTCGATTCGCGGTCGTTTGGCGTTTGGTATCGGAAAAGCTCCCCTTTCTCGCGCTGTGCGTGATCTCCTCGCTGGTCACGCTGAGAGTCCAGAGCAAAGCCATGCAGCCTCTCGCCCAGATCTCGGTCGGTATTCGGGTCGTGAATGCGGTGGTTTCATACGTGCGCTATCTGGGCAAAACATTCTGGCCGGTAGACCTGGCAATTCCCTATCCACACATGGGATATGCGTCTTTCAGACTGTTTTGCCTGTCCACGATGCTGATTGCCGCGGTGTGCCTGGTCGTGATCCGGTTTCGCAATAGATTCCCGTTTCTGGTTACGGGCTGGTTCTGGTACCTGGGAATGTTGGTTCCCGTGATTGGACTGGTGCAGGTGGGGACGCAGTCCATGGCGGATCGTTATACCTACCTGCCGCTTGTTGGCGTGTTCGTCATGCTGGTGTGGGGAACGGGCGAGCTCTGGAAATATTGGAGGCTCTCGACCGCGGCAATCTGGCCCGTGGCACTATTGATTCTCGTGGCCTGCGCGGTGCGCGCGATGGATCAACTGCGTTTCTGGCAAAACAGCGAGACCCTTTTCCACCACGCGCTCGCCGTGACAAAAGGTAACTACGCCGCGCACTATAATCTCGGCGAGTATTACGCCAGCCAAAACCGGCTCGACGAAGCCATCGACCACTATCGCACCGCTCTTCAAATCAGTCCCCGCTATGATGATGCGCTTAACAATCTCGGGGTGGCCCTCGCCATGAAAGGGCAATTCGATGACGCGATTGCCCGAATTCGAGAATCGATTGGTTACCGGCCGGATAAAGCGGACGCATACTACAACCTTGGCAACGTCTTTGTCATGCAACGTGAATTTGGCGAGGCTGCTAGCGCCTATAAGGAGGCGTTGCGGCTCACACCTGACTATCCTGCGGCGCACAACAATCTTGCCAACGTTCTCATCACCCAGGGGCATCGGGATGAGGCCATACAGCACTACCGGGAAGCCCTGCGGCTGGATCCAAACCATGAAGGCGCGCGGCGACAGCTACAGGCGCTGGGGGTCTTGCCCCCCGAATAGGCGCCCTTTCCACGGCCCACCTCCGTGCGGTTACAAGCGCAAAAGCTCGCAGGCTCGCTGCAAGCTCTGATATTCATGTTGACGGCGCTTTTCCCAGCCGGACATTATGGGGCATCATGAGACGCATTCTTTTGACCACGACATCTTTTCAGGATACGCCGGGCGAACACCATCAACTGCTGGAAAAGGCGGGGTTCGAGATTGTCCGCGACCGCGGCCCCTTGTCCGAGCAACGCATGCTCGAACTGGTGGCCAAGGGGGATTTCGACGGCTGGCTTATCGGTGATGACGCCATTACACGCGCTGTCATCCAAAAATCGCTTCCCCGCCTCAAAGTCATCAGCAAGTATGGCATCGGGTTGGACAAGGTGGACGTGAAAGCGGCCACGGAATTGAAGGTGCCCGTCACGTTTTGTCCTGGCGTCAACCACACTACCGTCGCCGAACACGTATTCGGTCTGATGCTCGCGATCTACCGCGACATCGTGCCGCAATGCAATTTCGTCAAGTCCGGCCAGTGGAAACGGCTCACGGGCCACGAGCTCGCCGGCAAGACCATTGGCATCATCGGCGTCGGGCGTATCGGCAAGGAAGTCGCCATCCGCGCGCGCGCGTTCGGCATGAATGTGATCGGCTACGACATCTACTGGGATGACAAGTTTGCGCAAGCCAACCAGGTCAGGCGCGCGTCCACGATCGAGGAGGTCTTGAAGGACTCGGATATTGTCACGCTGCACACGAACCTGACCGATGAAACCCGACATCTCGCCAACGCCCGGCGGATCGCGTTGATGAAGAAGGGCGCGGTGCTGATCAATACTGCCCGCGGCGAATTGGTCGAGACCAATGATGTGGTTGCCGCCTTGAAGAGCGGTCAACTTCTGGGCTACGGCGCGGATGTCCTCGAACAAGAACCGCCGCCCAAGGACCATCCGTTGTTCGCCTGTCCCAACGCCGTGATCACCCCGCACATCGGCTCGCGCACGTTCGAGAGTGTGGCCCGCCAGGCGAAGATGGCGGCGGACAATTTAATCGCTGTCCTGAATGGACAAAAACCATTGGCGCAGGCCAACACAATCTGAAAGAATAGGACCAGAGGAGTTTCCCATGAGTACACCACAATCTGATATCGGCCTGATCGGCCTGGCTGTGATGGGCGAAAATATCGCCCTGAACATCGAAAGCAAAGGGTTCCCCATCTCCGTGTTTAACCGCACGGTCTCCAAGGTGGACGACTTCATGAACGGCCGCGGCAAGGGCAAGAAGTTCTTTGGCGCCCACACGTTACAGGAATTCGTGAGCTCGCTGAAAACACCGCGCAAAATCATTCTGCTCGTCAAGGCGGGCAACGCAGTCGATGAGTTCATCGAGCATTTGCTGCCGCTTCTCGAAAAGGGCGACATCATCATCGATGGCGGCAATAGCCATTTCACGGACACGATCCGCCGCGCGCAATACGTCGAGAGCAAAGGGTTGCTGTACGTCGGCAGCGGCGTTTCCGGCGGAGAGGATGGCGCGCTGAACGGGCCGTCGTTGATGCCCGGGGGCAGCCCGGCCGCCTGGCCGCTCATCAAGCCTATCTTCCAGGCCATTTGCGCGAAAACGCCCGAGGGCGAGTCGTGCTGTGATTGGATGGGCGAGAACGGCGCCGGTCATTTCGTCAAGATGGTCCACAACGGCATCGAATACGGCGATATGCAGTTGATCTGCGAAATCTATGACCTGATGAAGCGTGGTGTTGGCCTGACCTCCCAACAAATGCACGATGCATTCGCCGAATGGAACAAGGGTGAACTCGACAGTTATCTCATTGAGATCACCCGCGACATCCTCGCCTACAAGGATGAGGAAGGCCATGAAGTGCTCGATGTGATCCTCGACGCCGCAGGCCAGAAGGGCACCGGCAAATGGACGGTTGACTCCGCCCTTGATGAGGGCATGCCGTTGACGCTGATCGGCGAAGCGGTGTTTGCCCGGTGCTTGTCCGCGCTCAAGGAAGAACGTGTCGAGGCGGCCAAGGAAATCAAACCGAAGGTCAAAGCATTCACCGGCGACAAGGATAAGTTCGTCAAGGACCTGCGCCAGTCGCTCTATGCCTCCAAGATCGTCAGTTACGCCCAGGGGTATCAACTCCTGCGCGCCGCCGCCAAGACGTACAAATGGAACCTTAACTACGGCGGCATCGCGTTGGTGTGGCGTGGCGGCTGCATCATCCGTTCGAAATTCCTTGGCGATATCAAGAAGGCGTTCAAACGCAATCCGAACCTGGTGAACCTCCTGCTCGATAAGTTCTTCAAGAAAGCTGTCAGCAGCCGGCAGACTGCCTGGCGTCGGGTCGTGGTCAAGGCCACGCAACTCGGCATCCCCGCTCCCTGCCTCAGCAGCGCGTTGACCTATTTTGATGGGTATCGCAGCGATCGCTTGCCCGCCAACCTGCTGCAGGCCCAGCGAGATTACTTCGGCGCTCACACGTATGAGCGGGTGGACAAACCCCGGGGACAATTCTTCCACACCAACTGGACCGGCCACGGTGGCACCACGACGGCGCGAGCTTACACCGTCTAACGGCGGACATCGGAGACATCATGCCCGAGACTTACTACATCGTTCCTGAGAAGACCCACAACACGCTTGTCGAAGCGGCGTACCGCCACCGCGGCTTCACCGCTGACGAAGCGGCTGACGCGGCCCGCTTCTGTGCATCGGCATCGACGCACGGCATCCGCACCCACAATGCCATCAAGGCGCTGCACCTCGATCACCTGTTCGGCAGCGTCGCCGGCGGCTGTGTGCCGGGCGCCCAGATCCGCGAGGTCCCTTCCAAGTTCAAAGCCGCCCGTGTCTGGGATGCGCAGAAGAAGCTCGGTCAACCCGTTGCCTATCGCGCGATGGAGACCTGCATGAAACTCGCCGACGAATTCGGCGTCGGGATCGTCAGCGTCGATAACGCATTTCATTATCTCTGGGGTGGCGGCTATGTGATCGATGCCGCACAAAAAGGCTACATCGCCTACACCAACTGTACGTCGGCCCTCGCCGAAGTCGTCCCGTTCGGCGGCAAGTCCCCCACCCTCGGCACGAACCCGCACTCGTGGGGCTTCCCGACCACCAAGGCGATCGGGTTCCCGATCGTGATCGACTGGGCCACCTCAACCGTCGCCATGGGCCGCGTCCAGCAACTCAAGCGCGAAGGCAAGCCGCTTCCACCCAACTGCGCCGTGGACAAGGACGGGAACCCAACCACTGATCCTGACAAGGCCGTGGCGCTGCTCCCATTTGGCGCACACAAAGGGTACGGCCTCGGGTTGATCGACGAATTGTACGGCGCATTCATCGGCGGTTCGCTGCCGACCATCCGCGGCCATTATGAAGCGAAGGACGACGAGAAACACACGCCTGCGTTTTTCTTCCAATGCATCCATCCCGACGCTGTAAGCGGCGGCGCGTTCGCCAAGGGGCGTAACCAAACCGAGAACGTCAAGGCCGTCATCCGCGACATCCTCGGCCACGGCAATGAGAAATGCATGCTCCCCGGCCAACCCGAAGCCAACGCTGCCGAATTGACGAAGAAACACGGCGGCTTGCTCTTCTCCAAGGCAGAAATTGAAGCTTTCAATGAGATCGCCAGCGAATGCGGCGCGAAGCCGTGGAATCTTGCCTCTTTCAAAACGGCAACTGTCTGAAAAGGAAACGCCATGTCCCTGAAACTTCGTGACAAATACACCTACGATCAACTTTCCCTCGGCGAAATCATGTTGCGGCTTGATCCGGGTGAAGGCCGCATCCGTGTGGCACGGAAGTTTGCGGCCTGGGAAGGTGGCGGCGAATACAACGTCGCGCGTGGACTGCGCAAATGTTTCGGGTTGAAGACGGCGGTGTGCACGGCGTTCGTGGACAACGAAGTCGGCCATCTGATTGAAGACTTCATCATGCAGGGCGGCGTCGCCACCGACTACATTCTGTGGCGGCCCGACGATGGCATTGGCCGCACCATTCGCAATGGCCTCAACTTCACCGAGCGCGGGTTCGGTATCCGTGGCGCTGTCGGCGTGTCGGATCGCGGTAACACTGCCGCCAGCCAACTCAAGCCCGGCGATTTCAACTGGGAGAAGATTTTTGGTGAACTGGGCGTGCGCTGGTTCCATACGGGCGGCATCTTCGCGGCGTTGAGCGAATCGACCGCGGCGCTTACCATCGAAGCGGTCAAAGCCGCCGCCAAGCACGGCACGATCGTCAGCTACGACCTGAATTATCGCCCGAGCCTGTGGAAGAGCATCGGTGGACAGAAGAAGGCGCGCGAGGTGAACCGCGAGATTGCCAAATACGTGGATGTGATGATTGGCAACGAGGAGGATTTCACGGCCAGCCTCGGTTTCGAAGTCGAAGGCATGGACCACAACATCACGAAGATCGAGACCGACGCCTTCAAGAAGATGATCGAGAAGGCCGTCGCCGAGTTCAAGAACTTCAAGGTCGCCGCTACCACCTTGCGCAAGGTCCTCACCGCGACGAAGAACGATTGGAGCGCGATCTGCTGGATGGACGGCAAGTTTTTCGAGAGCCGCAAGTATCCCGAACTGGAAATCCTTGACCGCGTGGGCGGTGGGGATAGTTTTGCAAGCGGCCTGATCTACGGTTTCCTGAAGACGGGTGATCCGCAGAAGGCGGTCGATTACGGCGCCGCCCACGGCGCGCTCGCGATGACCACCCCGGGTGACACGTCCATGGCGACGGCCAAAGAGGTCGAGAAGGTCATGGGCGGCGGCAGTGCGCGTGTCCAACGATGAAAGGCTTGAAGCCTTTGCGGTAAAGTGGGAGACTGGCGGTGTTGCGGCTCTCGACAAGCACGTGGGTTCTCCGTTTAAACTCGAAATCGAATTGTAAGTCATGGAAACAAGATACCTGCCTGATTCAGTCCGTTATCCACACCTGACCCCCGGGGAGTTGCGCGCCTCGTATCTGGTCGAAAACCTGTTCCAACCCGGCTCTGTGCGGCTTGTGTATACGGATTTGGACCGCGCGGTGATCGGTGGCGCTGTCCCGACAACCCAGAAGCTCACGTTGGAGACGTCGAAAGAGTTGGCAGCAAGCTTTTTTGCGGAACGTCGTGAGGTCGGTGTCATCAATCTCGGCGGCAAGGGAGCGATCGTTGTCGACGGCAAAGAATTTGTGCTCGCGAAGCGGGATTGCCTGTATATCGGGCGTGGTAGCAAACAAATTGTGTTCAGCAGCGCAAAGGCGGACGAGCCGGCGTGGTTTTATCTGGTGAGCTACCCCGCGCACGCGACGCATCCGACCCGGCTGGCCACCGCCGCCGAGGCGACCGCAGTAGACCTTGGGACACAACGAGATGCAAACCAACGGACGATCCGTAAATACATTCACGCCGGGGGTATCCAGAGCTGTCAATTGGTTCTGGGCTTCACCGAACTGAAAGAAGGCAGCGTGTGGAACACGATGCCGCCACACACCCACTCGCGGCGAACGGAAATCTACCTGTATTTCGATGTGGCGTCGGACGCGGCGGTGTTTCACTTCATGGGAGGCGCGTCGGAGTCGAGGCACATGGTCGTCCGCAATGGCGAGGCGGTGTTATCACCGCTCTGGTCGATGCACTGTGGTGCCGGAACGCGAAACTACTGTTTCGTGTGGGCGATGGGTGGAGAGAATCAGGAATTCACCGACATGGACCAAATCCCGGTGAATGCGTTGAAATAACCCGACAGCAAGGAGAGGGATACGAGCATGGCGATTCTGGATCAATTCAAACTGAACGGCAAAGTGGCCATCGTCACGGGAGCCGGGCGCGGCCTCGGACAGGGAATTGCCTTCGGTCTCGCTGAAGCCGGGGCCGACATTGCCGGGGTGGACGTGGTCGAACAATCCGAAACCAAAGCCGGCGTGGAACAGCGTGGCCGGCGTTGCGCCGTCATCCAGGCGGACCTCTCGAAGAGCGAATGTGTTCCGCAAATCGTGGATGCCACGCTCGCGGCATTCGGCCACATCGACATTCTGTTTAACAACGCGGGTATCATTCGTCGCGCGCCGCTTACCGAGTTCTCGGAAAAAGACTGGGATGATGTCATCAATATCAACCTGCGCACGCTCTTCTTCCTCAGCCAGGCCGTGGCGAAGGTCATGATCAAACAAGGCAAAGGCGGCAAAATCATCAACACCGCGTCGATGCTCTCCTTTCAGGGCGGCATTCGCGTGCCGTCGTACACGGCTTCCAAGAGCGCCGTGATGGGACTCACCCGTCTCATGGGCAACGAACTGGCGCCACACGGAATCAACGTCAACGCCATCGCGCCCGGCTACATGGCCACGGACAACACCAAGGCCTTGCGCGCGGACGAGAAGCGTAACGCCGAAATTCTGGCACGCATCCCGGCCGCACGCTGGGGCTTGCCGACGGACCTGCAGGGCGCCGCTGTGTTCCTTGCCTCGCCCGCGTCGGATTACGTGCAGGCGTACACGATTGCTGTGGATGGTGGCTGGCTGGCGCGTTAAGACAACAACCGACTGCAAGCGAAGGACCAATCATGAGACCTGAGACGCCCGCGGCAGTAGCTCCCGCAAGGACGACCGGTGCGAGCACCAACTTCCGCTGGGTGATCTGCGGGTTGCTGTTCTGGGTCACGACGGCCAACTACATCGACCGCGGTGTCTTCGGCAATTTGGCGCCGGAAATGCCAGGCCGACTCCATGTCAGTAAGGCCGAGTGGGATGTCGCGTACTGGAACATGCAGATGGTTTTTAGCGCCGCCTACGCGGTCAGTATGCTCCTGATGGGCCGTTTGATGGACGGGCTCGGCTTGCGTTGGGGCTTTGTTTTCGCCTGCGCTTTCTGGGGTCTGGCTTCCATGTCGCACGCGTTTGCCCCCGAAATCGGCAGCCTGTTCGGCAGTGCCATCACCGGCTTCTTCATTTGCCGGATCCTGCTGGGCCTGGGTGAAGGCGGCAACTTCCCCGCCGCCATCAAAACCACGGCGGAATGGTTTCCGAAACGCGAGCGCGCGCTGGCGACCGGTCTGTTTAATTCCGGTTCCAACATTGGCGGCCTGCTGGTGCCATGGGCGCTACCCTTCGTTGTCGCCTTCAACATCGGCGGGGTTGCTTTGGGATGGAGAGGCGCGTTCTTCATCACTGCGGCAATTGACCTCTTGTGGATTATCGCGTGGTTGGCGCTCTACAGAAAACCTGAGGAACACCCTCGAGTGAACAAAGCGGAGCTCGCCCTGATCCAGAGCGATGCCGCCGAACCAACCGTGAAGATCGCCTGGAGCAAGCTCCTGCCCCACAAACAAATGTGGGCTTTTGCCGTGGCGAAATTCATGACTGACTGCTTCTGGTGGTTCTACCTTTTTGGCTCTCCCGACTTCTTCAACAAAAAATTCAACCTCGATCCGGCAGGCCGAAAGTACATGATTATGATGATCTATGTCGTCGCCTCCGTGGGCAGCATCGCCGGCGGTTGGCTCGCAGGCGCGTTTATGAAGCGGGGTTGGTCAGTCAACAAGGCCCGCAAGATTACGATGCTCATCTGCTCCGCCTTCGTGCTCCCGGTCGTGTATTCGGCAATCACCGAGGACAAGTGGGTGGCCGCTATTTTGATCACCATCGCCGCTTCCGCGCATCAGGCGTGGTCGGCCAATGTGTTCAGTCTCGCCGGCGACATGTTCCCTCGGCGCGTGGTTGGTTCCGTAACGGGACTGGGCGGCATGATCGGCGCCCTGGGAGGAATGGCGCTGTTCTACGTCACAGGCAAGGTGTTGAAACAAACCGGCAATTACCTACCGGTGTTTGTCATGGCCAGCCTGGCTTATATCGTTGCCCTGATCATTGTGCACCTGCTCGTACCAAGGCTGGAATCTGCCCAAATCGAAGAACCGGCTGTGTGAGATTTCTGCGTTAGATTGTGGGATTTACTGGTGACCGTTTGAATTGAAGAGAAATTGAGCGGTGTGCGCCTCTATGGAAGGCCTTCCTTTCCAATATGTTCCGTCTGCCATGAGCGTGGAATAGACGATCTGTCAGTCCGTGTGAACTTTTTGGGTTCGACTTGCAACTACTGAGAGAGAGGAGACAATCCCGGGCAGATGCAATCTGCGTCCGAACTCATCGATCGGTGGTACGGGCAGCACGCCAGCGAACTATACAACTATCTGGCAAAGCGAAGCCCTGATGCCGCGACCGCCGGCGACCTTTTACAGGAAACGTTCCTGCAGGTGGTCCGCCAGTCAGACCAACTGGCAAGCGTGACCATGCCTCGCGCCTGGTTGTTTGCCATCGCCCGCAATATGTTGGCCCGGCACTATCGACGACAGCGTGATCCACAGCCCATCGCGCAGCTGTGGTATGAATCCGCGCCTGACCCAAAGGATGATCGGCTCGCCGCCATGCAAGAATCGATCCGGAAGCTTCCCGCCGAATTGCGTGACACCTTAGGCCTCCGGCTCGAACAGGAATTGTCGTATGAAGAAATTGCCCATGTGTTGGATGTCCCGATCGGAACCGTTCGCTCGCGATTACACAACGCCGTGCGCCAACTGCGTGGCGCGCTGAGGAATCCAGAGGAGAGAACATGAAACCTGATGTATTGGAACGTTTGTTGATGGACAGCGCGCTGCGGCGCCTGGAGCCGGATGTCGAAGCGTTGTTGGCCGATCATCTGGCCGACGATCCGGCAGCGGCGACCCAAGCCAAAGAGTTGCAATCGGTGGTGGGCCTCGCGACAGAAGTAATCCGTACGCCATCGCCCGCAGTCGAGCTACCGCGCCAAATCCATCCGCTCATCTGGCGACACCGCGCCGAACAACTGATGGCCCTCGCCGCTTCGTTTGTGGTCGGGATGGGCGCCACCGCTCTGGTGCTGCATGCAACCTTCCGACGCGAGAACGTCTCTGCTTCAGCCGCGTTGGCCACTTCACGCATGCCGGCGGTGGCGGAAACCCGAACCGCTTTGGTGACGAGTAAGATTGAGTCGCTTCCGTTCTGGTCAAATCAGCGAGTGTATTTGCTCGCGGCTGCGACGTCCAAAACAGGTGTAGGCTCAAAGGAGATTATAAAATGATTACGGCCAAATCGTTCTGCAGAAGGCTTTTGGTGGCGATGGGTGGCGGACTGTTATTGCTCTGTGCCGGCTGTGACCCCACGGACTGGATTTGTTGGGCGCCGGATGGCCAGCATGCGTTCCTGCGGGGGGCTGACGGCACTTGGCTGGTGGACAGTTCCGGCAAGATCCTTGGCAAGGCGACCGACGCCCGCGCCTGGCTTCCGGACTCACGGCGAGTGATCGCCGTTCACGTAGTGAAACCGACCGGTTGGGATGAATACGCCACATTGCTGGGCCCCGAACGTGCCGAGAAAGCAACGAAAGTCGCCGCTAGCATGGTCGAGGTGATCCAGAAATATCATGGTGATTGGGCCAAGTTCGGCGATTCAACCGAATTCAAGAAATGGGAGAATGAAGTGGTTGGACACGCGTTCAACGCGGACTGGTTGACGGCATCGGTGGTGCTGTATCTCCAACAAACGAACCCCAAGGTTCTTGCCCCCATCCTCGAAGCAAGCTCGTTTTCCATAACGAATCTAACCCCTGGCATCTACGAACTCAGTACCCGCGATGTCCTGCCGTCCGACCCGCCAGCCGAGCGGTTGCTGGCCCGTTTCCCGGACGAAATTCTGGCGGTGTTCCCCTCGCCGAGCGGACAGGCAATCGCGTTTGCCGTCGGAGAACCAGACCATCCAGCCCTCTACGTCATCGCGCAATCCACAAATAGTTCTCCCGTAATGGTGGACAAAGGAGTGACCGAAGCCGCCTGGTCGACGGACGGTCAGTACCTCGTATACGCCAAGACAACGGTTCCCTACGACTTGCTTCAGAACAGTATGCAACTGGGGACCATTACCAGCCGTCGCGTGTGCGAGACCAATGGACAAGTGCTGGCCACGTTCGCAGATCCCAAGGACCTCGCCGGAGTAATCCTGGGACAATCGGATTCTCTTCGCTCCACGCTCGTGGCCTGTCTCCCCGACGGTCGGATTCTCTTCGCCGCGGCTCCGATTCGTCTGCCAGCGCTTTCCTCCGACGAGCCGAACCACCTGACGTTGTTTGCCATTCGTCCCGGCCCAACGCCGACCCTGGAGTCAATCGTGCGTCCTTCTGATATCTCGCGACTTCCGAACCGGGTGGACCGTTTTGCGCTGAGCCCTGACAAAAAACGGGCATCAATCGTCGACCAACAGGGAAACGTGAGCATCCTATCTCTGGATACCGGGGAATTACTGGCGATCCAACCGACAGTCGTCTATTCCAATACGGACAAGTACACACAACTTATCCCGACCTGGCGGACCACAAACGAAGTCACCTGCCTCGTACCGATTGGCGATTCTTCGGGTAGCACTGCACGCGCGGAGGTTGTCCTGGCAAACCTGAATGGCCAGAAGACCGACATCAGTCTGTCATGGTCGAACGCGACGATAAAGGGATTGCTGCTTCCCAGCGATTAAGGAGGGACTGGACGCACTGCGGTGTGCGACACAGTTATTCCCGACAAGCTTTCGGGCTCTTGCCGACGAATTGCTTGAAAGCACGGCTAAAATCGTTCGGGTGCTTGTAGCCGAGCGCATAGGCAATTTCTTTGACTGAAAAGCGGTCGGTCTCCAACAACTCCTGTGCCCGTCCCATCTTCAATCGTTGATGATAGACCGCCGGCGACTCTCCGTGATGGGTTTGAAACATCCGCACCAGCGTGGCGGGAGAGATCTGCAGATACTCGCACAGGGCGCTGACCGGGTTCGGTTCGGCAAGGTTTTGCGCCATCCAGCGTATCGCCAATTCCATCCGCACGGATGCCTCGGGCGGTCCGATCTTGCGTTGGACGAGCCGGGCCACCGTGACATCGATTGCCAGATGGAGTTGCTCGATGGCCAGCTTGGTCAACTCGTCGGGCCGCTCCACTTCCTGACGGCACAGACCGTGAAGTTGCTCCAGCTTGTGCCATAGGCGCGTGCCCACCGTCCATTGTCGATACGTCCCGGAATCTACAGCGCACTCCGGTGATCGCGGACCGGCGCGCCAAATCCAGACCAACAGATCAGCCACCCCATCGGCTTTATCGGCCCAACCGCTGGCGCAGTCCGGGTCGATCACCAAAAAATCGCCAGGATTCAGGACCTTTTGCTCATTCTCGAGGATCAAGGTAGGTTTGCCTCGATTCACCAGCACATAGTGCCAGCCGGGATGGCGGGATATCGGGATCGGATTCTGTCCGTACTGCCGGTGCCCCCAAGCCAGATATAGAAGGTCCAACTGCGCTCTTTCAGGACAGACCCAACGGGGGCGGCCTGGCGGCGGCAGATGTAATGCCTTAGGAAGCAAGCTCATGGATTTCTGCCATGTAGTCTAAGCAATCATGACGCAAGAAGATAGCAGAATCATGTTGGCGAGCGAACCGTAGCTATCGTAGCATGCGGTTGCACCAATATCACAATTGTTAAAGGCCATTGTTACTACAATGAATACGACACCAGACGTTCCGCTCGCAACCAAAAAACCCGCAGCCAATAACCCGCGGGCAGCGCAAAAAGTGGCCGCGCCCACTCCACTCGGCCTCAAGAAGTCCTTCGGCTACGGCGACCGACTCGGATTGGCAACCCCGGGACACCTCACGGCCTCGCGCAAATTCGATTTCGCCCCGATCTTTGCCCAGCAATCCATCCGCGAAATGGAACGAACCCAGCGCACACCACCGCAAGTGATGAAGGCCGCTGTCGACGCACTTGGGGCGCACGGCTACAAGAACGCCTGGGGTGCGGACGCCGATCACCTCAAAGTGCCGGAACACGTGGATCGCACCGCGGCGGCAGGTTTTTGCTTTTTCACGATCGATCCATCGGAGTACGTCGGCAAAGGCGCGCTTACACCAGAGCTGGAATCGCTCTATTTGAAGAAGAAATTCGAAGTGCCGGGCGTTAAGGCGCTGCAGTTCGACGCCGAGTCGTTGCGCCGTGCGGCGGTGAAATACGGCCGTGCCCTGGAACACGTCGGCCTCATGGGCCAACATATCGCCAAGACGCTGGGGAAACGCCCCTTTGAGATTGAAATCAGCGTGGACGAGACAGAAGACCCCACCAGCGCGCTGGAGCATCTGTTCATCGGTATGGAACTTCGTCGGCACAAGGTGCCCCACGTCGTCAGCGTGGCGCCGCGGTTTGTCGGCGACTTTGAAAAGGGCATTGATTTCAAGGGCAACCTGAAGGAGTTCGAAGCGTCGTTGCGCGAACACGTGGCGATCGCGAAGCACTGTGGCCCGTACAAGATCAGCGTTCACAGTGGCTCGGACAAGTTTACCGCCTATCCGGTCGTTGGGCGCGTGTGCGGTGAGTTGCTTCACGTCAAGACGGCGGGCACGAGTTACCTCGAAGCCCTGCGCGTGGTCGCGCGGACCGCGCCGCAGTTCTTTGCCGAGATTGTGGAGTTCTGCCGCGGCCGGTTCGACACCGACCGCAAGAGCTACCATATCTCCACAACAGCAGCGCAGGTCACGGCGTTGCCAAAATTCAGCGGGCCGAAAGAGGAAGCCGTGTTCCTCGACGAGGTGGCGGGTCGCCAGTTGTTGCACGTGACCTTCGGTTCGGTTCTCACCAACCCGGGTCTCAAGCCGCGGATCATGGAAACGCTCGAACGCCAGGCGGCGTTGCATGAAGAGTTGCTGGATCGGCATTTCACGAAACACCTTTCGCTACTGATGAAGGGTTGAGCCGATGCAGTCGTTTATTACCGAGGATTTCCTGCTCCCGAATGACGTGGCGCGCGAGCTCTACCACGACCACGCCAAGAATGAGCCGATTTTCGATTATCACTGCCACTTGCCCCCCGACCAGATTGCGCAGAACAAGAAGTTTCGCAATCTCTACGAGGTCTGGCTGGCTGGCGACCACTACAAATGGCGCGCCATGCGCTCCAATGGGGTGCCCGAGAAATACTGCACCGGCGATGCCAGCGATTGGGAGAAATTCCTCGCCTACGCCCGCACGGTGCCGCATACACTGCGCAATCCGCTTTATCACTGGACGCATATCGAGTTGAAGCGGTTCTTCGGCATCAACCAACGTCTCGACGAGACGACCGCCAAGGAAATCTGGGAAGAAGCCAACCAGAAACTCGCCTCGATGCCCGTGCATCACATCCTCGAATCAAACCGCGTCACCGTCGTGTGTACGACCGACGATCCGACCGATTCGCTGGAGCATCACCAGAAGATTCGCACGGATGGGAAGCTGAAAACGCGTATCTATCCGGCCTGGCGACCGGACAAGGCGCTGGCCATCGATCAACCTGCCGCCTGGAATACGTGGGTGGATAAACTCGGCGCGCCGGGCACGTTGCCAGCTTTTCTTGCCGCGCTTGAGAAACGGTTTCAATTTTTCCACGAGAACGGCTGCCGGCTGAGCGACCACGGGCTCAACTACTGTTTTTCAGACGACTGCACCGAGGCGGAGGCGGCTCGCACCTTCGAACTCGCACGGGCCGGCAAGCTGGCGGATCCGGTTGTAGTTAACAAGTTTCGCAGTTTCTTGATGCGCTGGCTCGGCGAACAGTATCACGCGCGCGGCTGGGTCATGCAGCTTCACCTCGGCGCGATGCGCAACAACAATGCCCGCATGATGAGAGTGTTGGGTCCCGACACAGGTTTTGATTCGATTGGCGATTGGCCGCAAGCGGAACCGTTGGCCCGTTACCTGGACCGTCTCGACCAAAGCGATCGCCTGCCGAAGACGATCCTGTACAACCTGAACCCCGCTGACAATTACGCATTCGCCACGATGCTCGGTAATTTCCAGGACGGCAGCACGCCGGGGAAGCTACAGTTCGGCGCCGCCTGGTGGTTCCTCGATCAAAAAGAAGCCATGGAATGGCAGATGAACGCGCTCTCAAACCTCGGCCTGCTCAGTTGTTTTGTCGGGATGATCACCGACTCGCGCAGCTTTTTGTCCTATTCACGCCACGAATACTTCCGACGTCTGCTCTGCCATCTCATCGGTCGCGACGTCGTCAACGGCGAACTACCGCACGACATGAAGATGCTTGGAACACTCGTTCGCAATATTTGCTACCACAACGCGAAGAACTATTTCGGGCTTGAGCCGGGCGTATTGTAGTCTCACCGCGAAGCCTTCCCGTGAGCGTACCACGATCGTTCGTTCAGCTGGTTACAAGCCAACCTGAGTCGATACGCTACGGTACCAGCCGGATGCGATAGAACCGGGACGGAACATTGGTCGCGCCGCCACCATCCGTATAGTTGGTCGTCGTATCCCCATTCCCGGAGACGATGATATGCGGAGCCGTGGTGATGTCCACGTAGTTGGTGGTGTAGTCGCCATTCGCGTCCCCTGCTGTCGCCTGTACCGCGTTGGTGTAACCACCGACCGTCCCCCATGTGATCAGCATGTCACCATTGTTCTGGGGTGTGACGGAGATGATGTGCAGTCCCGATGAACTATTGTTGGGGTCGCTACCTGACAGGAACTCCGCGAGATTGTTCATGCCATCGCCATCCGGATCGGCATTGGCATCGGCCTGCGGACAATTGGTGCAACCGAAATGCGACAACTGCCACGATTGGAATGCGTTGGTCGCGACGGTTGCCGTAATCAGGCTGTTCGATACCAGCGTGCTGGTACTCGCCGCGTTACTGGCCGTCAGGGTCACGGTGTAGGTGCCGCCGGCATAGGTATGCGCGAAGCCGCCACCACCAGCGGTGTTGGTCGTGGTGCTGTCACCGAGGTTCCAAAACAGGCTGAGCGGTGACCCAGTCGACGTGTCGGTAAAGGTCACCGCCAATGGCGCCGTGCCACTGATGGGACTGGCGGTGAAACTGGCCGCGAGTGATGCCATGTTATTCGACACGATCAAGTTCACCTGACCAACCGTGCTGGTGGAAACCGTGTAGATAAAATTCGCGTTGGGTTTCGTGCCGACCGTCAGCCCGCTGTACGTCAGTGTGCCGCCGTAATTGAACAATCGGTACGTGGTGGTGGTGAAGCCACCCGCATCGGTGATATTAAGAGTGCCGCCCAAAGTCAGATTGCTGCTTACCGCCGTCAGGTCGCTGTTGGTACCCAAGGCGTATTGCAGCACCGCCCCGCTATTGACCACCAGCGTGTTGCTGATCGTCAGCGTGCCGACACCGTTGCCGGGCATCAAGGTCCCGTTCACGGTCACCGGCCCGCCGATTGTGCCGTTGCCGCCAAGCGATGCGCCGCTGACTACTGTGACTGAGCCGGTGCCCGTTCCGCTGCCAGCCGTGTTGTTGACCAGAAGCGTCCCATTGCTGACTGTTGTGCCTCGGCCGAAAGAGTTACTGGTTGTTACAGTCAGTTGCCCCGAACCGGATTTGACCAGACTCATCATCCATCCGTCCAGCGAACCAGTGCCGCCAAACGTGTAATTCTGGGTGGAGGTGACTGTCACAAGGAAGGGAGACAGCGACCCCACAAGATTGATGGACGGACTGTTCGAGCCGCTGTTGTCGAACGTAACAAAGGCGGCGCTGCTAAACGCCACCAGGCGTTGGCCATCGAACCAGTTGGTACTGGCTCCAGAATTCCACATATTGGACACGCCATCTCCGCGCCAGTTCAACACGGCTGACTCGTACGCGCCAAGATCGGGGGCGGACCCGTAGAAAGGATCGCCAATATTGGCGCCCTTGTCCACCAATCTGCCACTCGGCACGGGCCGGACCAGGGGGTTTATCGGCAAGCTGCCGTCGGCCTGCCGAGAGGCGCTCAGGAAAGATGTATCCATGCTCAAAAAATCGTTTGAGCTCACGTCAGGCGAGATCACCTGCCAACTGTTGCTGATCAGTGTGGAAGCACTGGTGATCGAAATACTTCCCGAGATGACGACGTTGTTGCGCACGATATGAGGCTCATTGTTGTTTGGCGAGTGGTTCAAGTTGATGGCCCCGTTCCGATTCCCCCAAGAGGTGTTTTGATCCACGGTCAGGCCGGCTGTGTTGTTATTCTGGTCGATGCCGTATCCGCCGTTGCCGACGTTCTGGTAGGCCACAGAGCGCACGAGTCGGTGAGCCGCGGGAACATTGTTGCCGCCCAGTTTGAATCCGTTGCCGTTACCGGCGAAAGACCCGGAGCCCCAAACATTGCTGCCGTTGCGCCAGGTCCAACAGGTATCGATGAGCACCGGCTGTGTTCCCATCCACAAGTCCCATCCGTCGTCGGAGTTCTCCCAGGAACGACAGCCGCGGAATACGTTGCCGGTTCCAAGGCTCCATTTCGCGGAAAACCCGTCCGCGTTTCCGCCCCCGGGGGAATCGAAACTTCGGATGGAGTCGCAGTTCAAGATGAGGTTGCTGCTCGGAGTGGTTACGGTGCCACTGCTGCCGCCGGAGATGTTGATACCGGAGTTACGGGCTCCCAGGCTGACGCAGCGCTCGATCGTGTTGTTGTTGCCGCCGATCTTGATGGAGTTATGCGCGGCATTAGTAATCACGAGGCCATAAAGGTACCAGTAGTTGCCGCCAATCGAGATGGCGTCGGTGCTGCCGGAAGCACCGGAACAATTGAAAACGGGAGTCTCGCCGGGATAGGCGCGTATCCGGTAGGGCTGGGCGGCGCTCCCTACTGCGGAAAGCGAGATTTTCGCCGACGTGGGATAGGTTCCGCCGCGGACATAAATAGAATCGCCCACAGCGACAACACCCACAGCCTTGGAGAGCGTGGCGTAGGGGGTGGTGATACTGCCAGTACCGGTCGAGTCATTGCCATTGGTGGCGACGTAGTAGTCGACGGCAAAAGAAGAGGTTGTCCCGATAACACCCAACAGGGCTGCAACACAAATAGCTGTTTTCATAATCGTGCCGCTTTTCCGAGCAAGGCATATTCCTGTTCTCTTGAAATTTGTGAACTGTTCCTGGACTCTGTGTCAATTTGGTATCCTCTACGGGACGAGGCGGATGCGGTAGAAGCGGGACGGAACATTGGTCGCCCCGCCACCATCCGTATAATTGGTCGTCGTGTCCCCGCTTCCGGAGATGATGATATGCGGAGCGGTGGTGAGGTCCGCGTAGTTGGTGGTGTAGTTGCCACTCGCGTCCCCGGCTGTCGCCTGTACCGCGTTGGTATAACCACCCACCGTCCTCCATGTGATCAGCATGTTGCCATTGTTCTGGGGTGTGACGGAGATGATGTGCAGCCCCGATGAACTGTTGTTGGGATCACTACCTGACAGGAACTCCGCGAAATTGTTCATGCCATCGCCATCCGGATCGGCATTGGCATCCGCCTGCGGACAATTGGTGCAACCGAAATGCGACAACTGCCATGCTTGGAACGGAGTGATAGCGGTTGTCACGGTAATCAGGCTGTTCGATACCAGCGTGCTGGTACTCACAGCATTACTGGCCGTCAGGGTCACGGTGTAGGTGCCGGCCGCGTAGGTATGCGCGAAGCTGGCACCACTGGCGGTGTTGGTCGTGGTGCTGTCACCGAGATTCCAAAACAGGCTGAGTGGCGACCCAGTCGACGCGTCGGTGAAGGTCACCGCCAACGGCGCCGTGCCACTGATGGGACTGGCGGTGAAACTGGCTACAGGCGGCGACGACGTCACAGTCAGCGGCGCGGAGGCACTGTTGGTGGCGCTGATGCTATTGCTCACGACAACGGAATAAGTGCCGGCATTGGTCGCTTGCGCGCTGGTGATTGTGAACGTCGAATTCGTGGCGTTGGGGATCAATGTATTGGTATTGAAGTACCATTGGTACATCAAGGGCGCACTGCCGCCGGCAATCACTACGAATGATGCCGTTTGTCCCGCAGTAACCGTCTGGCCTTGTGGGCTGGCCGCAATCACCGGTCCCGTGGGCGCATACGACGTAACCAGCCAGTTTGTCTTGTTCCAAGTAAGCACACCGGCGCCGGCGCCGGCAGTGGGGCTGGTGATGATGCCCTTAAGCTGGCTCGGATCATCCATGTTATAGGTATAGGGCAACTGGTTGCCTGGCAGATTCCACGAGAACGGAATGATCGGCGCCTGGAACGGTCCCATTTGGCTGCCGGGGTCGGTGCTGTTACCGCGAACCGTGGTACCATTGGCCGGGTTGAGGAAGATCGTATCGAGCGCGAGGATCTTGCCGGTGTACGCCGGGTTCGAAGGGTCCGTCTGGTTATTGCGCAACGGCGTGACGGTATCGAGGTATACGGATTTCTCGACGAGCGTGGCTCCATTCTCCGTGGAGATCGAGCCGTTGAGGAACACCTGGAAGTCGTAGGTGTTGTTCAGGGTGCCCTGGTTGGCCACGGACATGGCAGCCTCGCGCGCGTTGCGCAGATTCCTGGCGGCCAACCCCACTGTGTCGTCCACATAGATGTTGTAATCATGCACATTACCGGCACGCAAACGCGGCAACCGATCCCAGGGATTGATAAACCACTCGTGGTGCAGGGTGACGGTGTGCAGCGCATTGTTCGGATCCATATCGTTGGCGCCAATCAAGTGCGTCTTGTCGTGCCCCTGGCAAATCGTGACGACATCCGTAGAGCTAAAGCCATTACTCCGCAGGAAATTGTACATCGTATAACTCGCCTTGTTTGATTCGAGCGTGTTGATCTGTTGCCAGACCCAACTATTGGGATTGGTGGCGCCGTCGTCGCCGGTATACTTGCACCAAGAGATGGTGATGCCGGCACTGCCGTTTTTGATATCCACGATGCCGTCATAGGCCTTCGTGAACGTGCAGTGGTCAATCCACAAGCCGGTGATGGAACCGGAGTCACCGATCGTCATGAAGTCCCAGTTATTCTTGTCGTACTGGCCCTTGGTGGACTCATCCCATTCCCAGAGTTGATCGAACTTGAGGTTACGGACGATGATGTTGGAACCATTCTTGATGTTGAGGTGCGCGTGGCGGATGGTCGAGCCGTTGGCGGAGAAGATCGTCAGGTTGTTCTTCTTTTGGATATCGATGAGGCTGACACCGGTCGTCAACAGCACCGGGTGCAACAGCGGGGTGGAATCCGCACGGAACGGCTCGCTGTTGCTCTTCGCAGTGGACGCGATTTCGTTGTAGCCCAGATTGAGGTCATTCATGATCTCGATGACCTTCACGGTCTTGCTGTTGAGTGCGTTCGCCAGATCGGTAGCGGTGAACACTTTGGCGTAATTGGGGTCCGTGTCCGGCAACACGCCACCGCCGGTGGTTCCCTGGCCGAAGCCGACCAGATTGTATGCGGAATTTGGTACCGGCACCGGAGGTGTCACGGTCAGCAGGGCCGCGTCGCTGGTCGTACTCCCAACGCTATTAGAGGCGACGACCGTATAACTGCCGTCATCGGTAGCCTGCGCATTCGGCAGAGTCAATGTGGACGTCGTTGCGCCGCCAATCGGCACATTGTTCTTGTTCCACTGATAGGTAATGGGGGCGGTGCCGGCCGCGACGGCAGTGAAACTGACGGCGTCGCCAGCCAACGCGACCTGGGAAGCCGGCTCCGAGGTGAAGACGGGGGCAATGGGATTGGTGTTGACGGTAAGAACCGCGTTGGAGCTGGTGGCTACGCCAGCCAGGTTGCTGACGACGACAGCGTAGCTCCCCGCGGCGGATGGCTGAATGTTCGTGAGCGTCAACGTCGAATCGTTGGCATTGGCCACCGGCGTATTGGTGTTGTAATACCACACGTAACTCAAGGGCTCGGACCCGCCGGCAACCACGGTGAAGGTGGCGCTGGCTCCCGGTAGGACGGTTTGGCTTTGCGGTTGCGTGCTAATCGTGGGCGCGGTCGGAACGGTCACCGAAAGGTTGGCGACGCCGCTGGTGTCGGTGCCATAAGCGTTGGACACCACGACCGAGTACTCGCCGGAATCCGAAATCTGGCAATTCGTAAGCGTCAGCGTGGAGCTGGTGGCATTGGTCAGGAGCGTGGTGCTGTTGTAATACCATTGGTAGCTCAACGGCGGCGTGCCGCTGGCGAGAACGCCGAACGAGGCGCTCTGGCCCACGAAAACCGACTGGTCTTGCGGGTCGGTAACGACACTGGCCGGCGTATTCGCCGGGATGAGCTCAACCTTGGCCTCCTGGAACGTGATCGTCGTCGCCGTGGACGCCGCGGTCAACGGACGCAAACCAATCCCATCGAAATTGAAATCTGTAGCGCCGGTATCGGTCATGGTCGTGGTCAGACTCGCACCGCTGGCAGTATTGAGCCACGAAGCCGTGATCGCCATCGTGTTGGCGGCCGTTCGTTGCAGACTAATCTGCAGGATGTAGTTTATGCCGTTGGAAAAACCGGAAAACGCACTGACATTCCCGGGGCCGGTGCCCAGTGACGTGTAGTCGCCGCTCGTCCCCAAGAGGGAGTTATCCGACAAGGTGGTGCGCTTGCGAATGTCCATCGGGCTGGAATTGGTGAAGGCGGACTGCATGTTCTGGAAGAGGGCGTACCCCTGCACTCCGCCTCCCTGAGAACTGCTGCTGAATCCATCCGCCGTCACCCGCTTGGGAGAAAGGCTTGAATCGGCAAAATCGAACAGTCCAATCCGAAAGCCTTGCGAACTGTTCGTCGTCGCGACGCCGCTAAACGTGAGTTTGAACGTGGCCGTGAGCGTGTCACCGATACCGAGTGGCACGGGGCTGGTGCTGTTGGTTGTGTAATAGGTCAGCACCATGATGGCGCTACCGCCTGTCGTCAGGGTCATGGAGCCGGGCGTAACGGCCAGTGAACCGCTGCCGGACGTGAACCACGCGGATTCTGTCGGCAGGTTCTGGATCGTGCGCGAACCATCGGCCCAGAAATCATCCAGATAGACGGTGGCGCGGGTGGGTAATGCAAAACCAACCGTGGCGGCAACCACGAGAGCCAGACGAGAGAGGTATTTCATAAATGTCCCTGTAGAACTTGAGTGCTCATCCAAAACGTTTCCAAGGGAAGATGATGGACGCGCCAAACAAACCATGACTCTTCTCATGGCCTCGCACCTCCGATATCGACGCTGTATGCGCATGGCACATACGCTGTTTCCCACCTTGCCCCGATTCCAAGAACGCCTCGACACATTTCCCAACTCGGCGCAACGCTGATGGCTGCGGCTCGACGGAAGCCGTTAGCCGCGACTATAACTCTACGGTCCAACTCCTGTGCCGACTCTACGGCACAAGGCGGACGCGGTAGAACCGGGATGGAACATTGGTAGCGCCACCACCATCGATGTAGTTGGTCGTCGTGTCCCCGCTTCCGGAGATGATGATATGCGGAGCGATGGTGAGGTCCGTGTAGTTGGTGGTGTAGTTCCCACTCGCGTCGCCGGCCGTCGCCTGCACCGCGTTGGTGTAACCGCCCACCGTCCTCCACGTGATCAGCATGTCACCATTGTTCTGAGGCGTCACCGAGATAATGTGCAGCCCCGACGAACTGTTGTTGGGATCACTACCCGACAGGAACTCCGCAAAGTTGTTGATGCCATCGCCATCCGGATCGGCATTGGCATCGGCCTGCGGACAATTGGTGCATCCGAAATGCAACAACTGCCATGCTTGGAATGGAGTGACTGCGGCGGTCGCAGTAATCAGGCTGTTCGACACCAGCGTGCTGGTATTCACCGCGTTACTGGCTGTCAGTGTGACGTTGTAGGTGCCGGTCGCATAAGCATGCGCGAAGCTGGCACCACCAGCCGTGTTGGTCGTGGTACTGTCACCGAGATCCCAAAACAGGCTGAGTGATGACCCCGTCGAGGTGTCGGTAAAGTTCACGGTCAATGGCGCCGTACCACTGATGGGACTGGCGGTGAAACTGGCCACGGGCGCCAGCGCCAACGTCAGCGTCGCGTAAGTGCTGACTGCGGGCGGAGCCGCGCTGTTACTCACAATGACGGAATACGTGCCGACATTGGTGGATTGAGCGCTGGTGATCGTAAACGTCGAATTCGTGGCGTTGGGAATCGGCGAATTGGTGTTGAAATACCACTGGTAGAACAACGGTGCGCTCCCATTCGCCACCACAGTAAAGGTCACGTTATTGCTGGGCGATACCGTCTGACTTTGCGGATTCGCGGAGATAACCGGGGCCGTGGCCGGATAAGTAGTCATCATCCAATTCGTCTTGTTCCAGGTAAGCACACCGGCGCCCGCGCCACCGGTGGGGCTGGTGACGATTGCCTGAAGTTGGGCTGGATCATCCAAGGAATAGGAGTACGGCAAAACATTGCCGGGCAGATTCCAAGAGAAGGCGATGATCGGCGCCTGGAACGGACCCAGCTGGCTGCCCGGATCGGTGCTATTGCCACGCGTGACCACGCCATTCTTTTGATAGATTGTGTCGAGCGCCTTGATCTTGCCGGTGTAGGCCGGGTTCGAGGGGTCGGTCTGGTTATTACGTAGCGGGGTGAGGCATTCAAGGTACACGGATTTCTCAACCAGAAGGGCGCCGCTCTCGGTGGAGATCGCGCCGTTCATAGGTGGATCGATGCTGTACGTGTTGTTCAACGTATTCTGATTGGCGGTACTCATCGCGGCGGCTCGCGCATTGCGCAGGTTCTTGGCGGCCAGTAACACTGTGTCGTCAACGTAGAGGTTGTAATCATGGACGTTGCCGGCGCGGAGACGCGGTACGCAACGATCCCACACGTTCATCAACCACAGGTGGTGGAACGTCATAGTGAGAGTCGCATTGTTCGGATCGAGGTCGTTCTGGCCGGCCAGGTGGGTCTTGTCATGGCCTTGTACAACCGTAACAATATCGGTGGTGCTGAACCCATTACTGCGAAGGAAGTTATAAAACGCGTGCGATGACCTAGTGGATTCCAGTGAGTTGATCTGTTGCCAAACCCAACTGTTGGGATTGGTAGCGCCATCGTCACCCGTATATTTGCACCAGGAGAGGGTGAACCCTGAACTGCCGGCCTTGGTGTCAACGATGCCGTCATACGATTTGGTGAAGGTGCAATGGTCGATCCAGATGTTGGAGACCGAGCCGCCATTACCGATGGTGATGAAATCCCAGTCGTTCTTGTCGTATTGGCCCTTCGTGGCTTCATCCCATTCCCAGTTTTGGTCGAATTTCAGGTTGCGGATGATGAGATTGGTGCAGCCCTTGGGATTGAAGTTACAGTGCCGGATCGTGGAGCCGTTGGCCGAGAAGATTGTCAGCCCGCTCTTGGGCTTGATGTCACACAGGCTCATGCCGGTAACCAAGAGCACCGGGTGCAATTGCGGGGGGTTGTGCGCACGGAAAGGTGTGCTGGCCAGGTTCTGCACAGCGGAGCCGATTTCGTTCCAGCCCAGATTGAGGTCGTTCATAACTTCAATGACCTTCACGGAATTAGCGGTCTTATTCGCGGAAAGAATGGCATTGGCGAAATCAAGAGGAGTAAACACCTGCCGATACGCGGGGTCGTTGGTGGCAATGACACCGCCACCCGTAGTGCCTCGCCCAAAGCCGGTCAGATTGTACGCGCTGTTCGGCACGAAGACCGATGTGGTCACGGTAAGCTGACCCGGGTCGCTGGTGGTGACCCCGACGCTGTTTGAAGCCGTAGCGGTATAACCGGCATCGTCGGTGACCTGGGCATTCGTGATCGTCAACGTGGTTGACGTCGCGCCTGGAATGGGAGTGCCATCCTTATTCCACTGGTAGCTGATAGGCGCAGTACCCGCGGCCACTGCGGTGAAGCTGGCGGTGCCACCGACCAGAATGACCTGAGACGCCGGCTCCGTTGTGAAGACAGGGGCCACGCCATTGGTGTTGATCGTAAGTACCGCATTGGAACTGGTGACTGAGCCGGCGCTATTACTGACGACGACAGAATAGCTGCCCACACTACCCGACTGCACGTTGGTAATTGTCAAAATGGAATCGTTGGCGTTGGCCACTGGCGTATTCGTGTTGAAATACCATTGATAGGTCAGCGGGTCGGAACCGCCTGCGACCACGGTGAACGTGGCGTTGGCTCCCGGCAAAACGTTGAGCTGATCCTGCGGTTGTGTGGAGATCGATGGGGCCACCGGCAGATTGACCGTGAGTTGTGCCACAGCGCTCGTCACTGAGCCATATGCGTTGGACACGAGAACCGAGTACCCACCCGCATCGGTAGGCTGGGCGTTCGTGACAGTCAGCGTGGAATTGGTATCACCCGTCAATACGGTGTTGGTGTTGTAGAACCATTGATAGAACAACGGCGCTGTCCCGTTGGCCTGAACATTGAACTGGGCATCATCCCCCTGAACGACGGTCTGGTCCTGAGGATCCAGATCGATCACGGCCGGAGTAGCCCCGGGGATGAACTCCACCTTGTAAAGTGAGGTATCAAATCCGGAAGCCGAATCGCTTGCACTGGAGGGACGGAGGGCAAAGGTGTCGAATGACAAGCTGCTGCCGTTTGGAGAGTTGTTGACGGAAGTAACCGATGCGCTTCCTGTATTGTTGAGGCTTCCGCCCGTCATCGTGGCAACGACGTCTAAATTATTCGAGGCATTGAGCGTAATGGTCATTACGAGGGTGTACTGGGTACCGCTGGCATAGCCGGTGTGGCCGCTCGTGGCCCCATTTCCCAACGAGGTCCAGCTACCACTGGAAGAGAGCAACGCAGAGCTTGCCCCAGGAGCTGTTCGCTGCATCAATTGGAACGGGGTGCCGCTGCCCAGGGTCGTGGCCATATTCATAAACATGCCGTAACCCGTGTACGTAGCGCTACCCGGGCTGTTGTCGCTGGTAAGTCGTGTAGCTGTTTGGCTGGACACAACCGCGAGGCGCAAGCCGCTGGAGCTGGTACTGCTCGCATTTACGTTGGAGGGAGTGAAGACCCAGGTGATTTTGAGCGCGTCTCCTGCGCCGGACAAAGTCACCGGAGTGCTCGCGGGGGTGAAATACGTCGTCCACGATGCTGAAGAAGTGCCATTCGGGGGCAATGTTGTGACCAAGTTCGAGGGACTCGCCGTCATCGTGCCCCCAGTATTAAACCACGCCGACTCCAAGTCCCCATCGTTGTCGGCATCGGTGCCGACCACACCGTTATTTTCCGCATAAGTCGGTGATGCCGGATCTGTCCGGTTGCTGTCCTGCCAAGTATCGTTAACCAGAACATTGGCACGGCTGGATAACGCGAGCCCAACCACGGCTGTAAAGACAAGAATTCTGCAAAGTGTGTGTTTCATTGGCATGTTCCCAGTGACTACGTCCCAGTTGATATTCTTCCCCAAGGAGCCAGCAATGAATCACTTTCCCGTGTGGAATAGAAATTCCAAGTGCCCCGTGGTGAGCGCGTGAGAGACACGCTACCATTACTCGCAATTATCCTGATCACAAAAAACCCCGTCTGCTTCCTTTCCCTGCGCGACCACGCGACTGTCCACGAAAACCCAGCCACGTCCATGCTTAAAATTAACATTTTCGTGCGGAAAAGTCCATACTGGCGACATAGCATCTCTACTCACTGAAGGAGTCGGCGCCAGCCGGTCGAATCACTTATTCAGACGCGGAAGTGCTTTTCTTGGAAGAAGAAGGAGCAACAGCCATGCCTCCCGTCGATGCCAGCGTAGCAGTAGCAGACGAGCCGACCAGGCTCTGCATTTCAATTCCCGCGAGAATGAAAGGGCCAACACCCTTGAGATCGTTCTCGACGACAGGTTCTTTGAGGTAGTACTCGAAAGAGCCATCCCGTCCATAACCGAGACCAGCCACGGAGCAGCATCGAGTCAACGTGACCGTGCCCTTCCCGTCCATCTTGACGAGCTTTTCGACGATACCCCGATAACCCTTCAGGATTGCCGGCACATATTCGCGCGAAATGTAATTTCGGTTCACACCCTTGGCGAGGGTGTACACGAACATGCTCGACGCGGTGGCTTCGAGGTAATTGCCCTTACGACTCCCTTGATCGACGACT